>Ga0131853_10021481_pt1 | contig 11709 bp, 7 predicted proteins | sample TergutLab28metaG_FD_92764 | JGI IMG/M metagenome (GOLD analysis project Ga0131853, IMG submission 92764) | Labiotermes labralis P1 segment gut microbial communities from Petit-Saut dam, French Guiana - Lab288 P1 (version 2) (version 2) | ecosystem: Host-associated > Arthropoda: Insects >...
CAATGCGACAGCAATAATCATTTTTTTTGTTATTTTTAGTGTTTAATGTCCATTTTTTGCTTTTTATTTTTTTTTTTTTTTTTTACCATTTATTTTTAAATTTCAGGCAGGTATAACGGATGAAGAAAGACATCGCCAAGCAAAGACCATTCTTTTGGAAATGGGCCAGTTTTACCAAATTCAGGTGTGCTACATGTTATGTGATTCTGTGGAAATAAGTTAATTCCAAATAACATCTGTCAACTTTTGACAAAGAATACCTCAGCCTTGCACTTTATCCCAGCCATTGTATTTTCTCTACTGTCTGTTGGCTTGTCATTTACAGATGTGTACAGATCTTGTAGGCATGTGCTTATAGAAATTGTATGTGTGTTATGTAGCCTTAATTCTGTTTTATCTGTTTTTAATTATTTACAAGTGCAATGTTCCTTACTGTATGTATATTTTTATAATTTGCTGTTCTGTAGTATACCTTCCTTTGTTCCACATTCTGTATGCAAGCCATGAAAAGAAGTCACATGGTTCAAATTCTCCACATCTTCCTCAAACTCTTGTACGTGTTTCTTCATTTCACTACACTGTATTGCCCTGCAGTCTGTACATTCTACTCAAAGGAGCGTTGGAAGTGATAACCATATAACAACCACAAACATACAAGCATGTGGACTGGTTGACACAAACCAGAGTGGCCGGGGGAGTTGGAGTAGGCCTTGAGTTCTTTTATCTTCACCATGTGTGGTATTTTTTCTGTGGCTTAAGTAGAGTGATTTTGATCTATGGAATGCTTACACTTTCATTTTTAATACCTAGTGATTTGCTGTGTTCCATAGGATGATTATTTGGACTGTTTTGGAGACCCAGAAGTCACTGGAAAGGTTGGCACTGATATTGAAGATGGAAGGTGTACCTGGTTGGCAGTGGTTGCATTGCAGCGGGCTTCTCCAGAACAGAAAGCTTTATTAGCCGTAAGATTAAATATTATCTCAACATTGCATGTAGATAGTCTCACATTGATCTTGGTATTGTCATTTCCCTTTCTTAATTCACCCTTTTCCACACAGCATCTCTGTGTGACAACACGAGACCACAGAGTGATACCCACCTCATCCTTTTTTCCGGGGTGTCTGATGCTCTGTGTAGGCTGCTTTATCAAGTGCTCTCGAAATATCCATGGCACACAATCATTTTCATAGCTTTGATGTGTGATGTGTGGATCAGCAGTTACGCATTTGTCTTATTTAAGCAGGCCTCTAAATTTTGACTGAACCCTCCTATTTAAACTTATATAGCAAAGCTACTTGTCCCCTGAAAAGCATTCTGAACCACCTGCCAGGACACTTCTGCCCTGTACAGATGGCCAGAGCACAACCAAGACTTAGAATCCCCACATGTACTTATCCAATCATGCTGGAGCTGTGCAAGAGCTGTCATCCTTTACATGGCTAATATAATGTTTTTATGTGAATACCTGATCATGCATGTATCAGTGGCAACAAATAATGTGTATTTTTTGCCAAGCCTGCCTTTCTACAGTAACGTACTTGTTGATGTACGTATATTCTGTGGGAAGAATGGCACTGATTCACACAGGTGTGGCTCTTCCGAATATGTGTTCTGGGTCATTGTCCATTGCAAGAATTTTGTACTGAAGTCAGACTTGAATAGTGCACTGGTCTTTACAAAAATAGACAATTATAAGAACTGTTCACAACTGTAATATGATTTGATAGTGGGTTTCTTTGTGATACCCATGAACATAAGAAGTTTGAAACAATATACAGTTCATATATTGTGATGTCTGTTCAGTTGTGCATTCATAGCTTATGCTGTATATTGCATCCATGAATTTAAGATGATGTCGAAAGCAAGAAGCTTTTTAAAACAATTCCACTTTCCTTAGTAGGCCCAGTTACACCATTAAGTGGTATTTTTGCATCTTTGCATGAAGAATGTACACTTAACGACAGGACACTGGTTAGAGCAGACACAGTGAGCATCTTTGCACATGTCAGTTTCTACATACAGAATAATACTTTCAAGTTGTGTGTAATCTCTGTCATTCATGCTTTTCATCATGTATGTCAATTTCACTGTGTCGTCCAAAATTCTCAGTAATAAGCCTGATCTAAAATTCACTTCTTTCACAAAGGACCAGACATCTTCAAAGAAGTTATAGAAAGGTAGATCTGTTACAAAGAAAGTTGTACATTTGTCACAAGATTGAGCTATGAAGCAAAAGCACAAAATATGCCCTGGTTGTCTGCTTCATTAGTCTGGTTTGACTGTTAACAAATGGTGTTTATGTATATGCAGTGTTTTAGGAGAAATCTGCCATACTTCAGGAGGATGTTCCTCAGATTAATTTACATTGACATAACCAGACATACCAATATATGAAGTTCATGGAGTGGTTACAGTGGTCTTCTTGCAGTTACCTGTTTAACATAATGTGTTATCCGTACACTGCACAGGTCTGTCCTTGAGCCAATAGCCAAGCCAAACTGCACAGACACGAGTGTCATGTGTAAAGTATTTGGAACTCTAAGGATGATTTTCATGAAACTGGTGCAAGTTTTTCTGCTTAATTAATGTCTTTATATCACTCAGATATTCAATAGATGTTAAGAGCAGGTGTTAACATTACAGTTCTTCAGAACTTATCTCTTCATTATCTCCTAACTATTAACTTTGTATATAGGTATTTTTTAACCTAAGGAACTTTCTCCTGAAATACAGCAAATTCCTGTCACACCATGTAGTCTTTTAAGGCTATACACAGACTGCGTGGTATGTCTGAGTACTACAGTGAATTTTATGTACTGAATACATTTCAACTGTTGAACTGGACTGAGAGGTGCTTGCATGCTCTCGTGATGTGAGGAATAATTTTGGAGGGTTTGGGTATGGTCAGGTTAAAGTTTGTAAGTTTTTATCTTGAAAAGTAACGCAAGAGACACTTCCCATAATAATGTTAGCCATAATTGTAGCCACTGTCCTGACAGGAACAGATGTAATTTTTGACAGGAATTCCTCCTTGTCCCTCATTTTTGCTTCTATTTATCTTACAACATCTCAAACTTGTTATGTGGGACATACGGTTTTTGGTGATAAGTTATCAGATATGTGTGTACCATGGCAAGTAGTGATGGAACATATTAGTGAGAGATACAAAAATTCATTACTTTGAAAGACAGAAAAATTCTCTTGAACTAGGTAAGGAGGTGAGGTTTATTCAAGGAAGCGAATGCTGACATCTTCATTTCAATCTTCTGCTGAAAATATAAATTTGTTACGATATCACAACTTGTTGTCATTGTACTGATATCCAGAACATGCATTTGAAAATAATACATAGGGCAACAGTTACAAGGAAGGAGGAGATTTGAGGTTGTCAGAGCAGTGCTGAAGTATATTGTGATCTGTCTTCAAATATGAAAGTCTGTACAGTAGGGTCATGTTATGTTGTAGCAGAAAAGCCAGATTCCATTACTGTGTGCTGTTATATTACACAATGTTGGCCAGTATTTTTCACTGTTATAATTGTAATGTTCTTTGTTAATTAATTACTAGGATTGCTATGGATCTAAGGATCCAGAGAAGGTTGCAGCAGTGAAGGAATTATATGAACAGTTGGGCTTGCCATCCACATATGCTACATACGAAGATGAGAGTTACAACATCATCAGCACACACATCCAGCAAGTGTCACGTGGACTCCCTCATAAGTTGTTTTTCAAACTCATGGGAAATATATATAAAAGAATAAGTTAAATAACCTGTTTGTTACCACCATCTCATTGTGACATTATGACGTGAGGAAGAGGAAGGTTAGATGAGATGGGGAAGAGCACATGCTAGAGCAAGGACTGAAAGAAATATTGAAAGGAGAATCATGTATATATTCTCCATTACAAATCTCAGTTTTATCTAATCATGTTTCCATTCTTGGTTGATGACATCTTGTTGTTCATTTAACCATAATAGCTTGATCTTATAGGAAAAGTCAGTGGCAAATTCTGCATTGTAATAGGTATGTTACTAATCGTACATATACTTCAACATTGTTAGACCTGTCACACTCCCACGTTGGAGTTTACATGCCGCCACCAGCTGGCAGGTGATGTCACTAGGCCGAATGTTGGAGTTTCATGGAAGGAGACAACACTACACAGAATTCAGTCTCATGGAAGTGCATATGGTATATAAAGGCTACAACTAATTGAGGTGTCCAGATTACTATGTAAAGAGTCACCACGAACTAATACCACAGTATAGTATACATACAAACATACACATTATTTGGGTTTCCACGCTAACTGTGGGCATCGCTATGAATGTATAATATGCATACACACACATTCTTTAGGTTTCCACGGGAACTACATAAAGGGTCACCGAGCACTAATAGCATGGTATAATATACATACATACATGCACACACGTGCACGCACACATATTATTTGGGTTTCCACACAAACTATGGGCACTACTACAAAAGTATGAAATACATGTTCTTCAGGTTTCCACTGTAACTACATAAAGGGTTGCCAGGCAGTAATTGCACAGTGCACTGTACATAAATACACATTATTCAGGTTTCAACTATAACTGCAGACACCACTACTAAAGTGTCATATACATACATACACATTCTTCAGGTTTCCACAGTAACCACATAAATGAGTATGCCTTACCTGCCAGCTTCGTGAGGTTAACACAGTAACTACGTGAATGGATGTGCCTGGCCTGCCCTGGTCACGGGGTTTGCTCTGTAACTATATAAATGCATATACCTATCCTACCCCTGTTGCCAAACACTATTGGACTAATAGAGAAGTACATTGGTATTTTTTATCTCTGTCTGGCTTAATTTTTTTGAAAGGATTGCCAGGCCGCTGTTTAGTCACCACACCATTTACTCCAGAATGTTAGAAATGATGCTTTCATCAACACAGAAAGGTGGAAATGATGTTAGCTATGAGCTGCTGTAAATGCTTGAATAATCCAGTAATTTGACTCTATATTCTATTGTTAACATATTGCCTGACCTTGAAGTTTATAAAATAATTTTAATTATTCATGACCATGCACTGATGATTCATTATAAGAAATATGACCAACAAGTGCATATACAGGTATATAAATTTATTGTAGTTTAAACAGCGTAGCCTCCTACATGTGTCCACCACCTATTGTGGCCATCTTCAGGGAGATGTTCTTTGAAGGATATATTACATAGAACATCAAAATAATCTAATTTACAAATACAAAATGCTAAGTTTTAAGTGAAACTAACATTGTAGTAACACTCTATTCTTATTTGCTTCCTATAGTGGTTGGGTTTTAAAGACAGTATATTCTGTTTTCCTTCATCATATTTGCAGTTCTAATCTTGGTCACAGTCTTCTGTTACTCATGGAATTTAATGTCAAGTAGTTAAGCTTGTTTGCCAAAATTGTTGTAATATCAAGTGTTATGCATTTTTTTGTATCCATATTACTAACACAGTAATAGTATTTTTTACATTGTAATACAATTAGAGATTTGCAAGATAAGATATATTTTTGAAGTAGCTGCACAGTTCATCAATTAAAATTAGGGGGCATAGACAGAAAGTAGTAAAAAAATACAGTAAATCTTACAGTATGTCTTCCCACCTTCAAGTAGTGACATGTGAAAAGTTTCAAATTAAGTGGGTTGTCTGAGGCACATTGTATTGCAGTATACACCATTGATGAGAGGAAAAAGTAAGTGGCAGTTGTGTTTGCAGTAATGATGAGTTTAAGAGTACTGTGGTGAGAACATTGGTTCTAGTTTTTCGTGAGGTGACTGTTACACAAATAAGTGTATCGCTCCTTGAGGGTGATAATGCCTCAGTTTTAGCGACTTCTCTTATCTCTGTTCCAGATTAGTTTTGGTAGACTGTCAGAATCCAGTTATTCCTGAAAAAATTAAAAATTGATTTGCCAGTGTTAGAATAATTGTGGTTCAAATTTTTTGCTTGAAAATTTCATGCAACTGGCATGAAAAAATGAGAAAGTAATAATATATAATTGTATGTTACATATTGAAAGTTAAGTAAAAATATTAGCTTATACAGTTTGGAAGAACATATAATATATATGTAAATACAGACGAGACCATTTCCTGCTTGACAAAGAAGCAGTGGCCCAGTGCATCCTTGGTGTGGCATTATACACCACATGTTGAGAAGTATAACAGTTGGTGAAGGTACTACACAATGTATCACTGTGATAATAACCATTAGAAAATCTAATAAAACACACCGTTTCTACAACAGATGGTGAAAATTTTGCCCTTCTGACCAATGCATTTATTGTACGTTTGGAATGTGTTACAGAGTTATTCCCTGGAAATTGTTGAAATCTGGTGGTGGTCTTGCTTCTTTTCTCTTCCAGGGTGTGGGGATCCATTTTGTACGCTTCCTATAAACTTCCCAACAAATAAAAGTCACAAATCACTTTGTGCACTTTGAAGTGGTGCTCTTGGAAGCTGGCAGTGAAATTTTCTGTGACATTTTCTAGCAGGCTTATATTTCAAATAGTGTTGCACTAAACAGACATGCTTTTGAAGTGTACTTCACTGGAGGCATGTTGTTAACAGCACTGAATGGTTGACTGAGAAATGCATTATCGTAAGCAAACATGACAATTCATTGCAGAAGTCTCTTATCGTTGACTGCTAACATTACATTTGCATGGCATATGTACGTTTTGAAGCACTGCATGAGGTTTTTGATGGCATTAGCCACGGTTTTGGCCCCCACATTCTTATGATTTTTAACACTTTGTGACTTTTATTTGTGGTGGAGTTTAAAAGGTAAATTGCTCAAAACAAATCTCCACATTCTGGAAGAAATAACATCTCATGCAAGATTTCAACAATTCCTGGGTAATTGTTCAAGCAAAAAGTGGTCCGCCATGTACTTGGTTCTTCCAGACTCATTAACCTTATGGACTTCTCCATCACTGAATGCATTAAAAGTAATAAAATTAATAGATTACTATGTTTTTGGTACAGGATTAGCCCCAGTCTTCAGGCTGGTTACCAAAACATAATGTTACTACAGAATTATTTACATTGTTTATTAACACAAACTTAGGGACAAATTAGTGAATATTTTTTGTTCCAAAGACAGTTGAATAACTCTGATCTGCATTGACATAGTTTTTAACCTGTCTTTTGAGCATATTGTGTTCACTGATTTGACTCTACTTTGCATTATACAGGAAAAAATTTTGTAGCAGCATGTTAGAAACAAGCCTAAACATGAGGGCCGATCCCGTCCCTGAAACATAGTGTTATGTTAATAGTATTACTTTTAATAGATGATACAATGGAAAAAGTTGATAATGTTAAAGAATTTAAATGTGATATACCATTGTTAGAATGTAGAATTGTATTACTTGATTCTTGCCGGTCTTGATTATTTATTTTTTTTACTGACCAGTATTGTAAATGAAGTTCACGTAACAGTTTTTTAGTGGTTTTTTATTTTCACAACTTTTTTTTTACCCTTTATACTAAGATTGTTACCATGTAGCAAAGATAACTGAATTTCTTTGAATTTTTGTGAGATCTGTCATGTGATTTTAAAGGACAGTTGTGCACACAGTCTGAGAACTGGCTGAACAGTTTTTGTACAGACATGTGTGATGGTATCTACCTATACCATTGTCATACAAAGAAAGTTAGCAGTGAACTACCCTTGCCTGTTCCAAGCCTGCATTTATTTTACATTATATTTAACATCCCACAAAAATTTTCTCCCTTTCTCCTCCATTGTGCATGTCAGTTGTGTGGATAGACGGTGGAGTTCTATTTCATGCATTGAACTTTCAGTCTGTCAGACTGATATGTGATTTGTCATAATTCTGAATGAAATTTTTTTACATAAATGTTCTTTTATTATAAAAATGACACCCCTTAATTATTGCTGGAATATCCTACAGAGAATGTGCATGATGCATGCCAAGTATTTCCATTGCTTTCAAATAATCATGTTACTTTCCACACACCAGAGCAGTAGTTGCTCTGAAAGCGAAACATTAACGGGAAATTTCAAGGCACTGTTCATAATGCTGTCCCAATTAAAATTTATCTGAGTAATTAGTTATTCAAGTGTAGAGTGAAAAGAGTAGGGAACTGATGAATGCAGGCCCTGTGATTTTTACTTTCTTCTCTTCAAACTAAAACCTTCCTTTGTATTCTGGGTTTTCAAAAGCTTTTATTTGTATACATAAATCACATTGGAATGTGCTGAAATATGCTTCATGTCATGCTGTTAATATTCTTCAAAGAAAATACTAATGATAGTGGATGTCAGTGAACACCATGATGGCATTCTGACTTACTGATCTTGATAAGATGTGGTACTCTTTTACTCACAGTTGTCTGGAGTTTAACACTAAAGGGTTGGACATCTGTCAAATAAAAAGTGAGTATTTGAGTGACACTTCATACTGGACAGGACTTAATGGAGAATTGCCAGCTCATTCCAGTCTTTCACATTAAAAGTTTAACTTGTCACAGAGAATTATACATGCACCTATAACTTTAAAAGTGCCATTTATTTTTAAAGTTTTTTTTTTAAATTAATGATGGTTCATCTTTCAATTTAGTGATTCCACTAATATAAATAAAACTTCTGATGATTCATAGGGCATGTCTCTATTGACCCACTTCCCTATACGTATCACATCTTGTTCATGTGAACAAATGATTAGAATCACTCCCCAAATTGCCATGTTATAGTAAACTCCTGAGGTACAGTATTACAGAATATGACTGTGAAATTATGGAGTGACGTGATATTTACACATCCTCACTGTCAGTATTGTAGGTAGTGTGCTGGTTGTACATACATATAGCATAGCTAACACATGGTTTCTCATAGTGGGGTGTGAGAGCCACTTCTGGTACAACAAGCATTGTTTACTGATGTACAACTGTAATCATGAATTAAAAAAAAGACCAATTTCGAGAAGGAAATAAAACATGAAGACATATATATTTGCTAATACACTGTATTGTTGGCAACATTCTGTAACTTATCCTTACTGTCAGCCAGTGTTTCCAATTTCATCTGATTTATTTAAATACAAAAACTATTGGTGGTACCTTGAAATTGTTAAAATTCATATCATGGTATGCTAGCAGAAAATTTTCGGAACACCTAGCGTGACACTTTGCCAAACTTAGTGGATGCTTATGTTAAGGATGAGTTCAAGTCCACTCAGAGTTATATAAACTCTCATGTAAGTCTGGATGTGTGTGTGTGTGTGTGTGTTCTTGGATCACATTCCAGTTATAATGTGCCCATGCACTACAGTATGTGTTTAGTGCTTGTGTGTGAAATAACTGTATAAAAACATGTAACAAAGTGTATTTCACTATGCGTTTACTAATAAAGTACTTTAATTTAAATTTAAGTGTCTGAATTTTCAGAATTCATAGCCTTCCTGCAAAACCTCTCCATTACCCATAAATCCTACCTACATTACATGTACATGTGCATCATACATTAGATACTGACATCGAATGTACATTCTCACTGGCACATGCACAGCTTCATGTATTCATGGCATAAATAGTGGTGGGGATTAAAAATGTTATAGTGTCAAGGAGGCAACTCAGAACATCGATTCAATTATTCTCTTTGGACCGGAAGTGCAAGTACCATAGTTTTAGCTACAAAGAATGTATTTTATGTTTTTCATGTATTCTTGAACACTGTCCACAGCAGTAATTGTGTATGTACCCTTTTTTTTTTGGAATGAAATTAAAGCTTACCAATTTCTTGGCATAATGAACCCTTCAAATAGACCTGGAGTGTGTCACTACTGATGTGGTGAATATCTGATTTTCAGTATTGTGCTGCCATCTGGTTATTTTTTATATTTGCCTGAATATGATGGCCATATGTTCAAAGAAGGGAAATGATATCTCATTGATGCTGTACCCCCCCCCCCCCCCCTTCAATCTTTCCCATTGACCCCGGTTGTCACCCCCCCAGGTTTTTTGTCTACCCCTCCTGTGGTTTTTTGTTTTTTTTTATTGAGTTTTATTTTTGTGCTCCCCCCCCCCCCCCCCCCCCATATTGATTCTTACCATGTGACCTACGTGTAGCCCACTCCAGTTTTTTCAGTACCCTCACATGTGTGTTTTTGAATTAGTTAACGAGATTTTAGTTGTGGCATCTGCTGGTAACAAGCAGGTGCCATTGTTTGAGGAAGATCCAACAAAAGAACTGCTTACAGATGGTTCTGAAAGTAGTTGGATTTAAACAAGTTGTGGTTAAATCAGTGAAACTGACACCCAAAGTTATGATTATTTTCCAGGATGAAGATTCTGTTTTAGACCTTGATTGGGAGGAGAGGACAAGTCATATTGGTAGGAGCGACAACTCTCCTGCCATAAAGCAAAGGCATTATAAGCAGGTGGGGGTGAGGAGGGGGAAGGCTCAGGTTTGTACAATAGTAGATCATGGTATTTTACTGTGGCCACAACATACAAGTGAGCTTTCACAAATAAAATGACAGCATGCCTCTTGTGAAATAGCATCATCTGACCATGGGTAAGTGAAGCCATTTGAACATCCTGTCACTGTAAGGTTAACAGAGACTTACATATGTGTAACAAGAAAATCTTGGGTCTCTAGTAAGGCTGCATCTTACAAGACCCCATACAATAAAGTCAGCAATTCAGATCACTAGAATTCTGATATGTGAAATGTACTATTTCACAGGTTTGCAGATATCTGTTACAGTAATTTCTAAACTAAATTAAAAGAAATACAGACAGGTTCTGGTTTCCATCAAACACAACAATGTATAATTTAATTCAATGTGGCAACATGTTTCAGTCAATTGACCATCATCAGGCTATCTCTACAAAATTCAGAATCAGGTGCAATGCAGTGCAAATAATAATTTTGTAATATGGGATCCCATAAAACTTACAAAGTTTGTATAAAATTATATAATAAAAACTTGTGATTATACATCAACATTGTGTATAATAGAATCCAACTGTCAGAACTGAGATGAAATTAAAATTTTTACATTTTAAACTATTTAAAAACTGGTGATTAAAACTTGTTTATTTTGAGTCACAAGCATTTGCACATGATATAAAACAATGTATAAAAACTTTTTATTGTGTATGATGAATCACAGATGGTAGAAGCTATGTAGGTATAATACTCTTGGTTTCAATTTCAGAGATGTTATCTGTGTGTAAGGATGCCTTTTCCAAATGGCATCTGTAGTTAATATGTACCAAGGTTTAAACACCAATTCTGAAATTATTAATATTTTAATTATGGTTTTATTTCAATAATAAATGAGTTGTGAATCGGTGTGAGCATATAATACTACTTACATATTCTTAAGGTGTATCGGACGAGGGGCATGTAATGTAGCATTAAACATCACACTGATTTGCAGCTCATATTAATTATTTGTTCTTGAATTAAAACTATAATTAAAATATTAATTATTTCAGAACTGGTGTTCATACCTTGGTACATATTAACTACAGATTACGCCTTTAGAAAAGGCATCCTTGTACACAAATAACATCTCTGAAACTGAAACCAGAAGTAGCTTCTACCATCCGTAATTCGGCATATGCAATAAAAAGTTTTTATACATTGTTTTATTTCATGTGTGAATACTTGTGACTCAA
>Ga0131853_10021483_pt1 | contig 11709 bp, 7 predicted proteins | sample TergutLab28metaG_FD_92764 | JGI IMG/M metagenome (GOLD analysis project Ga0131853, IMG submission 92764) | Labiotermes labralis P1 segment gut microbial communities from Petit-Saut dam, French Guiana - Lab288 P1 (version 2) (version 2) | ecosystem: Host-associated > Arthropoda: Insects >...
CCGCGTCACCAAGGGTGCACATATCGAGCACCTGTAAGGTAGGACAGAAACTTGGAGAGATTCTCTACCTATTGATATGCTCCTTTCTGCCGTGTCTGTCTTGGTTGTTGCGCAGTCGAGTTCTGAAATCCCGGAGGGACTTATGAATAACCCTGTATTATTATTTCAGAACATAATCTTCTTTCGTTCAGGTAATCAATTGTAGGACACAAAACATATGAAACGTTGGGGGCAAACAAAAACTTTCTGCGGCTATCTATTCAATGGATGTGAAGGATTTACCTTTGGAAACAGGTAATTCAAGGTTAGACTACAAAGTAATGCATATTCTTCGTGGAATGCTGATCGTTGCGAAGAATTATGAATATGGAGATCAAATTTCAATTTTATATTTGAGAAATTTTAGGTAAAACGCATTTATACTTAAATAATGACGTTTTTACACAAAAATCGGGTTAAGTCGATAGTATGAATAAGCGGGTAGGTCTAGAAATTCAAGTAACAGGAACACTCTTCCTAAAAGATGCTGGCAACTCTTTTAGACACTTCAAAATAATGTGACATAGACAGAGGTGGCATTTTTAGAAATAAAAACCGAAGTAGGCGTCAATAAAATAAGTAAAACCAAACAATTGAAGAGAGATGCATGTTTTGCATTAATGGAAAGCAGCCACGTACAGTCGTGTATGTTCAGTTGAAGCTGACCCTTCACATTACGCACCTCAGAGCATCTGCATTCCATCTGCTCGCCACATTTGTTATACATTTCTGGTTGCCGGCAGCAAGTTCCCCTCATATACAAGCACAGTCACTCTGCACGGACAGGGAGAAATTCATGCACAGGAGATGTCAGAACCAGACTGGAATGTTCAGAAGCTGCTCGGACACTCGGAAAAAGGGGGCAGGATTTTCTTTTGTGGTGGGACGGCAGGGAAGTGAAACAGAGCTGCTGGCACTAGGTTCTGCTTCAAGTTCCGAGTTAGTAGTGGTATATACTGTCACTGGAATTTTGGTTCGGGGGCGGGACGTATGAACCTTCCGTCAGAATTCTTTTGAACGTGGTGACCAAATCCCGGAGCACACTTTTTAAGTTTTGAGCCTGAATGTGTATCATGGATAGTGGCAAGATCTGTTACAGTGCTGTGGGTACTGGTAAATACATTGTAGTTTGGTCTGAAACAGCGTGATTGTTACTGGTACAGATATTTTATGTGCTAGTTCTGAGAGAGTGTCGTGATTAGTGGCACAGACATCTGAAACCGCGTTTTATGTTTTGTTGACCGTGTATCCCTGTATCAGATCTTTTTCAAGTGAAGCCAACTAAGTGCGCACTGCTTCTTAATATATTTATTTCACTTCTCTACATGTTTCGGGCAACTATGTGCCCATTATCAGGAGAACATACTGTATCTATGCGACACTGGTATTTTTCACTCTGTATGGGTGGCTGTCCGGTCTGCTGGTTTCAAGAAGAAGCAGTGTGCACTTAGTTGGCTTCATTTGAAAAAGATCTGAAACAGTGTCTTGGTTACGTGTACAGACATTGTACGTGCTGGTTCTGAAATATTGTCGTGGCTACTTGTGGAGGCATTGTACGTGCTGTATATGAAAGAATGCGTTGGTTAGTGGCGCCGTTGGACCCTATGTTTGGTGTGTCTGAAACGGTGCTTTGAACACTGGCGCAGACATTTTTTGTTGTGGGTTTGGAATAATGTCTAAAGAACAGTTTAACAGCCTGTGTCGAGCAGCCCACTATTAAGACAGTATAGCAATCATTTCTGTAACAAACTGTGGGTACTGCACAAACTTTGGAGGCAAGGTCTAGGTGCCGGTCATGTGACCGTCAAAATACCAGTGAGTGGAACGACATGATTACAATTGTTCTTGTAGTTTGGTCTGTTTTAGGTAACAGGTAACAGGTAACATAATAAAATTGTCTCTCTCTGCGCAATGAAGTTTAATTAGCGGAGCAGAAATAGAGCTGTACGATTCCTAATCTAGACAACAGATGGAGGTGCGTAGTAAAATTTACACCCTTGCTCTTTAATCAAAGGAAAGAATGAACGCTGTTTCCAATAGAATAGTAGGCTTGGTGGGTTCCATACCCTCTCTGGACATTTCGGAAAAGTGAAATGTTCCGCACCCCGCCAGGATTCGAACCCAGAATAGTCCATCCCACAATCCCGACTCCTTTGTTGTTGTAATTTAGCCTCAGAATATTTCCTTAATTAATATGTTCCACTGCTACTTTTTTTGCCGACTCGAATTCCACATTTATTAGCCTGGTACCGAATCGGGACTTCCGTGATTACAGACCTGCAATCCTCAGTAATACGAAATGATTATACTAGGGAAAGGTAAACTTTGTCTCAGGTTATAAACGTCGCTCTGAAGGATAACATAAGAATGGTCGAAAATCTGTCCGAGTAATTGACAGGGAAGTTAAATCTTATATATTCTATCATGACATTACTCAATTATTACACCAACTACTGCACATATATAAAATTTACACATTAAAACATTAAAAACGCACCGACATATTTCGGTCCTAGGACTATCAACATGCCGTGGCATACTGCCACAATACCCAACTGGTACAACGAAATTAATGTGACTATTTCTAGTGTGACTTTAGCAAGGAAGATATAGCTCCCTGTTGATAGTCCTAGGACCGAAACATGTCGGAGCGTTTTTAATGTTTTAATGTGTAAATTTTATAAATTTTATATATGTGCAGTGGTTGGTGTAATAACTGAGTAACTCGACAACATTCAAGGTGTAACAACGGAAAAAAATCTATCATGACATATTGCACCTGCATCTTCCTGCAGATTAGAATTTTGTGTCACTGACTGACGGTGACAGCGTTACTGTCTATCAGACCGTCAACAAAACTTAGTAATACAAACAGCCAACTAGATGCAACAATAATAATTTTATTAATAATTTCAATCAGCTCAACATGTATCGGGCAATAGTTTCGCCCATCCTCAGGAGCACTAGACTGTGTTTACAGCTTGTGGTATAATGCAACGATGATGCTGCAGCACCGTCGGTGCATTATACCACAAGCTGTAAACACAGTCTAGTGCTCCTGAGGATGGGCGAAACTATCGTCAGAAACATGTTGAGCTGATTGAAATTGTTATTAAAATTATTATTGTTGCATCTAGTTGGCTGTTTGTATTATTATATATCAGTGATGCACGGTCACAGAAACATCAAATCGTCAATAAAACTTTTGATAAAGAGTGGTCATTGTTTACACGTTGTGACATAAGAAGGCCTCTGGTCACTCAGATTGGCAGTGATAAACGTTTTGTCTCAAAAACGATTTTACATTTCGCCAAGTCTGTTTACTTTACCTGCAATGTGCCACGGCAATCTGCAGTCTCGTGGCACCAAGGAGCGCTAGAGTCGTGTAATTGTGAAATGTAACCGATCCCATTAACGATGTGGTCCAAGCAATAAGTATACAACTACTTGATTGTTGGGATAGCGGGTTTGAACCCCGCTGAGCCTGTTGACGTTTTTGTCTCTTGTGTTTACCTTGAAACGAGACGTTCTGTGCCCTATATTCCTCGTCACGCTGCATATAAAGCTTAATATTCGGTAGCCATATTACTATTAAAAAAAAGTATAAATCTTCGCAGTCGGCAAGATTTTTCCCTTCCCCATATCTTATTGGCAGTTCCTCGTCTTACGACCACAAACTTGGCGCCGGGTTTGTCTGTCATTGACGCATTTGTGTTCATCTCTGCCACAATTCTGGTGAGTGTTATTGTTTTAGTGTCATGGCTGACTGTTGGGAGACCGGTGCTGACTGTCGTCTCCCCTCAGTCCATAGATGCTGTTTATCTATTTGGTTTTATAAGTACAAATGCTATAGTGTAATTTCAGTTGGAAAATCACACGAAAATACACCAAGAGATAAGCACTCGTATATGTAGGGATGAAACAAAATGAACTGTAGATTAAGAAATACCCTGAAAGTTTTGGAACGTGGTGTTGAAGAGGGACGGAGAAGACCATTTTTGGACTCTTCATGTGAAGAATGAAGAGTCGAGGAAGAAAGGAGTATCATACATACAGTAAAACGAAGGAAGGCTAAATGGATTGGCCACATCTTGCATAGGTAAAAAAGGTAAAGTGATCCCGTTACAGGCCCGGTGTGGCCCAGAGGTTGGGTAGATGTATAGCTCTACTGTACCATGACCGCGGCACTGGAAGGGGGTGAGTGGTCAGCAGCACGCCCCGGGCGCACTTTAACCCCAGGAAAGTCCCGGTACCCATTTTACAGGAGGCTGAGTGGGGCCCAGGGTCAGTCTGGACGGGTGGTAAATCTCGTCCCCACCGGGATTCGATCCCGGACCATCTAGCCCGTAGTTAGTCGCTATACCGACTGAACTACCCAGATCTTGCGTAGGTACTGCCTTGTAAAATACGTTACTGTAGAAATGTTAGAGGAACGGGAAAGAGAGAAAGAAGGCAAAAGAAGCTAGTGAAAACAGAATGTGACTGGAAATTGAAAAGGAAGCACTAGATGGTGCTGTTTTGAGAAACGGCTTGAGAAGAGGCTGTGGGCTTTTCGTAAGACAGATTACATGATGATGGATTGTAAAATTATTTGTAGTTATCAACTGGATTAATCTGGCTCGTAATGAATTCTGAAGGCAAGATCATTTTTATGTGGCGATGCAACCGTAATTACGAAAAGAACTGGAAATATGTATATGAATTTTTAATTCTACCTAGGCCTGTTTATTAGTATTTGATATTTTTATGTTTCCAGTAGAATGATAAGAGTGTTAGCGAAAAATAATTTGGAAGGGATGTGGAAGGAAGCGGTCCTCTCTTGGTAGAATAAACACCTGCCACTTGCATGGGGGGACTGAGAAAAGCGCGGGAAATCTAGTGAGCATAACGGATTTTAGGGTTGAATATGAAATTGGTGTTGACCGCCAGTTTCTGTTAAGAGACCCAAACGTATTGACAGAGGGGAGAAAAATGAGGCAGTAAACAATAATCTGTCCAGCACGATATTATGGCTGAGCAGTGGCAAATATCTGCCAGAAAGGCACAAAATGTGATTCGTTTTATATCCCGTTGTGACAACAGTATAACAATACTAATAAACAATGTAATAAATAGACCTCTGTTCACAACTCAGAATTATATAAAATGTAATGCAACATGTTCCGGCTTGCGTGAGTTTAGGCTCACCGCGGTGTGTATGAGATCTTCTGTCTCTTATAGAATATTACGCAGCGGTGATTGGTAGCAAGTTACTGAAGGTTAGGGAAAAAATATCGGCTCTCTTTTTAAGGATCAAGCTGTCAAGAAATGTGAACGATGTTCTGTCCTGTAATGTTGGTAACTAAGAACCAGTCAAAGGCTTGTAACATTTCAGAAGCGGGAAGACCTCATATTTCGGCCTGTATGACCGTCATTAGATACCACATTTATATAATAAATAGAGGGAAGTTAAGTGCAACTTTATTATTCCAGTTACCTAAGTGATTGGATCTGTTGTTAAAACATTAGGTGTGTTCGCTACAGAATTTTTAAACCTCTATTTATTTGTGTACAGTATTATTTGTTAATTTGAGGGTTGTTTCACCGTGCATCTTCGTCATGAAATAAATTGAAATGCCAACTTGATACAACTAGGTAATTTTATTGATGTATTCTTAGCTCGACATGTTTCGGGTACATGCGCCCATCATCAGGAGCATTAGATGTTAAGTTGCAGCATATGGTTTTCTTGCACCGAGTTTTTGGATGGGTGGTGGTCTTGAGAGCCGCTGCGTGGTTCGTGTGTACGGTGCGTTTGGTGCCGTGCACGACCTACGCATCGGCTATCAAGACCACCACCCATCCAAAAACTCGGTGCAGAAAACCATATGCTGCAACTCAAGATCTAATGCTCCTGTGATGATGAGCGTATGTACCCGAAACATGTCGAGCTAAGAATACATCAATAAAATTACCTAGTTGCATCAAGTTGGCGTTTCACTTTATCTCATTATTTGTTAATGTCTGGTTATTGGCTCTGTAAAAGCAGCAACAAAATCACACTTACGTACGCAACTAAGAAAATACACTAAATAAAAATTAGACGTCAAACAAGAATCAGCACTAGGACAGTTTATGATGAAACTTCAAGTCTAGAACTATAACACCATTGTTACTAAACAATTTTATTGAATACAAATGAATTATTTCAGTCAAACAAAACACTTTAACCCTTAACCTGCTAACGTGGAGAATATGGTGAGCTCCTAATAATGCCAGCAGATGGCACATGGGATTTAACTCGGCACTTATAGGGTTAACGTGTGTCATCCATTTCTTCGTGTTTAGGTTCCAAGACCCATAATCAGCATTAGTTTACAACAATTAAAAAAGCATAAATACAATTGCCGTACGCATTATTGGTTAGTGAGATCACACTAGTTCACAGATAGTTAGTAAAATTTACTACGTGTTTGTGGCCTTACGTAAAACAAAGTATTTGTTCAGCACAATATACCGTCATTGTTGTGTTTTCTGTTCAGATTATTATGATAGCTCTGCTGAGAGCAGTATTTGTGTTTTCATTAGTTATTGAGTTCCTGCTCTTATTTAGTGAGAATGATTCCGTAAGGCACTGTTCTTCTTAAAACGCTTGTAACAAATAGTTCTTTTTAAAATTTACCGAAAATTTTCTGTCATTGTATTTATTTTTCACTAAACTGAAGGTTCTGTTTCTTACAGTGCGTACTTCACGGAGTACAATTTTACACGAATTTTCGTATTTTAGACGCGTACGTTTTGTGTATTTATGTTCTTATAATAAAACCAACTGGACGCACTAAAATCTCAAATTTATTTTTGGAATAAAACTCTACATGTTTCGGACAGTTCTTCTGCCCATCACCAGCAGTTTTTCACTGTACACAAAGCAATGGTATATGACATAACAGGTTTGCTGACAGCTTGCGAGCGAGCAGGATCAGGACGGAACTGGGTTCCGTCCTGATCCTGCTCGCTCGCAAGCTGTGTGACATATACAATTGCTGTGTGTGCAGTGAAAAACTCCTGATGATGGAAAGAGGAACTGTCCGAAACATGTAGTGTTTTATTAAAAAAATAAATTTGAGAAATTGGTGCATCTAGTTAGTTTTATTATAAGAATTTATTACGATGCATGGTCACCTGAACGTCAAAATGTATTTATTTATTTCTATGTGCCAATCTAAATGCCTGTCCTTTGAACAAAATATGTTTACGAATAAATCATTACAGTATAAAAGTTGTGCAGTTACATTAGGCTGATCCACACGGTGTTAAAATTTCCCCAGCTATCGATATCTTCTAAATAGGAAAAACAACAATGATGATACTTATGCGTATTGGACCGTGCATCATCTTGATATTTGAATAAAGGTTGACCAACTAGATGACACTACTGGTTCAGCCTACACTCGGATACCACATCACCAATAGCCAATCCCGCTACATAACACTAGCACGCCTCAAGTCAGCCTACACAACGCAATAAGTAGTCGCTAGCTCCTGAAATGGACGTATTAACGTCTGAAACATGTTGGGCAATATATAATAAAGCATGTGTCATCTAGTTGGTCAACTTTTATTCAAACAATGATGATAATTTATACGAGACAAAGACTTGACTTTATACAATGCTACAAACACGTGGTAGGTTTTAAAAACTATTTGTCAACTAGTGAAATCTGAGATGAAATGAGATGGGCTGGGCATATGGCGCGTATGGGTGAGGAGAGGGGTGTGTGTAGGGTTTTGGTGGGGAAACCGGAGGGAAGGAGACCACTGGGGAGACCTAGGCGTAGATGGGTGGATAATAATAGGACGGATCTCCAGGAGGTGGGATGTGGGTATATGGACTGGATTGGGCTGGCCCAGGATAGGGTCAGGTGGTGGACGCTTGTGAGTGAGGTAATGAACATTCGGGTTCCGTGAAATGCGGGGAATTTCTTGACTAGCTGCAAACCAGTTAGCTTCTCAAGAAGGACTCTGCACCATGGAGTGAGTAAGTAAGTAAGTAAGTAAGTAAGTAAGTATGTAAGTGAAATCTCACCAATGAATAATGCATACTGCAAGTGAACTTACGTTTCTAATTTCTTTAAATTAATGCCCGATGGTGGTTCGTTGAACCGACACATGTAGCGTTGCTGACAAAAAGAGTTGTGTTTGACTGCGTGTGTTCTGTATTACGTAACACAAAGGGATGAATCGGAAAAAAAACAGTTTTCATTATCTCGAATAGGGAATAATAATAAAACAATACCTAAAAAGCATACAAAATTACAGATTGTCTGCTATTTAAGTCTTACAAAAACCTGTGTGTTAGATATATACAAATAACCGCGATGTTGTCTGGCTTATTTGTTTTTAATATTCTTAGCTTGGTTTGTGTAATGCAGTCGAGATCGGTAATAACGTCACGAAAGGGGGTGGGTACTTATGTCGTTATAAAGAAGTGTTGTTCTGACGGAGGTGCATATTGTTATGGTTAACAGCGAGGATTTAATTGGTAGTGTCCAGTTGAAATGTGATGGCATACGGTGACGCACGGGAGGGGAAGTGAAGGAGAAACTGGCGAATAAAGTGGGTAGCCAGTAACCTTCACACTACCTCGGAACATGGTGTATCCAGCATTACTACCGCCGGTGCGCACACCTCGGCTGCCAGTAGTCGACTGAACTGACGCCCCCGACGATTTAAATGGACTCGTCCTTTTCGCCGAAAGACGAAATCTGGTTTCTGCTTGTGTGCCATCACATTTCAATAGCAGTCTAATACAGCACATCTGACGCTATAGACGAGGTTTCGCATAAATCGATGTCGTTATAACCGGGTTGGACTGTTTATTATACCTTTTATCTTAAAGTGATAATAGCATCAATGTGTTTCTAATATGGCACCTAATTTTGTAGTCACAAACAATGCGAATCTTCATCCTGACACAGTTCGACGACATTAGATGATAACAACAACAACAACAACAACCAACTTGAATTACTGCGGTGTAAGACTTGGTAATCGTCTGAATTGGCTGAAACGTGTAGTCGGTTCTAAAGAACTCTTAAAACGTATTTGACAAAAAAGTAGCTGTGTCAAATGAAGGAATATTTCTATTTATACTGTAATTATACACAACAGAATGCAACAATTTGAGTATGAAACAAAGGGAAGTTTAATACAGTTATTTATTTAAGGAGCTGGACGTTTACTAGTTAACTTTGTGAGTCTGCATAAGTGAAATAGAAAACATTTAACGATTAAAGTTCTTGAACTGAAAGTGCTCTGAAGTGTCCTGCAATTTAAAAGAAAGAATGAACGGTGAAGAATGAATTACATTGATGAAGTGTATCATTTATAATAAACAGGGCACATTTGTATTTAGTATAATATTAAAAGTTTGCAATAGTAAATTACGTGTTTAAGAGCGTGGACAGTTGCAAATATCTGGGTACAGTGATCAGTAAAAGGAACAACACGTCAGTAGAAGTGAATGCTCGACTGATAATGGCTAATATAGCATATTGTGGGTTACAGAACCGTATGAAATCAAGGAACATATCCAGGAATATCAAAACATATGGGGCAGAAACATGGGTGCTATCTAAGCAAGATGAACATTGTCTTAGTGTTTTTGAGCGTAAAATCTTCTGGAGAATTTATGGCCCAGTGACTGATGGGGGAAGATGGCAAATTAGAACTCACCAAGAACTCTATCAATTGTGTGGTGAAAATGACAATGTGAAATTCTGCAAATTGAGCAAATTAAGATGGGCAGGACATATCATACACCAGGATGAGCATGATTTATCCAGGAGAGTCCTCCTCAGTGAGCCAGGAGGAAAGCGCCCCAGGGGGAGACCCAGGTTGCGCTGGGAAGATGGAGTGAAGGAAGATGCAGCAAAGCTAGGGTGTAGAAACTGAACAGTAGTCGCCCTAAATCGGGAAGGATGGAGGAAACTCTTGAAGGAGGCCGAGGCCCACCCCGGGCTGTAGTGCCGTTGGGAATGAATGAATAACATTGCAAGTCTGCAGTGGGCAGTCAACAGACGATAATATCATTCCTGCGAAACTCTTTTGTGGAAGTATGTATGAGAAATGCGGTTGGAAAATGCAAGACAAAATGCAAGGGGTTGGTGGGTGATGATATCAACATAAGGTGCTAAATTATTGGAACTGCAAATCAGTGTCTTGTGTTGGCTGAAAGAGAAGTATGAGGTTGGCTTCGTGCTGTACAGAACTGTGTCGCCATTTGGCTGATTGGGAAGCAAAGGTAGTTGACGTTCAGGTGACCGTGCATCGTGATAAATTCTTATAATAAAACCAACTAGGTACATTAATATAGTATTTATTTTTGGAATAAAAATCTACATGTTTCGGACAATTCCTCTGTCCATCATCAGGAGTTCTTTACTGTACACACAGCAATGGTATATGTCATAGAGGTTTGCTGACAGCTTGCGAGCAGGATGAGGACGGAACTGCAGTTCCGTCCTCATCCTGCTGGCAAGCTGTAACTGTAACCTGTATGACATATACCATTGCTGTGTGTACAGTGAAGAACTCCTGATGATGGACAGAGGAATTTTCCGAAACATGTAGAGTTTTATTCCAAAATTAAATTTGAGAAATCAATGTATCTAGTTGGTTTTACTAGAAGATGTAAAGGTAGTCGTGTGTACAGACTCTACAGAAATATAACACACGGTATGTAGGCATTGTGTACCTGTAATGACACATGCTTTAAGGATACATATTGCCATATATAATACCGCTAAAGAATGTTTGCTTTTGGGACGCATATTTCCAGATATTGGATTGTTGAAGAATGATGGATGTTGGAATGAATTATAGTTGGTAGTGGATTGTTGAAGAATAACATTTCTTGGAATGAACGGTACTGGCTATTACACTGTTGAAGAATGTGTGCTTGATGGGTGTAAATTACCGGACATGGTGTTGCTGAAGAATTATATTTCTTCGCTCCGAACTTGATGAGATGATAGTTGGGTTAGCTGACGTAAAGCAAAGATGCCGATCCGTAATAAAATAGCAGTTTTTTTTAGTGTTTTGAGTTTCTGTGTTTTATAGCTTAAGGAAAGAAAGTTTCGTAACTAGAGGTGATAATGAAAGACCAGGTTAAAGGATACATTAGTTTTTCTAATATGATCAGCCAATTCACGTAGAGTTGCCTACACGTCTATGTGTTAAGATACGGTTGTCGGATGGGCGCAGGTTTTCATTACCCTTGCACTTCACCATGCAGGGATTCTAGCAACACTAAGAGCAAGCGTTTGGATTTGTAGCAGGATAATGTTTTTGAACACTTCATACAGCTGTCTTCGAGTTTCAGCACTGCAAACTTTCCCAGTGACGTTGGATTGCGTGAAAAACTTGCTGCAGATCTAAGGGTAACTGACAGCTGAATGTAAACACTTAAATCACTGGACTTGTGAACTTGGTCCATCGTTTAGTAACTAACTCTGAACAGAGCACAATGTTCCGGGAATGGCATGTGTTTCCGTTCTCACGGAGCCTACTGACGTTAGGTAGGAATGAATACACGGTAGTCGTCAACACGTCAGTTACTGTGCCGCCATATCGAGTAATGATAACATTCATACATACCTACACACATACATACATACACACATACATACA
>Ga0131853_10021484_pt1 | contig 11709 bp, 9 predicted proteins | sample TergutLab28metaG_FD_92764 | JGI IMG/M metagenome (GOLD analysis project Ga0131853, IMG submission 92764) | Labiotermes labralis P1 segment gut microbial communities from Petit-Saut dam, French Guiana - Lab288 P1 (version 2) (version 2) | ecosystem: Host-associated > Arthropoda: Insects >...
ACCGTGGAGGCAAGCACAGAAAAGCACTTGCCAGATATCACCAAAACAGATAATGGTTTAATAATTAAGGTCGGCAGCGTCCTTCATCCAATGGAGATAGCACATTACATCGATTTTATCTACGTTAAAACAGAAAACGGTGGGCATTTGATAAACCTAAATATCGGTGATGAGCCGGAAGTTGAAATTAACTTGGAAAATGATGAACCGATAGAAGTGTATGCTTACTGCAACTTGCATGGGATGTGGAAAACAGTATGCTAAGCGAAAAATTGACAAAATTGCTGAGCGAGCAAATAACGCATGAATACGACGCGGCATATAAATACCTTGCAATGTCTGCCGCTGCGGATGGAATGGGCTTAAAAGGCATCGCATCATGGTTTTATTCCCAAGCAAAAGAAGAAGTTGCGCATGGTACACATATCTTCCAGTATGTATTGGAACGTGGAGCAATTCCAACTTTGGGGCATATAGAGCAGCCTCCGGCTAAGTATGCCGATATTCAAGAAATATTTGAAGCAGGGCTTGCCCATGAAAGAAAAGTTACAGGGCTAATAAATAATATTGCAACCGCAGCGATGCAAGCGCATGACCATGCTTGCTATAATTTCATGATGTGGTTTGTAAACGAGCAAGTGGAAGAAGAAGCAAGCTTTTCGGAAATTTTGGACAAGTTAAAATTAATGGAAGACAATAAAGGAATGCTTTTTGCTCTTGATAATGAGCTGGGTACAAGGGTTTTTGTTAATCCGTTTCCTAATCAATAAAAAAGTCAGGCACAGTTCGCTGTGCCTGACTTTTTTATTGCCGTTCAACTCTTAAATCATCTATATATAAAGTTTGCAGCGTTTCATTTGTTTGCATAATCCATTCCATACGTACAATTTCACCTTGCAAGCCTGTAAAGCTATTTGTTGGGATAGAAATCATCTGTAGTACAGGTTCTCTGGTGCTACGCATGGAAGAAATTATAGGCGTAAAAATATTTATTGGTATTGGGTTGGTTACTCCGCCAAACTCGTTGATATGCCTTGTTGCGGTATTGCCGTTACTGTCAGTTAGCCTTATCTCGAAATATATGTTATCCGTATTATCCGAGCTTAATGACATGTAAAGCCTGTCGCCAACAGATATCACCCCTTCTGCAAATTCTGCGGCAAACACGGGTGTATTGTCTTCGTCGCCCCATTGCAGCATTAACACTCTGTTTGTGTTCCCGCCAAAATTGCCGGGTAAGGCTGTGCGTGTCCAACGTCTGAAGTTTAAAGCCGAATAAGTAACCAGCCCGGACGATGATGTTGTAAGGTCAAAGCCTGTATCAAAGCTATCCAACAAAAGCATGTTGCTATCGGCAAAAGCCGTTACATATAGGGCTGGGGGCAGCCACTGCGCACCGTTTGTAAAATCTCTGAACAATGCGGTGTATTCGCTTCTGCCGTGTAGCGTAGCTTCTAAAAATGCGCTGATGAAAACCTTGGCAGCTTGCTGTTGCTCTTCTATGGGCATGATAGAACGTCTGTGGGTAACAAGGCGCATAACTCCGGGCAGGTCGATATTCCCCCAAACGGAATTAAATTGCCCATGGTTTGCATGGTGCATCCAAACCCTCGCCTTTATACCATTTTCGGAAACATCCACTTGGTTATACATATTTGCCCCCATAAAACTGGAAACATCTTTGTCATGCCCGCCATGTATTACCAGATAGTTGACACCCGTGAGTGTAACTTCCAACCCGGCAGGATTGTATTGGCGATGTGTTGGCGCAATGGCGATGACGGTATTTATTTGGAATGGATAATTGAAAATCACATTGCCATTTCCCGGGTAATGTTGCAGCTGTGCAAATGCTGCTGCTAGTGCGGCGGCTTCACCCCCACGGGAATGCCCTATAAGTGCGATATTCTCGAAATCGACCTTGTTGTAAAATGGATGCGATGAATCGGCATTCCATTCATACCATTGGCGCAGATGTTCCAGCAAGACAAATCCACGCACGCCGTTTTCCCGTTGCAGCATAGATATGCCAAGCATATCGTAAACCATTGAGCTGTTTAAAAAGTTTTGATCAACCGAAGCCGCAATAATGCCACGGCTTGCCAGTAATTCGCCAAGGTATGCATAACCAATGTCGGAACGGTTGCCTGCCATGTGGTTGCCATGCACGATAAGTGTTATCGGGAAAGGACCTTCGCCTTCCGGCATCCACACTTGTGCATTAAGTGGCAAAGCGTCTAGCTCGAAGCCCAGCAAACGGCGGCGTGCGCTGCTCCAGCCATTTAGAAATTCGGATGCGTCTGCTGTATTGGATGCAAGTACAACTTCACCGGGGTAGGGGTTATTTCGCTGTGTTGCGGATGCATAAAAGTGAATAGTATGATTGTAGCTGCCTGGTAGGGATGGGTTTGCTAAAGCCGGATTGTTTTGTAACGCTGGAGGGTATGGCAACGCGAGCGTTGCAAAATCGGGTCGGTCGTCCGGGTTTAATGCCGGGCCGGGCCAAAATATTATTGCAGCAAGCAAAATAATACCTGCGCCGGATAACGCCAGCGTACCAATACGCAAAATTTTCTTTAGCTTACCCAGCGGTTTGTACTGCCCTGTTGCAAGCATAACAGCAAAATATACGCAGATGATGGACAAAATAAGTAACGGAATAAGGTACACAGCAAGCAGCATGGTGGTTGCAGACAGCAATATGGATAAGAGAATTACCAATACCGTTTGCCAGCGAACATGCCTAAATATGTTTAGTAATAGTGTTGCAGCCAAAAAGAATATCGCACCGCCGCCGAGAAATATACCGCCAACAACAAGCATGGGGGCAACACCATAATAGCGGAAGGTCAATACAAAGCTAACGGATGCAAATACTACTGCTATTATCAGGCAGGAAAGCAGCCCCCATTTTAGTGCCGGGCTAAGTGGTGATAGAAAAAAGTTTTTCATTAAAAAATTCCTTTCAAATAAGTTTGTTGCAGAGATATATACGTAAACGCACAAAAAAAGGACTATCCGAAGATAGTCCCTCTTGAGTTATTGCCAAATCTCTTGTTCGTAATTTTCACTCCACATGAAATCATGTAATATATGCGCTTCCATCAATTCGTAAAAAGCCCAATGGTTGTAACGGTTTAAATCGATAAACAATTGCCTGCCATCAAGGTAAGCATCTATACCGCTTTGGCTTGGTATGCGACCCAAGAAGTTATTAAGCAAGGTTACAGCTTGCGCTCTTGAGATGTCATCATCCGGTGCAAAAATATAATCTTCACCAAAGTAGCTAATCCAAAATGGATGGAAAGTTATTGCAACATAACGCCTTGCCCAATGGCTTATTATGCTCTCGTGTGCAAAGCGTTCTTCTGCAGTTGGTGCAAAAGCACGTGCAATAAAAGTAGAAAGCTCAGCGTTGGTTATATAGTCGTTAGGTCGGAAGTAACCATCCGGAAAGCCGGTAATAATACCATTTTGTTTGGCGTAGAACACAGCATTAAAGTACCAGTCTCCGTGGATTACATCATGAAAAATGTTTTGCGGTGTATCAAATGCGGCATATTTATTTGGATTATTGCTAAGGTTAAAATAAATTTGTGCTACTTGCGCACGGGTAAGAAATCCGTTTGGTTGCATTGTACCGTCTGGAAAGCCAAAAATATATGGGCGATGTGTGAAAACTTGCCCTGGTTTTTGCTCAGGGGGAATTAATGCCGGAGGCCGTGCGTGAGGTGTTGAACCTCCGCCCGGACTATTGTTAGGTGTAGAGGGTGGTTGCGGGGGCGTTGTAGTCAATTGCTTCCACAGTGCATGAATTACTGTATTTTCGGTAATTGGTGTATTCTCAAAATCAAATAGCATCGCATTGTCATTTATGCTGGACCAGCCTATAAATTCAAACCCTTGCCTGGTTGGGTTGCTTGCTGGGCGAACAGAATAGCCGCCGTCCAATACTTGTTGCAACGGAAAGTTTGCAGCATTTGCGCCGCCATGCAGATTAAATATTACATTGTGTACCTGCACAAACCTGGCGATAAATCTAGCATTTGCCACTACAGGTTTAGCTTCAATATCTTGGTAAGTTAATATTTCATTTTGGTCGCCGCCATAGAGAACCCAACCGATAAATTGCCATCCTGTTTCTTCATTAACAGAAGGCACGATAGGATATTCATCCGTTACGAAAACATCACTGCTGATGCTTTCGCCGGCGATATTACCATGTGCACTGTCTTCGACTTCAAAAGATATCGTCCACAATTGTGTGCTACTTATATAGTTGATTTGATAGTTGTTAAGCAAATGCCCGAATGGCAGTACATTATAATTGCTGGGAATTTTGAATTGTCCGCCACCTGCCGTGTTACCAAGAATTATGCCCGGGAATGAATCCCGTGGCAAAATGTTCGGGTAGGCATTAGGTGTAGGGAGTGGGTCGACATAGTTGTGTGAAGATGTAAAAATCCCACCGCCATTATTTTCTGCTCTGTTATTAGAGATAGTACCACCGGTCATGTTTAAGCGTGCGCCACGCGTCAAATTATAGTTAAAGGTATCTAGCCAAATTCCGCCACCATCATTTGTGGCTGTATTATTTTTTATTGTGCCTGCGGACATAACGAGTACACTGCCTGTGCCGTCTGTATTGTTACCCGTGGTGAGCCATGCTCCGCCGCCGTTAACAGCAGTATTGCCCGCAATTGTACCATTGGTTATGGTGGCTGTAATTGCACCAGCTAAAGGATTGCCAGATGCATTTATAAGTGCTGCAGCTACTCCGCCGCCATTATTTACAGCTGTATTGCCGCTGATTATGCCACCGGTCATGGTGAATGTAGTGTTGGATAGTAATTTAACCCCGCCACCGTGGTTATAGGAATGGTTGCGATAGATATTGCCGCCTTCCATACTAAATATGCCGCTGTTTTGTACAAATACGCCACCGCCACCACGATTATGCTGAAAATCCGTTGCTGGAGGGTTAGAAAGTGCAGTGGCTCTATTTCTATGAATTATACCGCCAGACATGGTGAACAAACCCCATTCAAGATTTACACCACCGCCGAAGAAGGCGATATTTTCATATATCTCGCCACCGTCCATGTACATACTAGGAGCGGAAGCAAGGGTAGGAAGCGCAGAAGGTATGAGGGCACTGGCCCCTATGCGAACCCCGCCACCAAAGCGACCAATATTATTGCGAATCACACCACCGCTCATAATAAATTGTGATGACACACCTTGGACAAATACCCCGGCAGCAGAGTTAGCAGTTACGGTGTTATTGCTAATTTCTCCATCAATCATGGTAAACACAGCACCATCGCCGACAAACACTCCGCCTGCGCCTGAGCCACCGCTGTTACCGCTAATTTTACCACCATTCAAAGTGAATTGCGCATCTATGCCCCTTACCGTTATGCCGCCGCCATGTGAGCCGGTTCCGTTACGATTGTTTGTAATTTCGCTGCCATCTTCCATTATTAAATGTCCACCGGCGTTTATTTCAATACCGCCATGATTGCCGGTAATCGTCGGATAACTTCCGTTTATGGTAATATTTTGCAATTGTAAAGTGCCACCATTATCAACTCTAAAGTGGCGTTGCCCGGCGGCAGCACGTATAATTGCGTAACCATTATTACCTCCGGTTAATATGATGTGGATACCATTTCCAATTATAATTTGATTTCCGGCTGCTCCGGTTGGCATCGTAACATCTTCTGCCAACTCAATAATTGTAGGTGTACCATCTGTTGGTGCAGCATCTATTGCAGCACGTAATTCAACTATAGTTGTTACGGGTGCTGAACTAGCAACAATCGTCAAGCTTGCCGAGCTGGATGTATAGTATTCATTAATTTCATAAAAATAAATTTCTTCATCTGTATGATAATAAGCAGCAACAGTAGCAATATTCCCAAATATAAATACTAACGCAAGCAACACAATTAAAATTTTACTTTTATTCATCTTATATACCTCTTCACAAAAATTTTACTTTTTTTGATATTAAGTATCAGCTATACAATAAATGTCGATTGTTGTCAATGTCAATATTGTTACACATTTTTATAAAATCCCCGATTATTTGTTAAATATTCGTGTGTTTTTTCTCATGAAAAAATGCGCTCCTATAATTTAGGAACGCATTTTCTTACATTACACATTAAATCGTATCAACATTACATCCCCATCTTGCACTACATATTCCTTACCCTCTACCCTTACTAATCCTCTTTCTTTTGCTGCATTATAGCTGCCGCTTTCCATTAAATCGTTATACGCTACAACTTCTGCCCGTATAAAGCCTCGCTCCAAGTCGCTATGAATTTTGCCGGCGGCTTGCGGGGCTTTTGTATTTTTTCGCACTGTCCATGCCCGTACTTCTTTTTCGCCTGCGGTTAGGAAGCTAATCAGCCCCAGCATTTCGTACCCGGCGTTTATCAAACGGTCAAGCCCGGATTCTGCCAGCCCTAAATCTTCCAAAAACATCTTTTTTTCTTCCGGGTCTAGCATTGCAATTTCTGCTTCCATTTTTGCGCAGGATACGTAAAGGCTTGCGCCTTCTGCTTCTGCGTAATTTTTCAACGCTTCAAGCGGTGAACCGGGTACGATATCACCCAGCTCGCTTTCCGATACATTGGCGGCGTACAGTACGGGCTTTTGAGTGATTAGCGTGAAACTTTCTACAAGTTTTAAATCTTCGGCGTCATCCCAAGTTAGCGTACGTGCAGCCTTGCCTTCTTCCAGCGTTTCTTTAATAAGCGCAAGAATATCTGCCTCCCGCTGGAATGATTTATCTGTGCGGGCTGTTTTTTGTACTTTTACAAGCCTGCGTTCTATCAATTCCAAGTCGGCAAAAACCAGCTCAAGGTCTACGGTTTCAATATCACGTACGGGGTCTACGCTGTCGTATATGTGGATTACGTTATCGTCGGCAAAACAGCGCACAACATGCACCAGCGCATCAACTTCCCGAATATGGGCAAGAAACTGATTCCCCATGCCTTCGCCATGGCTTGCGCCTTTTGCAAGTCCTGCAATGTCTACCATTTCTACCGTGGCAGGAGTTAGTGCTTTGGCTTTATACATTTCGTTAAGCTTGTCCAACCGTTCGTCCGGTACAAGCGCACGCCCTATGTTGGGGGTAGTGGTGGTAAATGGGTAATTGGATGTTTCTACTTCCGTTTGCATTATTGCACTGTACAAAGTACTCTTGCCCGAATTTGGCAAACCGACTATTCCTAGTTTCATTTAAAAAAGTCTCCTTTAGGTAGTGTAAAATTTTTCAATTGGGTATATTATACTATCATACGACAAAAAAGGGGAGTGTTTATGTACGATGTAATTATAATCGGCGGTGGACCGGCGGGAGTTACAGCTGCGCTGTATACTGCCCGTGCAAATTTTAAAACCGCCATTTTATACAAAAACCATGGTGCATTGGAAAAGGCAGAAAAAGTAGACAACTTTTACGGTAACTTGGCTATAACCGGTAAACGATTGGTTGCCCGTGGGTTAAAACAGGCGAGGCTGGTTGGAGCAGAGGTTATTAAAAAAGAAGTTGTGGGTTTAACGCAGAACGATGACAAAACCATAACTGTAGAAACCACCCGTGAAAAATACATCGCCCGCACTGTTATTATTGCAACGGGTGCAAGCCGCCAAACGCCTAATATTAAAGGGCTCGCAGAGCTTGAGGGCAGGGGCGTAAGCTACTGTGCCATTTGTGATGGTTTTTTTCACAGGGGCAAAGATGTTGCTGTCGTGGGTAGCGGTGCATATGCCTTGCACGAGGCAGAAGACTTGCTGCCTATTGCAGGTTCGGTTACAGTGCTTACAAATGGCGAAGAGCCAAAGGTCAAATTCCCTAAAAGTGTGCGGGTTGTAACGGAGAAGATATCCGAGGTTACTAGCCAAAGCGGTCTTTTGGGCAAAAGCTTGCGAGGTGTGATGTTAAGCGGCTGCGAAGAGATTTTGCTGTCCGGTTTATTTATTGCGCTTAACGTTGCGGGTGGCACAGACCTTGCAAGAAAAATAGGGGCAGTTTTAAACGGTAATTCCGTACAGGTGGACGAAAATAAACGTACCACGGTAGAAAATTTATGGGCGGCGGGCGATTGTACTGGCGGCGTAAAGCAAATTGCAAAGGCTGCCTGCGACGGCATGACTGCCGGATTGGATGTTGTAAAACAATTGAAAGGGATGAAATAATGAAAGCAGCAATAGTTGGGCTTGGGTCCATATACCCAATGCACGCCAAGCCTTTGGTATCGCAAGGCATACAAATAACATCGGTGTGTGATAAAAACCTCGAGCAAGCAAGAACCGTAGCGCAAGAATTTGGTGCAAAAGCGTACACTGATTATAAAGAAATGCTAGCAGACGGTGGTTTTGATGTATTGCATGTTTGTCTGCCGCATTATTTGCACGCACCTGTAGCGATAGATGCGCTAAACGCAGGCTATCACGTGTTAACGGAAAAACCTATGGCAACCACCATCGCCGATGCAGAAAAAATGATTTCTGCTGCAAGAGCCAATAACGTATATCTTGGGGTGATATACCAAAATCGCTATAGTCCAGGTGCTATGCTAATAAAGGAAACGTTGGCAAGCGGTGAGCTTGGTGCTGTGTTAAACGGCTACATTCGTGTAACGTGGAACAGGGGCGAAAAATACTATACCGAAAGCGAATGGCGTGGCAAATGGGATACCGAAGGTGGCGGCGTGTTAATAAACCAGTCGATACATAGTTTTGATATGGTTAATTTCTTTCTTGGACAACCCACCTGCATACAAGCTTCAATCGCTAACCGTGCCCACCCTTATATAGAAGTGGAAGATGTTGCCGAGGGTGTAATTACATACGGTAACGCAAAAGTTTCTTTTTACGTAAGCACCATTCACCCGTATGATGCGCCTGCCTGTATAGAAATTTTTTGCGAAAACGGCAAAGCTTCATTAGTTGGCGAAGATGCAACCATTGAATTAGCAAACGGAAAAAAAATAACTGCCGGCGCAGACCGTGCAGCGCAGCAGCAATTTGGCATGAAAAGTTATTGGGGTGTTTCGCACATAAAACAAATAAGTGACTTTTATGATGCAATAAAAAAAGGCAAACCGCTTGCAATAAGCGGCGAAGAGGGACTTATTACACAACGTGTGATAAACTGTATTTATGCTGCAGCAAAACTTGGCAAGACTATTGACTACCACAATTATATGGTTTAGTATGTAGACTACCACCATATGCAATTGCTGGAGGGAGGTAAGTCCAATGTCAACAGTGGTTATTAAAGATAACGAAACTCTTGATAGTGCGTTAAAGCGTTTTAAGCGTGACTGTGCCAAGGCTGGTATCATGGGCGAAATTCGCAAAAGAGAACACTATGATAAACCAAGTGTAAAACGTAAAAAGAAAGAAGAAGCTGCGCGTAAGCGTAAGTATTAGTAATATTAGACCATGGGTTTTTATAACCATGGTCTTTTTATGTTTTGGCGAAAGGCGGTAAATTATGCCAACCGTACTTATTACCGGGTCTAGCCGTGGCGTAGGCTTTGGTATAGCCCGGCAGTTTGCAAAAGCAGGTTATTCTGTTGTGATAAACGGGCGGGAAGATAAAGAACGCTTGGAAGCGGCTGTAAGAGAGCTGCAAGAAAGCTTTGGCTGCCATGTAACAGGCGTGTGTGCAGATGTCTCCGATTATGCTGCTGCAAAAGAAATGCTGACACATGTTGGTGATATCGATGTGCTGGTTAACAATGCAGGTGCATCGTATTTTGGGTTGTTTGGTGAGATGAATCCCGGTGAAATAAATAAAGTGCTTGCAGATAACTTAAACACGACAATAAATATGTCTCATTTGGTTGTACCGAGTATGGTGCGGGCAAAAAAAGGCTGTATTATAAACATTTCATCCATATGGGGTATATCGGGTGCGTCTTGCGAAGTTATGTATTCTGCGGCAAAGGCAGGCGTTATTGGCTTTACAAAGGCATTAGCAAAGGAGCTTGCGCCGTCGGGTGTTAGGGTAAATGCCATTGCTTGTGGTGCTTTCGACACCCGCATGAATGATAGGTTAACCACAGAAGAGCGAGATGCCTTCATTAACGAAATACCCTTGGGCAGGTTTGGCAACCTGAATGAAGCAGGGGATTTGGCAGTGTTTTTGGCTTCCGATAAAGCAAGTTACTTAACAGGGCAAACAATAGCTCTAGACGGAGGAATTACATGAAATTAATTGTAGATGGCAAAACCAAAAAACTTTACGACCTTGGTAATGGCTTGTACAAGCTGTTTTTTAAAGACGATATGACAGGCGAAAACGGTGTATTCGATCCCGGTGCAAATGAGGTTGGCTTAACTCTAGAAGGCGCAGGGTTGGCAGGGCTTGGGCTTTCCAAGCATTATTTTGAACTTATAAACACAGCCGGGTTTAAAACCCATTTTGTAAGTGCAGACCTTGATGCACGAGAAATGGTTGTGCATCCTAGCAAAGTATTTGGCAAAGGTTTAGAGATTATTTGCAGGTATAAAGCGACAGGCAGCTACGTGCGCCGATACGGAACGCTTGTACAAGAAGGTGCGCCGCTTCCTGCCGTTGTAGAAATGACAATAAAAAGTGACGCAGCAGGTGACCCGCTTATAACTCAAGAAAATTTGGAAGTGTTAAACGTATTAAAACCGGGCGAATACGCTCAGCTTGTAACGCTTACAAAAAATATTTGTAAGGTTATAAAAAATGACTTAGCAAACAGAGGATTGGAGCTTTGTGATATTAAGCTGGAATTTGGACGTGACGCTGCAACCAACGAAATTATACTTATAGATGAAATTTCGGCAGGAAATATGCGGGTAAGGGAAGATGGTAAGGCTGTTTTGCCGTTGGAACTTGCAAGGAAAGTTTTGTAGAAGAAATGGGTTATCTTCTTATACTTTTAATTATACTGTTGATTTCTGTAATTGGTGTGGGTATTTGGCTTGGTGTGTCTGCTATTTTTGCTTCAGTATTGTTAGGGCTTTCAGATAAAAAAATTTTTATTTTACGAACGGTATTACTCTTTATCGCTATACCAGCGTTCGTATGGAAAATTCTTATTACAGTAAAGGGCAGACCACTTGTTGGTATGGGCGATGGTACATACATGTCTGTTCATATCGTTTTATTAATTGCTATTGCTCTTGTGATAGTTTTTTCTGTATGTAAACGTCCTAAGTATTTCGCTGATTTTAAGTCAACATTGCATGTTGGTATGCTTGTGTCTTCCCTTATATATTTGGTAGCCACAGGTATGCCACATGGCTGGCTAACAGAAGGACCGAGAGCAACTTGGATAGACCAACCACGCATTACAGAATGCGGTAGGTTTAGATACTATATGACTGTGAGCCGTACATGGAACGAGAATGTTCTGCTTACGCTTACTGCGGCAGATGTCGCTACCGGGCGAGTAAATCTTATACCATTGTCGACAGATGACGATTTTGGGTATCGATATCCACGAACGCCCATGTTAAGCCCAAGTAGCCCAAATTGGGCAGATCTTGAAGCGACGGATAATCCAAATGTATACATACTTACAACAAATTCTTTATCACTTTTTTATCGCAGGCTTGCATTTGAAGTGAATATCTACAGTGGTAGTGTTACAAGTGTTTCTCCAGCAAGCCGTGAGTATCTGATTTATTCGGAATTTGAAACTA
>Ga0131853_10021485_pt1 | contig 11709 bp, 13 predicted proteins | sample TergutLab28metaG_FD_92764 | JGI IMG/M metagenome (GOLD analysis project Ga0131853, IMG submission 92764) | Labiotermes labralis P1 segment gut microbial communities from Petit-Saut dam, French Guiana - Lab288 P1 (version 2) (version 2) | ecosystem: Host-associated > Arthropoda: Insects >...
CACTTAGGGTGTAGATGTGTCACCGTGTCTTTTATAGACACCATAAAATTGCGTTGACATTAAGTTTTATTGTAGTGATGGATTTTTAAACTAAATTTTAAAAATCCATCACACATAATGAAATAATTTAACCAAAATTAATTCCGTCACATTTTGTGTCGTTGACGCATCTAACTTAATTTAAGAGACAGTCGGTAGATTAAGAGTCCTACGTCACTTGATCACTTGGAAAACAAATGGCAAGTGTAAACTTGTGAACTCTACATTCTGGTGAGCGTGAATCAATTCTGTGAAGAGGCCACCACTTACACATGAACAAAACCTGTAAATGGAAGAGGTTTTGTAATTAAATAAATTCGCGATAGAACGAAATTTAGATTGTTATGAGAAATTAATTTCTTCTTTTCAAGTTGTGCATTCTCTCTAAGTACAACACAGAACATTAACACATGGACAATTTCATGTGAAAATCTGATGTCACTATCAATTTTATGTGTTTATTTTTGCGACCTCTCCAAGTGCTAATTCCGTCAGTCTCTGGCTGAAACAAGGGGTGTCAAATTTTCTGCAACCTGCCGACACACTACTGTACCAATGTGGCCCTGCACACTGGCACAGCGCAATGACTAACATAACTGCATGTCTGCCTACCTAACATCACGAAAACCTAACATCGCGACCTAACAGCAGATTGGGGTTGGGAGGGGGTACACAACATAACACAAAACATCAAAAAACTTTTTTAATTATGTAGTGATGTCTCTGAAATTCAGGCTGCCCACTTGACGCTTACACACTACAAGACCCAACGACTCGAAAACACACCAAAATCCGACTGACAAGGAGTGGCTGTTGTAATGTTAAATGATTCAGCCAGCGACCCTTATTGAGCGAGAAGCAGCGGGGGACAGAAAAAATCAGCACCAACTTTGGGTGCGACGTTTTGAAGTTGCAGTTGCTGCTGCTGATGTGACGAAGTGGGCGATGGAGTGTTGAAGTTAATGAAGCTGGAAGTGGTGGTTGAAGTTCCTGTCGAGACGATAGTGATGAAAAGTTGTTGTTGTTGTTGTTGGTGGTGTTATTTTCAAGCTTGGTGGTCGGATATGTTATTGGAGGGGGATCAAATGCTGCACATTCACGATTAGCACTGACCACGATACAATTAAAAAAAAATACACAGGCCATTCAAAGAGCAATTTTATTTTAGCACACATTTTTAAATGCTGCAATGAATTAACATGCCCCTAAACACTTCCACTGCTTCGACATTTTTCACTTGAAGCAGATAATTTTTCTTCGCATTTTGATTAATTTCAAGATGAAGAGTAGGTTATTTATTAGCACCACACTGCACGAGCACAAGACAGTTTGAGTACCACACTGTTCTAGCACCACACTGTTTAAGCACCACACTGTTTGGGCACCACACTGTTTGAGAACCACACTGTTTGAACAGAACAATGTTCTAGCACCACGCTGTTTGAGCACCACGCTGTTTTAGAACCACATTGTTTGAGTACCACATTGTTTGAGCACCACACAGTTTGAGCAATACACTGTTTGAAACCACACTGTTCTAGCACCACACTGCTTGAACACCACACTGTTCTAGCACCACACTGCTTGAGCACCACATTTTTTGAGCACAACAGTGTTCTAGCACCACACTGATTGAAGACCACACAGCTTGAGCTCCAAACTGCTTGAGCACCACACTGTTCTAGCACCACACTGTTTGAGAATCACACTGATTGAGCACCACACTGTTTGGGCACTAGATGTTCTAGCACCACACTGTTTGAGCACCACACTGCTTGAGCACCACACTATTTGAGCACCACACGGTTTGAGGACCACACTGTTCTAGCACCACACAGTACTAGCACCACACTGCATGAGCAACACACTGTTTCAGCACCACACCGTTCTAGCACAACGCTGCTTGAGCACGACACTGCTTGAGCACTACACTGTTTAAGCACCCCATTGTTCTAGCACCACACTGCTTGAGCATCACACTGTATGAGCACTACACTGTTGCAGCACCACACCGTGTGAGCACCACACTGTTTGAGCAAAACGCTGTTTGAGCACCACACTGTGTGAACACCACACTCTTTTAATAACACACTGTTTGAGCACCACACTGTTTGAACACCACAATGTTTGAGCACTACACTTTTTGAACACCACACAGTTCTAGCAACACACTGCTAGAGTACCACACTGTTCGAGGACAACGCTGCTTGAGCAACACACTATTTGAGAACCACACTGCTTGAGGACCACACAGATCTAGCACCACACTGTTTGAGAAACACACTGCTTTAGCACCACACCGTTTGAGCACTAGATGTTCTAGCACCACACTGCTTGAGCACCACACTGTTTGAGAACCATGCTCCTTGAGCACCACATTGTTTGAGCACCTCACTGTTCTAGCACCACACTGTTCTAGCACTACACTGTTTGAGCATCACACAGTTTGAACTCCACTCTGTTCTAGCACCACACTGTTTGAGCACCACACTGTTCTACAACCACACTGATTCTGCACCACAACTTTGAGCACTACAATGTTTGAACATCACACTGTTAGAGGAACACACTGTTCTAGCAACACACTGTAAGAACACCACTTTTTGAGCACCAAACTGTTTGAAAACCACACGGTTCTAGCACCACACTGTTCTAGCAACACAATGAATGAGCACCACACTGTTCTAGCACCACTTTGTTTGAGCACCACACTGCTAGAGCACAACTCTGAGCACCAATCCATTCTAGCACCGCACTGTCTGAGCACCACATTGTTCTAACACCACATTGTTTGAGCACCACACTGATTGAGCAACACACTGTTTGAGAACCACACTGACTGAACACCACACATTTCTAGCACCACAATGTTTGAGCATTACGCTGTTTGAGAACCACGCAGTTTTAGCACCACACTGTTTGAGCACCACATTGTTTGAACAACACACTGTTCTAGAATTACACTGTTTTAGCAACACACTGATTGAGCAATACACTGTTTGAACACTACAACTGTTCTAGCACCATACTGTTCGAGCAACACACTGTTTGGAAACCACACTGTTTTCCACCACACTGCTTGAGCACCAAACCACTTGAGCAACACACTGTTTGAGCACAAAACTGTTCTAAGACCACAATGGTTGAAAAACACTTTGTTTGAGCAACAAAATGATTGTGCCTCTCAATTTTCTAGCACCACACTATTTGAGACCACACTGTTCTAACACCACACTGCTTGAGCACCACACTGTTTGAACACCACATAGTTTGAGCTCCACCCTGCTTGAACTCCACACTGTTTGTTCAAAACACATTTCGAGCAGCACACTGCTTGAGCACCACACTGATTGTGCACCACACTGTTCTAGCACCACACTGACTGAACACCACACCGTTCTAGCACCACACTGACTGAACACCACACCGTTCTAGCACAACGTTGTTCTAGAACCACACTGTTCTAGCACCACACTGGTCTTGCACTAGAGTGCTTGAGCACCACACCGCATGAGCACCAAATTGTTTGATCACCACACTGTTCTAGCACCAAAATGTTTGAGAACCACTTTGTTTGAGCACCACAGTGTTTGAGAATCACACTGTTCTAGCACAACACTCTTTGAGCACCACACTGTTCTAGCACCACACTGCCTGAGCACCACACATTTAGAACACCTCACAGTTTTAGCACCACCCTGCTTAGGCTCCACACTGTTTGTGCACCACACAGTTAGAGCCCCACACAGCATGAGCACCACACCGATTGAACACCACACCGTTCTATCACGACACTGATCTAGCACGACACATTTCGAACATCACACTGTTCTAACAACAAACTGCTAGAGTACAACACTGTTTGAACACCACACTGATCTAGCACCACACAGTTTGAGCACACGCTGTTTGAGCACCACAAAGTTCTAGCACCACACATTTCTAGGAACACACTGTTCTGGCACCACACTGTTTGTGCACCACATTGATCTAGCACGACACTGCTTGAACAACACACTGATTGAGTACCACACTCTTTCAACACCACACTGTTCTAGCACCACACAGCTTGAGCACTACACCTCTTGAGCACCTCACTGTTCTAGTACCACACACTTTGAGCACCACATTGATTGAAAACCACATAGTTCTAGCACCAGACTGTTCTAGCACCACACTGCTTTGAGCACCACACTGTTTGAGCAGCACACTGTTCTAGCACCACACTGTTTGAGTACCACACTGTTCTAGCACCACACTGCTTTAACACCACATTGTCCTAGCACCGCACTGTTCGAGCACCAAACAGTTTGAGCACCACACTGTTCTAGCACCACACTGCTTGAGCACCACACTGTTCTAACAACACTCAGTTTGAAAAATCCACTGCTTGAGAACCACACAGTTTGAGCACCACACTGCTCTAACAACACACTGTTTCAGCACCACACTGTTCAAGCAACATACTGTTTGAGCACCACACTGTTCTAGCACCACACAATTTGAGCATCACTCAGTTTGATCAACACACTGTTCTTGCAAAACACTGTTCTAGCAGCACACTGTTTGATCACAACACTATTCTAGCACCTCACTGTTCTAGGAAAGCACTGCTTGAGCACCACTCTGTTCTAGCACCACACAGTTTAGCACCTCATTGCTTGAGAACAACTTTTTTTGAGCACCACACGGTTCGAGCGCTGCACTGCTTGAACATCACACTGTTTGAGCATCACACAATCCCAGCACCACACTGTTCTAGCAACACACACTTTTAAAACCACAATTTTTCAGCACAACACTCTCCTAGCACCACACTGCTCCAGCACCACACTATTCTAGCACCGCACTGTTTGAGCAAAACACAGCTTGAGAATCACACTCTTTGAGCACTATACTGTTTGAAAACCACAGTGTCGTAGCACCTCACAGTTTGAGACCACTCTGTTCTAGCACCACACTGATTGAGCACCACATTGTTTGAGCACCACACTTTTCAAGCACCACACTGTTTGAGCACCACACTGTTCGAGCACCATATTGTTTGAGCCCAACACTATTTTAGAACCACACTGTTCTATCTCCACACTGCTTGAAAACATCACTGTTGAGCAGTACACTGATTGGCACCACATTCTTCTAGCACCACACTGCTTGAGCACTAAACTGCTTGAGCACCACACTCTTCTAGCAACACACTGTTTCAGCATCACACTTTTGAGCACCACATTGTTTGAGCACTACACTCTTCAAGCACCACTCTGTTTGAGCACCACACTGTTTGAACAACACTGTTTGAGCATCTCACTGTTTGAGAAACACACTTTTGAGCACCACAATGTACTAGCACCACACTGTCTGAGCACCAGATTTTCGAGCATCACACTTCTCTAGCACCACACTGCTTGATCACCACACTGTTTGAACAACAAACTGTTCTAGAACCACACATTTTGACCACACATAGTTTGAGCACCACAATGTTCTAGCCCCACACTCTTCTAGCACCGCACTGTTTGAGCACCAACCTGCTTCAGCAACACACTGTTTGAGCACCATATTATTTGAAAAAAATAATGTTCTGACACCACACAGTTTGAGCACCACACTGTTCTAGCACCACACTGCTTGAGCACCACACAGCTTGACCACAACACTGTACTAGCACCACACCCTTTGAGCACTACACTGTTTGAAAACAACACCGTTCTAGCACAACACTGTTCTAGCACCACATTGCTTGAGCACCACACTGTTTGAACACCACACAGATCTAGCACCATACAGCTTGAGCAACACACTGCTTGAGAACCAAATTGTTTGAGCACCACACTGTTCGAACACCACACTGTTTAAGCACCACACTGTTCTAGCACAACACTGTCCTAGCAACACACAGTTCTACCACGACACTGTTCTAGAACCACACTGATTGAGCAAAACACTGTTCTAGGACCGCACTGTTTGAGCACCACTCGCTTTGAGTACCACAATGTTCTAGCACCACCCTGTTCTAGCACCACACTGTTCAAGCAACACTCGGTTTGAGCACCACACTGTTCTAGCACCACACTGTTCAAGCACCACTCAGTTTGAGCACCACACTGTTTGGCCTCACACTGTTCTAGCACCAATCAGTCCTACCACCCGTCTGGAGTAGCAGCACTCTGTTTGAGCATCACACTGTTCTAGCACCGCTCTGTTTGGGCACCACACTCTTCTAGCACCACACTGTTCTAGCACGACTCTGTTTGAACAACACACTGTTCTAGTACAACACTGTTCTAGCATCACACAGATCTAGCACAACACTGTATGAACACCACACACATTGAACATCACACTGTTCTAGTAACACAAAGTTTTAGCACAACACTTTTGAGCACCACACAGTTCGAGCAACACACTGTTTGAGTACCACACTCTTTGAGCACCCCACTGTACTAGCACCACACATTTCGAGCATCACACTCCTCTAGCACCACACTGCTTGAGCACCACACTGTTTGAACACCACACTGTTCTAGCACCACACAGTATGAGCTCACATTGTTTGAGTAGCACAATGTTCTATCATCACACGGTTCTAGCACCACACTGTTTGAGCACGACACTTTCATGCCACACACTGTTCTAGCACAGCACTGTTTCAGCAACACCCTGCATGAGTACCACACAGTTTGAGCACCGTATTGTCTGAACAACACAATGTCCTGGCACCACACTGTTTCAGTAGCACACTGTTCTAGCGCCACACTGCTTGAGCACCACATTGTTGTATCACCACTCTGTTTGAGACCACACTCTAGGAAAAAACGCCGTTCTAACACCACACTGTTCTAGCACCACACTGCTTGAGCACCACACTGTTTAAACACAACACTGTTCTAGCACCGTTCAGCTTGAGAACCACAATGCTTGAGAACCACACTGTTTGAGCACGACACTGTTCTAGCACCACACTGTTTGAGCGCCACACTGTTCTATCACAACACTGTCATACCACAAAACAGTTCTACCACCACATTGTTCTAGCACCACATTGTTTGTGTACCACACTGTTTTAGCATTGCACTGTTTGAGCAACACACTCATCTAGCACCACCCTGTTCTAGCAACACACTGTTCTCGCAGCACTCTGTTTGAGCACCACAATGTTCTAACACCACTCTGTTCTAGCACCACACTGTTCTAGCAAAACACTGTTTCAGCAACACACTGTTCTGTCTCCACACTGTTCTAGCACCACTCTGTTTGAGCATCACACTGTTTGTGCACCACACTGTTCTAGCGCCAATCTGTTCTAGCACCACACTGTTCTATCACCACTCTGTTTGAGCACCATACTGTTCTAGCACCGCACTGTTTGAGCACCACACTGTTCTAGCACCACACTGTATGAGCACCACACTGTTCTAGCACAACACTGTTCTAGCACCACAAAATTCTAGCACCACACTGTTCTAGAACCGCACTGTTTGAGCACCACACTGTTGTCTAGCACCACACTGTTTGAGCACCACACTGTTTTAGCACCACACAGTTATATCACCACACTGTTTAAGCACCACACTGCTTGAGTACCACACTGCTAGAAAACCACTCTGTTTGAGCACCACAGTGTTCTAGCACCATACTGTTTGAGTACACACTGTTTGAGCAACACTGTTCTGGCAAAACACTGTTTGAGCACCACACTGTTTGAGCAACACACCGTTTGAGAACCACACTGTTTGAACACCACACTGTTCTAGCACCACGCTGTTTGAGCAATACACTGTTTGACACCACACTGTTCTAGCATCACACTGCTTGAGCACCACATTGTTCGAGCACAACACTGCTTGAGCACCACACTGTTTGAGCTCCACACTGTTCTATCACCACACTGCTTGCGCACCACACAACTTGAGCACCAAACTGCTTCAGCACCACACTTTTCTAGCACCACACTGTATGAGAATCACACTGCTTGAGCACCACACTGTTTGGGCACTAGATGTTCTAGCACCAAGCTGCTTGAGCACCACGCTGCTTGAGCACCACACTGTTTGAGCACCACAATGTTCTAGCACCACACTGTTCTAGAACCACACTGTTCTAGCACCACACTGCTTGAGCACCACACCGTTCTAGCACAACGCTGCTTGAGCACCACACATTTTGAGCACCATATTCTTCTAGTACCACATTGCTTGAGCATCACACTGTATGAGCACTACACTGTTCTAGCACCACACCGTTTGAGCACCACACTCTTCGAGCACCACGCTGTTTGAGCACCACACTGATTGAACACCACACTGTTTGAACACCACACTGTTTTAGCACCACATTGTTTGAAAACCACACTGTTTGAGCACAACAATGTTTGAGCACTACACTGTTTGAACACGACACTTTTTTAGCACCACACTCTTTGAGCACCACACTGTTCGAGGAACACGCTGCTTGAGCACCATACTATTTGAGCACCACACAGCTTGAGCACCACACTGCTGGAGAACCACACCGTTCTAGCAACACACTGCTTGAGGAACACACTGCTTGAGCACCACACCGTTTGAGCACTAGATGTTCTAGCACCACACTGCTTGAGCACCACAATGCTTGAGCACCACGCTGCTTGAGCAATACACTGTTTGAGTACCACACTGTTCTAGAACTACACTGTTCTAGCACTACACCGTTTGAGGACCACACTGTTTGAACACCACTCTGTTCTAGCACCACACTGTTTGAGAAACACACTGTTCTAGAACCACACTGCTTCTGCAACACATTGTTTGAGCACTACACTGTTTGAACACTACTTTTTGAGCACCACACTGTTTGAACACCACACGTTTCTAGCACCACACTCTTCCAGCAACACACTGCTTGAGCACCACACTTTTTGTGCACAACACTGTTCTAGCACCACACTGCATGAGCACAACTATGTTGAGCACCACACTTTTCTAGCAACACCCTGTTCTAGCACCACACTGTTTTCGCACCACTTTGTTTGAGCACCACACTGTTCTAACACCACACTGTGCTAGTACCTCACTGTTCTAGCACTGTTCTGTCCCCACAAAGGTTGAGCACCATACTGTTTGAAAACCACATTGTTTGAGCACTACAGAGTTTGAGCACCACACTGTTCTAGCACCACACTGCTTGAGCACAACACTGCTTGAGCACTTCTCTGTTTTAGCATCACAATGATAGAGCACCACAGTGTTTGAACACCACTATTTTCTAGCGCCACACTGTTTTGAGCACCACACTGTTTGAACACCACTCTGTTCTAGCACCACACTATTTGAACACCACACTGTTCTAGCACGACACTGCTTGAACGCCACACTCTTTGACCACAACACTGTTCTAGCACCACACTACTTGTGCACCACACTGTTTGAGCACCACACTGTTCTAGCACCAATCTGTTCTAGCACCACACTGTTCTAGCACCACACTGTTTGAGCACCACACTGTTCTAGCACCGCACTCTTTGAGCACCACACAATTTGAGCACCACACTTTTCTAGCAACACCCTGTTCTAGCACCACACTGTTCTCGCACCTCTCTGTTCGAGCACCAAACTGTTCTAACACCACACTGTTCTAGTACCACACTGTTCTAGCACAAATGTGTTTGAGCAACACACTGTTCTAGCACCACACCCTTCTAGCCCCAAACTGTTCTAGCACCACTCTGTTTGACCACCAAACTGTTTGAGCACCACACTGTTCTAGCACCAATCAGTTCTAGCACCACAATGTTCTAGCACCACTCTATTTGAGCACCACACTGTTCTAGCACCGCACTGTTTGAGCACCACACTGTTGTCTAGCACCACACTGTTTTAGCACCACACAGTTCTAGCACCACACTGTTTGAGCACCACACTGTTCTAGCACCACTTTGTTCTAGAACCACACTGTTCCAGCACCACACTGTTTGAACACCACACTGTTCTAGCACTGCACTGTTTGAGCACCACACTGTTCTAGCACCACACTGTTTGAGCACCACACTGTTCTAGCACCACTTTGTTCTAGCACCACACTGCTTGAGCACAACACTGCTTGAGCACTTCTCTGTTTGAGCATCACAATGATTGAGAACCACAGTGTTTGAACAACACTATGTTCTAGCACCACACTGTTTCAGCACCACAGTTTTAACACCACTCTGTTCTAGCACCACACTATTTGAGCTCCACACTGTTTTAGAACCACACTGCTTGAGCACAACACTGTTTGAGCACCACACTGTTTGAGCACCACACTGTTCTAGCAAAACACTGTTTTAGCACAACTCTGTTTGAGCACCATACTGTTTGAACACGACACGGTTCTAGCATCACACTGTTCTAGCAACACACTGCTTGAGCTCCACACTGTTCTAGCACCACACTGCTTGAACACCACACTGTTTGAGCACAACACTGTTCTAGCACCACACTACTTGTGCACCACACTGTTTGAGAACCACACTGTTCTAGCACCAATCTGTTCTAGCACCACACTGTTCTAGCACCACACTGTTTGAGCACCACACTGTTCTAGCACCGCAATGTTTGATCACCACACAGTTTGACAACCACACTTTTCTAGCAACACCCTGTTCTAGCAACACACTGTTTTCGCACCACTCTGTTTGAGCACCACACTGTTCTAACACCACACTGTTCTCGTATCACACTGTTCTAGCACAAATCTGTTTGAGCAACACACTCTTCTAGCACCACACTGTTCTAGCCTCACACTGTTCTAGCACCACTCTGTTTGACCACCACACTGTTTGAGCACCACACTGTTCTAACACCAATCTGTTCTAGCACCACACTGTTCTAGCACCATTCTTTTTGAACACCACACTGTTCTAGCACTGCACTGTTTTAGCACCACACAGTTCTAGCAACACACTGTTCTAGCACCACACTGTTTGAGCACCACACTGTTCTAGCACCACTTTGTTCTAGCACCACACTGTTCTAGCACCACACTGTTTGAACACCACACTGTTCTAGCATCGCACTGTTTAAGCACCACACTGTTCTAGTACCACACTGTTCTAGCACCACTCTGTTTGAGCACCACTCTGTTCTAATACCACACTGTTCTAGCACCACTCTGTTTGAGCACCACACTGTTCCAGCACCACACTGTTCTAACACCACACTGTTCTAGCACCACACTGTTCTAGTACCACACTCTTCTAGCACCACACTGACACTAGCTTCATATTTCACCACAACACTCACTTCACACGGAACGTTTCCCCTTATGAACTTCTTGTGAATGAAACTTTCATTCCTTCTTCTTCTCCTCTTTTTTCTTCTCCTCCTTTCTCTTCTTCTCCTTCTTCTTCTTCTTCTTCTCCTTCTTCCATTGGCACTACAGCCCACTGTGGGCTTTCGCCTGTCGAACTATGTCCTTCTATTGTTTTCTGTCACCAACTCTCTCCATCTTCTCACTCCCAGCACTTGAATATTTCTTTCTACTTCCTCTTTCCTTCTTTTCCAGGGTCTTCCCCTTTCTCGTCCTTTCCATTTCCTGAGTGAAGATCTTTTTGGGCATCCTATCCTCCTCCATTCTCCCCAGGTGATCTAACCAACTTATCCTTTACCCTTTTATCCATTTTTTTATATTTTCTCCTTTGTACAGTACTAAAAA
>Ga0131853_10021487_pt1 | contig 11708 bp, 7 predicted proteins | sample TergutLab28metaG_FD_92764 | JGI IMG/M metagenome (GOLD analysis project Ga0131853, IMG submission 92764) | Labiotermes labralis P1 segment gut microbial communities from Petit-Saut dam, French Guiana - Lab288 P1 (version 2) (version 2) | ecosystem: Host-associated > Arthropoda: Insects >...
CAAAAGCACGAACCGAGGAGTCTAACCTACGAGCCCTCAGACCACACTTGAGCGGTCTTGAATTTATTCCACCTTTATGGGACAACCTGAAGTTTTGGCAAAGCCAAAACTTCTCAGCAAGTCCGCCTGCGGTAGACTTGTCTGCGGGTTGGATTTGTTCACAGGTCTCTCCGCTCAGGGAATTAGGAGTGCTTTCGCCCTCGCCCTACCCCTCTGCCACTGGCTTTTTCGGGCAGGGTGTTGTCATATACGCTGGCATCACCAGCCGTTGATATTCCCTTGCGAGGGGAAAGGTGCCGTATTGACAGGATTATTCGCAAAAGGGGGGAAAAGCCTGTCAACCAGCTACATTTCCCCTTAAAGAAAAGTGCTTTCGGCGGGCTAATCCGCCTGTGTAATAAGGCAGAGGGGAATAGGGCGAGTAAATCTTGTGCACCAACCAGTACGGGAACGGGTGCCTAGAGTGCAGCATTGTGGATTATTCTGCTAAGCCTGAAAAATCCCCCCACCTTAGCTGCACTATGGGTGGAACCCTCCGCCGAGGTTGAAAGCCAAGGTTCCCCTCCGGATTCCCGTACTAGTTGTGCGCGATACTGTACTACTGGATAATTTTATCGATAATAATATTTACTTCCTCGATGAGAATCCCGGTAAAACGCTCAATGTTTTCTATTATATACTGCTGAAGTTCGTGGATATTGCCGCCAAGCTGGATGCCGTAGGGAACATCAATCGTAATTACCAGCCGATAGCCAATGCCATCATCACGGACAACGATTTTTTTGATTCGGACACTCTGGTTGTACTCGTCGACACAGTGAATTACCATCTGGCTCAGCGCTGCTTCGGAAATAACGACCTTTCCCCGCTTTGAGTATTCGGGGCGCACCACCGACTTTTCGTGAACGCTGGGAGTTGCGCCAAGCCCCGCAGGCCCTCGTTTGCGCTTGAAGATTTTGACGGCGTTGAAAAAAATATTGGGGTAGCTGCGTTTTATTTCGATTGACGGCACCGGAATAACGTGCTTGCCCTCGATGCGCCGTGTACGTATCGCCCGCTCGATGTCCTCCTGCGAAGAAATGTCCTCGATTCTGATGGTTTTTGACGGAGGTGGCAACTGCAGCCGGGTGGTGATTTTCCCAATCATTTTATCAGATGTTCCCAGTATCAGAATTTTTCTCATTTTTTGCCCGAGGAGCTTTCTTGCCACTTCATCGCGGTGGGATTTTTCATCAAAAAGGGCAACTTTTACCGCCGCTATGAAGGTTTTTTCTTTTTTTGCGGAATGTCCGGCAAGAATTCGGTTGTTCTGAATTAAAAGCCCGTCATCGATAATGTATTCGATTTCATGCTTTTGCGCTACAAGTTTGGCGCGAAAACTTTTTCCCGTGCCACTTGGTCCCACTAAGGCAAAGACTTTAATTCTTTTCAGGGGCAGTATGAAATCCAGGAACATATTGTACATTATATATGCTCATGCCGCGCTCCCGCAAGGGTTGCCGATGCTACGTGGAGGGACAGAGGGGGCGAATGGAAGGATGGGCGCCTCTTGAAAAAGCGCACAACTTCAAATAGACTGAACCAGTCAAAAATTTGGCAATTGAACGATTGAGTAATTGAGTCATTTGACAGTGGAGCGTTACTTGTGAAAATCAGCAAAATAACACCATGGGCGTACCGCAAAGGTTTTACAGTGTTGCATCGCTTGGGCGCGGGCGTTAAGCTCGTGCTACTGTTGTCGCTTTCCCTTGCGGTGTTTTTACCGCGCGGGCAGGTGCAAAGCATCGCGGCGTTGGCGGTCATTGCGCTTGCGCTGACAGTCCTGTCTTTTGTTGCAGGTATCGGTCCGCGCGCGTTGCTGCGGGGCAGCGGCTCGCTTGTGTTTCTGTTTCTGGGAGTGTTCCTTCTCCGCGGAGTGGAATTTGCCCCCTTTGGGCTTAACACCGAGGGGCTGTGGGTTAGCGCCCTTTTTTGTCTGAGACTGTGCGTCGCTTTCGCCGCCGGCTCGCTCCTGTTCGCCGTTGCCACGCCGGGTGAAATACGTAAAGCTTTTTCGCGGATGGAAGCCGCGCTCCGCTTGGAGAAACTGAAAATTGGGCTTGGGCTTTCGCTCATGTTGGGCTTTCTGCCCCGTTTTTTTGAGATTTGGGAAGATGTCAACCTTGCGTGGAAAAGCCGTGCCGGGAGAAAAAGCCTGTTCCGTCTTGTGATTGTCATTCCGCTCGTCGTTGAACGGATGATGGTAAAAGCCGCCGAAACTGCCACCGCCCTCGAATCACGCGGCGCGGCGGAATAATTTGCTTTCAGCAAATTATTTTGGGGAGTTTTGGGTAAATCCGCCAGAGGCGGATTTACCCAAAACTCCCCGCCGAGACTCCCTGAAGTTTTGGTGCAACCAAAACTTCCCAGTAATTCTGCCAAAGGCAGAATTACCCAAAACTCCATGTCTGGATACCTGAAGTTTTGGCATAGCCAAAACTTCCCAGTAAATCCGCCAGAGGCGGATTTACCCCTTGCCTTTCTTCATGGCAAGTTCTGCTTCTTTTTTTTCGATAGAGTCCCGAATTGTCGTGATTTCTGAAAGGAGCGCTTTTACTACCGGGTTTTCTTTGGACAGCGTTTCTTCGCCGCGCTCGGTGAAAGCCTGGTAGACTTCCGCACCCAGCCGCCCGGCAAGTTTGTTCGCCTGATGATCAAGCTGCTTCACTTCCAGCATCAACACGCTCCGCTCTCCGATGTCCTGGGCTTTTGCGCCAGCTTTCACCGCGAATTCCTTCGAGACCGCCACGCCCTGATCCAGCATTCCCTTCATACGCTCGCTAAACGTCATAAATCCCCCTCAACTATTTTCGTTGTATTCCCAGTATCGTCAAATCGTCGTACTGTTCGTCTTCGCTTATATGAGTATAGTATGTATACGCGGAATTGTCAGACGCTGGGCGGGTAAACGAGCAGTAGCGCCGGTATTGCACAAAGTGGCGTTGCAGGAAATCGTCCACAGTCTTTTCCGCTTGCACCCAGTTCTCATCAGTGTGGCTGGGAGATTTGTAACAGCGGAATATCTTTTCCACCGAAATCATCGCCGTGATAACCTCTTCGACGGTGCCCTCGCAGGAGCTAAAATCAAACTGGAGAGAGCCGCCTTGAGCTTCCGGGTCGTGCCACTTGTGCAGCGTGTAAACCTGCCGATTCATCACCGCGTTGATAATGTCCGTAACCCGCTCTCCGCCCAGTTCCTCATCCGCCTGACCTGAGTAGTGGTTTTCGTGCGAAGTGTCTGCTGCACCCTCCTCGCAGAGAATTTCCTCGAAGGCGGCGTTGCGGAACTTCCGCTTTGCCTCCTCGATGCCGTCAGTGTACAGCAGGAGAATATCCCCGCGATCCAGCGTGAGCGTTTGCACTGTGTAACCGCCCTTCGTTTCCACGAGGTAGTTGGGCAGTACACCAGTTGCCGGAGTTTGCGGCAGCGTAACAGTTTTCAGTTGCCCCGCCGAAACGTCATAATAACGGACAATGTTATCCCCGGCGTTGCAGAAATGCACCGTTCCCGTTTGCGAATCGAACAGGCACAGCGTAAACGCGGCAAAGCGCCCCTTAAATCCGAGCGTCTCGATAAAATCGTTGATCTGATAGACAAGTTTTTCTATCTGCATCCCTTTTTCGGTGGGTTTCCACTGTTTAAAGTAATTCAGGAACATTGTTGCCACCTGAATCATAATGAGTGCTGCGGGAATTCCCTTACCGGCAACGTCGCACTTGATAATAGCGTAGTAGCGGTCGTCGAGGTCGATGTAATCAAAATAGTCGCCGGACACGCCCTTTGCCCCTTCGTAGTAGCCGAAAAAGTTCAGGTGCGCGGTTTTCTTCGAGCCGTGGTTGAGCTTGTTGCCATCGCGGTCGAGTTCCAGCGGGATGAACTTTTTCTGAATCTCCTTGCCGATGGAAAGGTCAGCGGCGGCGGCGGCGGCTTTAACAAGACCGTGCGTCATATCGTTAATCGTGTCGCCGAGTATGGCGATTTCGTCTTTCGATTTCAGGTTGATGTCCAACCCGGCAAGTTCGGCTTTGTTTTCAGTGTCGCGGATAAGCTCGACGTGCTTGACCAACTGCCTGATCGGGCGGATGATAAGCGAAGAAAGCAGCAACGCTCCAATAGCGCCCGCAGACAGCGCAATCAAGGCGACAATGATAATCAGTTTGATAATGGCGTTGCGCCCTGCCGTAATTTCATCGAGAATCGAAGTAACCGAAACTTCCATCCGCACAAGCCCCCGGAAGTACATATTCTCCGTTCCCTGCCGGAACATAATCGGCTTAAAGAAGATGTAGCGGTGATCCGGAGAAGCAATGAGCTGCTCGACAGAGAACAGAGGCTCCGAGCCGATATTTCTGGCAAGTTCCGAGAGCCGTTGGCTTACCCTCGTTTGCAAGGCAAGTGTTTGCACCTGAAGGTCGCCAAGCTGCCGCAAACTTTCCGCGTCGGTTCTCAGCGCCAAAGCCAGCGCCTCCTGCGTAAACAGCGCGATGGTCTGGGACATATCGCCCACTTCACGGCGCGCCTGTTCGTTCAGATCGTCGGCTATCGTTTGCAAGCGCGGGGACAGAACATCGGTGATGCGGGAAACTCCCGGCTGGAACGCCGCCGTGTTGATTTTCGACAGAATGTTGGGATCATTGGTCGCCCACACCTGATCGTCAAAAATAGTTGTGCCGGGATTATGTCCGGTGATGGTTATATGCTGCGCCTCCGGGATGGCTTGCATCTGGTTGGGAAGCAACCCGAGTTCCAGAATGCTTTGCAAGGGTAAGTGCGTGCGCGCGCTGGCGGCAACTCCTTCAAGCAGAACCGTCGAGCGATCCCACAGCCCCTGAATGAGCGTTTTCCGCTGAGTTTCCGTCATCATAACGTACAGCGGCGAGGCGATCATAATGACCACCGCAAGAACCAGTGTAATGGTAAAAAATGTCATCTTTAAACGAAGGCTTATCCCGCGCTTTTGAATTGTAATTACCCGTTTTTTCTTTTCCGATGCCATAAGTTCTCCTGAAACTAAAGCGGCTGCGTCAAGCCGCAAACGCACGCCTTCGGTAATAACGCCGCTGATCCCCCGCGCCGAAACCAAAAGACCCAAAGCGCACAAAATAAGTACCGCCGCAAGAACGAGGGTAACGGCATTTGCCCTGAACAGCCGCTCGTTCCGCAACAACCACAAAGGCTTCCACGAAGCCGAAAAATCGCCGAACTTGATTGTTCCGGTTTCGGCAATTTCCACGATGGGTTCGGTAAAGTAAATGCCGCGGGTAGGATGTTCCACACCGATGCGGTACAGCCCCGCCTCAAGCCCCTGCACGGCAAGCCCGCGGATTTCCCGATCCGAGACGACGTCAAAATCCCCCAGCGAAAGGAAAAACTCGCGGTCAAAGGGCGGTTGCCCGCTGCGATCGACAAAGACGCGGGCGACTGCGCCCCCTTGCGAAAAGCCCCTGCCCAAAATGCCGATGTTGTAAAAATCAGTTTCGTCCCGCTCGCTGTCTACGAATGTGATGAAGGTGCTCGGGATATATTTATTGGTTCTGAAAATCAGGATGGATGAGGGGCCGACGTTTCCCGCTTCGTCAATGGCGCGAACGGAAAAACGCCACACTCCGTCATCGTAGTTCTCGTAGGCGGCGAAGGTTGCCGTTCCTTGCACGCTGGGAACGGGAGCTTGCGTCTGCGGAAACCTTTGCCGAACGGCAGCGGTAAACTGCTCGCCGCCCATACCGGAAAATGCACCCGCTGCTCCTAAATATTCGATGTCCCACGTGTATCCGGCAATATCTGAAGCGGGCGGTGCGTTCCAGCTAATCCGGAACGAGTTTGAAAGCAGGTAGCCGCGGGCATCAAGTTGCGGTGGGATGATAACCGCTGCTGGCGGGGGCGTGGTGTCGCGGAAGAAACTCGCGCGCGTGGGAGCAGACCAGTTTCCGGCAAAGTCCTGCGCGGAAACAGCAAGAAACCACTCGCCGTCTTCTTCGGCGAACAGTTCGAGCTCTGGTTCAACGCCTGAGTTGTATACCATCACGTTTCCGGCGGTGGGAGGCAGCGCGCTTGAGTCCCGGCTCCAAACCCACGAAAAACCCACGATGCCCGACGGGTCATCGGGAATGCTCCACGATAGCTGCGCACGGTCGCCTGAAGTTCGTTCGCCGGGAATAAAGTTCTGCGCCGAGATGTGTACTGGCTGTACATAGGTATCGGGGGAAACGAGGTAAATGCGCGAACGTGAAGCCGCTGCGGATGTGGCAGCGCTCTGCCAGAAAACAAACAGCCCGTCAACATCAACCACTGGCCGGGCAAACGTATCTCCGGCGGCAGCCCCGCCTGAAAGTTCTGTTTCCTCCCACATTATCCCCGCCTGCTGTGCGGTGAATACCCGGTTCGTTCCCCGGCGGTTATCAAACCAGAAAACCTTCGTCTCCCCGCGGAAATTGATAGCGATGGGATTGTTGCTGTGCCCCGCGCCTGAGTTCACCCGCTGGGGCGCGCCTGAGATTGCGCCGTTTGCGCCGATGTTCGCCGCGTAAATATTCGGCAGCCCCGTAAGGGTGCGCCGTTCCCACACGATAAAAAGCTCATCGTTCTGTACCGAAAGATGCGGGCGCTGATTGTCAAAACTGTCAGGCGATGAAGTAACGTTCACTACGGGGTCTTGAAAGTTCGTGAACAGCCGCGGCGCACTCCAGCTTACCCCGTTATCGCTGGAAATCACCATGTAAAGCTGAAACAAGTTCGTGCCGCCTGCTCCAGCAGTGAAAGACTGGAAAACGACGTACTCGCGCCCGTCAAAAGAAATATGGGCGGGGAGGAAGTTCAGCATCATTGCCGAATTACCTGCAAGGGGTTTGAAATCTTCCCACGCGCTGCCGTCTGCGGAACGGGAGAAGTAAATCGAAAAGGTGTTGCCGCCGCCCCGCGTAACAAAAAGCAGGTAACTTCCATCTGCTGCGATGCTGATTTTCGGTGCGAGGGAAGTTTCCGCGCCTGAGTCAACGCGGTAGTGCTGGAAGCTCTCCCCGAAGTCGCCGGAGATGAGAATCTCCGTCTGCGTGGCGCTTGCGGCGGCGGCAATAAGGATTTGGTTCTTGCTGTCGATTACCGCGGTTAATATAGAAGGTTCTGTACCTGAAAAATTATACGGCCCGCCGATTATCCCCCGCTTTTCCCACGGTTCGCCGGGCATCTTCACCGCCAAAGCGATGCTGATCCTGCCGTCCCCCGTTGCCGCGTACACCGTTTCCTGCCACAGCGCGATGCTGAAATTTTCGTTGCTGGCAGTAACCGGAAACGTACCCTGCGCTTGGGAAAAAACTTCCGGGTATTCCCAAAAAAGTTGAGACTGGGCATGCAACAGCGTTCCGGCAAAAAGCGCGAGTAAAACAAGTACCGCTGCTAGGCGCTTCATAGGAAAGCGTCAATCCTTCGCCGTAAATCCCGAACAAGCGTCGAGCGCTGGCTTTGCGGGTCAAGCATAAGCTGCTGCACAATGGCGTTGGCAGTCAGGTGGTTGCCGCGCAGAAACTCCGCAAGCGCGGTGTTGTACTGAGTTTGGGCATAGCTGGAAAGAACAAACGTCCCCGTACCGGTTACAAGAACGTTGAGCTGATCCATAAGCATCTGCGCTTGCGTATTATTTGGGTTAAGGTTGATCGCTTCGGTGAGCTGGGCTTCGGCAACTCCCATCCGAACAGAGTCGCGGCTGTTGATGTGTGCAGCTGCGGTTCTGGTAAGCTCCGCCGAGCGGGCAAGGTCTGCCGGATTCGGCGGCGGCGGTCTGAAGCCCATCGTAATTTCCGCCTGAACGATGATATTCTGTATTCCCGGATATTGCGGGTTAATTTCCGCCAAGTCTTGCAAGTTGGCAAAAGCTTCGAGATCTCTCGCCCGCGTTCCCGCAACCGCCTCGTTCAGCCGCCGCTGGAATGCGGCGTTAAATGCCGCCCTGTCCGTTTGCTGTTCAATCCGCAGCTCCAGCATTCGGGCACTGTGGTTCATCGGGAATATCAAACGCACTTCCCTCGTTTGCATCTGCGCCTCGTTAAAGAGCCTCAGCCCTTCCTGCCGCCGCCCGGCGTTCAAAAGCCGTACCCCTTCGTTGTAGTTGCGGCTTGCGTTGGAAAGGAGCTGGCTCATTTCGGCAAAAAGCGGGGCAGTTTGGGGAATAACCCGCGCCATGTTCAGCGCCAGCGCACTGCGAACCAAGCGCAGCCAGTGCTCCACTTCCGGTTGCTCGTTCACATTGGTAACGCGCCAGCGGTTTTGCGCCTGAACGAGCAAACTCTCCGCGCTTTCCATATTCCCGGCGAAAAAGCTCGTCTGCGCCGATGTTACAAGATTACGAACATCCCGAACAACCGCCTCGTTTTCCGCCCTGACAATCTCCGCAGCAAGCGCAACCGAATTGGTATCTCGAAATGCCCTCAGCGGTGCAGATTCCTGAAGTTCAAGCGAAGCATCGAACTGGTCGATTGCCCGCGTAAGATTAGTTCTGGCTCCGCTAAAATCGCCACGGTTAAACGCCGCCCGCGCAGACTGGAACAGGCGCTCGCCATCCACACGCAACGCTTGCGCCCGCTCGACAAGGGTGGCGGCAGTAGCGATTGCCCCCGCATTCCGGTTATGCAAAGCCACAAGCTGGTTGTGTAAATCATCGGTAACTGTGTGCAACCCGGTTATTTCCGGTGAGGCAAACGCAGTGCGCGTTTCAGCCTCGTACATTGCCATCAGTTCCCCGGCGAAGGCAACATCCGCGGTAATCGTTTGGTTAATCCGGTTGAGAATTGCAATCCCTTCGGCAGTGTAGCGCACCGTTTGAGCGCCAAAATTTTCCGTTTGCCGCTGGACACCCTGAATGAGCGAATCCCCTTCGGCAAAAATTCCTTCGGCGTAGTCAAGCCGCTGTTGCAAGCTTATGTTTGCAATTGAGTACAATCGGATAGCGGTATTAAAATCCAGCACTTCAAAACGGCGGGAAAGATTGGCGATAATGTCCTGAGCCGGTTCAAGAAAATGGCGGGGATTGCCCAGAATACTCCCGCTTGCAAGCGGCACGGCAAGCGTACTCCCGTACGAGCGGGCAACCTGTATTTCATCGTCAAGACCGGAATGCAGCGCTTGAAGCCCGCGAATCTGCTCTTGCAGGGCGTTGCGTATGGTGGATTCCTGGGAAAATATCTGCGCTGCATTCGCCGTTCCCGCTTGCCGCGAACCCGGCGGAATCCCTTGCCTCTCAATCGCCACCCCCGCGCGGGCAAAAACCGCCGCCTGTTGTAAGGCAAGCTGGGAATCCGATGCACCGCGGAACGTAAGGTACGCACTCATCGAGGCGGTGCTTATATCCTGCCCGTGAACAGTCTGCGTTGGCGAGCCGGCGCGGGTAAAGAAACCATCCGCCTCCCGCACCAGCCCCTGCGCCACAGCAATATACCGCGCTGTCGTATCAAAAATCGCAATGCCCCCGGTAAAGTCGTTGTTCCGCATCGCCGTGTAACCCGTTTGGTACGAGCGGCTGATAATGTTTGCAAGGGCAGTTTCCATCGGCAGGATGAGCGAGTTCCAAAACTGGTCAATCGCCCCCAGCATCCCTTCCTGCTGTCCGACAGGGCCTGTGATAAGCCAGCCAGTGGCGGCAAGGAACGAGCGCTCCGGCTCAATATCCTGCTCCGCCTGCAAAATGGCGAGCTGGGCAGCGTACGCCACCTGCACACGCAAGAATTCTTGCCGTATACTCGAAAGCGTCTGAAGCATCGGCGGTACATTCGCATACACCGCCTGCAAATCCCTGATAGCTGGCACGCCGGGAGGAACATCGAGCGCCGTCAGCCGCGCAGAAGTTTGCATTAAAGATGGCACAAGGGTTTTAAACTGCTGAATGCTCCGGTTGAGACTTGTAAGCCCGTTTGAAGCCGTCTGCTCGGCCTGCCGCCCATATCCGGCGGCAAAAAACGCCTCCTGAAAAACATCAAGCCCCGAAGCGTAGGTATCCATCGCACCAGTAAAATCACGTTCGCCGAGCTGACGGCGCGCAGTGAGAAAAATCTCCTGAATCCGTTTCCTGCCGACGTTGAACTCCGCCAGAGAACGCACCTGCCCAAGAAACTCCCCAACGTAGGGATTCGCCGGAGACTCAAGCGCCCTGAGCATATTGCTCAGTTCAAGAATCCTCGGATCGTTTTCAGGCTCCCTTTCCAGCGTATCCATAACTATCTGGGCTATCCGGTTATACAAGTCGCGCTGGCGGACAGTCCGCTGTACCCGCTTTTGCCCCTCGAATAAATGCTCCGGATTTTCGCGTATATATTACGCCAGAATGCGGATAGCCTGGTCGTGTTCTTTTGCCGCAATAAGCCTGTCAGTTTCGGCTAGAACACCCCCATCCCTGGCCCCCCCCGCGTAAAGGGAAGCCGCAGCGGAAAAGAGAATAATTGCCGCCGCCAGAAATCGGAGTGGGACCGTGCGCCCCCAAACGATCATCGTGCTATCTACCTACTCTACTATAATATAGTATAGCCCATATTTTATATAGAGGGGGAAGGTGTCCGCCAATTACCAACGTTCTTGAGGACTACGCCGCAGGTTTTTGCTTCAGCATACACTGAGCCATTCCGTTCATAATGTACAGCGCCATCCAGCACGCAACGTGGCTGGACTGGTTGTGCAGATCTTTCGGCGGATAAATTTCCATATAGTCAAACCCGCGCGCACCAGCAAGCCCACATTCGTGGAGCATAACCGCAAGCTCGTAGGTGCTCAGCCCGCACGGATCCGCCGGGCCGCCGGGATTGTGGGCAATATCCAGAGCATCGCTGCAAACCGAAACGTACAAAGCTTTCGTTCCCTGAGCGGCAATCTCCAACGCCTTTTTAATACTTTTCTTTGGACCTTCTTCTTTAATCTCAAAACTCGTAATAACCGATGCACCGTGTTTTTTGGCTTCCTTCACTGCCCCAAAGTGGTTGCGCGGGCCGCGAATACCAAGACTGACAAGATTTTTCGGATTAAAACCACTCACACCGTACAGACGGTAAAAAGGACTGCAACGGGCGTAAAGCTCCTCTCCGTAGTGCTCCATATTGTCCATGTGGGCATCAAAGTGAACAATGCCGATATTCCCGTCGTATTTTTCGGCAAACCGTTTAATCAACGGGTAGCTCAAAGAATGATCCCCGCCAAAAACGATAGGAATTCCCCCCGCATCCACAATATCGCCAAGATGCTTGCCAACACTCTGAAAGGTAAAATCAGTATCGCCGCTTTTCACCGCAGCATCACCATAGTCCGCACCGGAAAAGTGGTCAAAAAGGTCAAAATCGAGCTCCGGCAGATACCCCCCGTAACGGGCAGAGCACGTTCGGATAGTTTTCGTGGCGTTTTCAACAAACGTCGCACCACCATACGTGCAAACACCCTCCCAGGGAGCGCCCATAATTACAAAATCATGACCGTGCAGATCCTCTTTCCGGCGCACCACAGGCAGACCGAGAAATGACGGCACGCCTGAAAATACTTCGGGGTGGGCGTATGAAACATCGTAACATACAGGTTTATTTTTCATTTCGATTGCCTCCTCAATTTCTGAGTAGATAGTTGACATATGTCATATAGTACCAAAGGAATACCAGAAAAGCAAGAGTTTTATTATTGTTAATTACGTTGAAACGTATGATTG
>Ga0131853_10021488_pt1 | contig 11708 bp, 5 predicted proteins | sample TergutLab28metaG_FD_92764 | JGI IMG/M metagenome (GOLD analysis project Ga0131853, IMG submission 92764) | Labiotermes labralis P1 segment gut microbial communities from Petit-Saut dam, French Guiana - Lab288 P1 (version 2) (version 2) | ecosystem: Host-associated > Arthropoda: Insects >...
CGGTTACAGTGTCAAGGGAAAACAAGTTAATGATGCCACGAGAGCAAGGAAAGAAAGAATGTCTTCGCTGAAGACTTGTTAGTAAGAAATGCAGCACCATAAAAATACGCGTGACACTTTTAAGTTTCCAAGCTTTTCTTCTGAAGTATGTCTGAAACAAGTCGTGAAAAAACAATTAGGCGTTGACGGTGACCCGTCTATGCCAGTGGATTTGGGCGAAACTTGTTACACCGTGTTGCGATCTCAACACGTCTGTCTCAAAGGTATTTAAAGTTGGACTAATTTTAACTAAATAAATGGGTAGCTCAAGGGTTAAACTGGAAAGCTCTGCACATAATTTAATAAAAATCACACCGTTAGCTGCGTTGTGAGATTAATTTTTTTAAATTCAATTCCCCTTCAGTTACCTTATCACGACACCAACTACCCTGCAGATTTCCTGCACTTCCATTCCTCACACTTGTTCCTCTTCAAACGAAAAAAATTCAAATTATATTCATTAATCTATGGAATTTTACCAGCCTTTTACACTTTTCTAGTGATGTCGTTTATCATTAATTTAAAATTCCTTAAAATTAATTCAAGTATATTGCAACAAAGACATTTTTCCGTGACAATAATAAATTATTTCATAGTTACTTAACGTATTTTAAAATCACATGTCTTGGTATTAATAGAATATGAAAAGTTTTACATTTTAAAACGTTCTATCTACTCTATATACCACCTGTTTTAACATTTGAAAAATCTACATTTTAGCCCAGTATTTATGTGTGTCACACATTTCTCAAAATAAATAGCGGTTATTTCCGTAAACCAACCCGTCTTTGTTGTAGTGACTAAACGTACTGAATTTTAAATACTCTTGACACGAAATGTACTCTCGTAAGAGTACTCTATAATTGCAAAATAAAGTAGTGAAAACTATAAAACAGGAGAAATTATTTGCCGGTACATCGGTACATCTTCATCGGCTGTTTGGAAACTTTCTACGAAATAATGAAAAAGGTGTAATGCTATATCCTTCCTGTATCAATAATAACAAAAGGCCAGGCAGAGGATTAATGCTCCTACATCTAATAAATTTATCACAAAAGAAGTTATTTTTATCCATGGTGAGAAAGAACGAGAATACAAACAGACATTTTCTTATTCAGTCATTAATATCTGATTGCTGTGCTGTTCTAAACGCTCCACGAATTTTCTTCTAGTTCACAAAATCCGGGATAATGCCAAGCAGATATCGTGGGACGCGTCGAATCCTTCCAGAAGAATAATAATTCTAGTATAAATGACAGAGAGAGGGTCTTAAGGAGGCTTTTACTCTGGACTTTCCGCTGGAGAATATCGTCCTACGAAAAATGTTAGTTCAGAATCTCCCTCTACGTAACCTGAACAGCTTAGAAATGGTCATAGTTTATCCTCCACCCTTGAATTCAAGACAGAGAATTACAGTAATCCTGAATTAATTCCGCCTGCATTTCTTATTTTTCATACCATAAGGCTTTGTGGGAATTTCAAAGGGAGTTCTCAGAAATAAATTTTGTTCTGGAAGCCCGTTCGGTTTCTCTTTGTCCATTTGTCCACTTATTGTCACAGATAAATAAGACGGACAATTATTCGTATGTATTTCAGACGTCACTCAAAGCAATTCTCTTCGTTATTGGCGCTATTGTATAGTCCACAAATAAAAAAATTACAAGCCACAGTGAAGAGTACAGTTTCTTCAACAACAACGTCTTGACTTTCTTAGCCTGATGCGGTTTCAAGGATTAGAAATGTTTTTATCCGTGATTTGTCCGATTTCCCTGACACCTTATAGCCGCTGTGTGTACATTTAGAACGTGTTCCATTTTCTATTTTCAGACATTTTCTCCAAACATTCCAGCAATTTCTCTTAGTACAGAAATTTCTTGACTATCGAATTGATAAGTTACAAGACATTTCGGTCAATATTTTAGTGCTTCATTCTACATCCTTCGCTCACTCTGGCGGGATTCATGCCTGTGTTTTCAATCCCCCATATTCCTTTTATTTAAACATTACATTAAAATATCAACATGACAGCATTATCTGCTGTACAGACTTTAAAATTTATTCTATACATTTCTATAACAATTTTTTAAGTTTTCCATCCCGAAGTGTTAAACAAATAAATATTATACGTCAGTCAATAACACAACTTTTATTTTTATATACAATGGTATATATGTCAGGGCGACATGTTTCGACCTAGTCGGTCATCCTCAGGCCCTCCAACAAACAACTCTTGGATCTGTTTTCTTGGAGGGCCTGAGGATGACCGACTAGTTCGAAACATGTCGCCCTGACATATATACCACTCTATATAAAAATAAATTTGTGTTATTGACTGACGTATTAGTATTTATCTATAACAGCAGCAGCGCAAAATATTTATGTTCTGCGCAGATGGCAGATTTTAGATTGTACATGATATATAAATTTTGTATTATCTACATTATCAGCACATAACTACTTTTTATACTAAAATGTGCACTCGGTTTATATTATTCAGTGTAGTCAAACACAACCTTAAACTACGGGTTTTTAAGGTGACTAGTTTCGGCTTGATACTAGACATCATCATGAATTTTTTTTTCTTAAAAACCTTCAGTGGGCATTCGTTACTGCAAATAGGTACGGGATCTCACCCTTTACAAGATGCATAATAAGATACTAAAAAAGAATTTCAAGAGGCCACGAAATGGCACTTATTCCTTCTACTTTCTTTTACTTCACAAAAAAAAATTGTTTACTTTTTACTACACAATTCTTGTATAATTTCATGGCCTCTTTTAAATCCTTTAGTATTTTATCATTATCCCTGTGAAGAACGCCATATCTTGCTTCTTCGCTGTAATAAATTTTCACTGAAGGTTTTGAAGAAAAAGCTTCTATTATGGCTTATACAAAGCCGAAACCAGAAGCCTAAAAGACTGGTACTATAATTTTGTGTATGGCTGTATAGTGAATGATATATACTGGTTTTATTAACACAGTGTTGTGAACCATCTTAAAATACGCACAGTGTTTAACTCTATAAAGCGTAAGAATTAGTATGAATGTCACTTAGCTGAAAAAGATTTTAAATTTTCGTTGCTGGACGTACTTGGATTCCAATGATTCCCGCTATAAACAACAATCATTTCTCTAAAGTGAAAGGTAAACTAAGTGGCGACTAGACGTGTCGCCTAAGCTGTAGAAAGTGAAGTTTTAAAGTTTATTTACACGGGGTAATTCACGATTATACTAAAGCCAAAGAAAATCTTGATGACTATTTGTTATACTTAACGTAGTTCTGTTTATTTCATAAGCTATCACTAAGGACCCGATATTTCCCGACACGTGACGCCAGGGATGCTGGGTCGTACAACCGATCAGACTTCTCATAAAGAACTGCACACACTTCAATTAACCAATCGGGAAATCAGTTGCCAGGATCTATCAGCAGACTAATTTGTCTTACTGTTGCCACGTTTCTTCGTGATATTCCTCGCTTTCTCCACGGCTTTACTGGAATAATGGATAAGATTTTTAAATGCAGCTCCAACCAGAGCGTTTCTAATTACTGTAATAAAATTTTATTACTATGACCTAAATATGAACGATTTCTGCAATATTATGACCAACTAAAACAAACAATTGGTTCTTTCTTACTTACTTAATAACTTACTTGCTTACATAATTGATCCATGTAGCACAGTCCTTCTTGAGAAGCTAACAGGTTATTAGATAGTCAAGAAATTTCACGCATTTTACGGTACCCGCATATTAATTATCTCATTCACAAGTGCCTTCCACCTGTCCCTATCCTGAGCCAGCTTAATCTAGTCTATGCCCCCACATTACACTAACTGAACATCCCTCTTAACATTATCCTCCCATCTACGCCTGGGTGTTCCAAGTGGTTCTTTCCTTCAGGTTTCCCCACCCAAAACGTCTATACGCCTCTGCTGTAACACATACGTGCTACATGTCCCGCTCATCTCATTCTTCTCGACTGGATCACCCGAAAAATATTTGGTGAGAAGTTCAGGACATTAAGCCCCTCATTAAGTAGTTTTCTGCACTCCTCTGCTACCTCTTTCCTCTTAAGTCCAAAATTTCTCCTCAGCATCTTCGTTCCTAGCTCAATTTAAGCGACCAAGTTTCACACCCATACAAAACAACAGGCAAAATTATAGTTCTGAGTACCTTAATTTTATATGTTTTTGGATAGCAGACTGGAAGACAAAACATTCTGCACTGAATGATGGAAAGCATTCCCTAACTTCAATCCGCTCTTAATTCCTTCCTGAATAGAATTTTCATCCGTTAAAGTTGCTCCAAAACATTTGAATCGTTCCACCCTTCAAAGGTTTTCTTATCTGTTTTTAAAATCATGACGTCTTCCTGTATTCTAATTTCGAGACATGTACCTAGGTTTATCAGCAGTTCCTTCTAGTCCAGTCTCCTTACTACTAACTACTAGAGCGACTGTGTTTTTCTATGTAGTATGTACGCTTCTGCACCATATATTAACATCAACATGAACCGACTCCTGATGTGTACCTTTTAACTTCAAGCCATCGTGGATTGCCTGAACCCTCCTAATGGCGTACCGTACAGCAAAGTTCATGGGCAATGGCGATAAAGCATTTCCTTACTTCAGATCATTCTTAATAGGAAATCAAGTCAGACAAGTATAAGCCTACCCGGACTCTGTTATAGGTTTCAGTCAGACACATTTGTATTATCCTTACCAGTTTCATAGGGATATGAAATGCAATGAGAATATTATACAAGACCTCCCTCCTAACTAAATCATAAGCATTCTTGACGCACTGATTCATTGTATTCCCATTTCTTCTCAAGTGTTTGACGAATGAAGAATATATATGATCAGAAGTTGACTTGTTGCGTCGAAATCCACATTGATGATTGCCAGTAATTTACTATGCATATGAAGTCAACTTTGACAACAGGATGTTTGATATTATTTTTACGTAGCTGGCAAAATTTACATACCCCTATAATTACTACAATTTATTTTATCGCCCACTTATAAGCAGGTAAAATGATCGACTCCTTCCATTCCTCAGGCAATTCCTTCTTTTTCTAATCAGAATTAATAAGTTTGTGGATCTCACAGCGAATTGTTTTACCCCCTGCTTTAACCAATTCTGCTTGGATTTGATCAATATCTGGTGATTTGTGTCTTTTTAGTTTTTCAATAGCCATCTCAACCTCAGAGGCACTCGACTCATGGACTAGTGATTTTGTTGTCTGTGTTTCTGTCAAACAACATTAACCCAATATATATTTAATGGCTGAGGGGAAAGGCTCCTCCACCTAGCCAAAATACTGTGGGGAGTCTGCAACAATCCTTTGGTCTATTAGTTCTAGGCTGGTAACCCTTCGTAAAGTCATTTATACCCCTATACACTTCTTTAATGTTCTTTTATCTTTCTATTATTTTCAAGTTTACCAATTTTAGCTTTCAGATATTCCTTCTTCGTGTTCCTGAAATGTCTACTAGCTTGACGTATTACATTGTTTAGATTACCTATAGTTCTTTGATTTGGATCGTAAAACCACTGCAGTTTAGTGTACAGCCCTTGATCGAAAACCGTAAACATTCTTCATAAACCATGGTTTATGCTGCTTCAATTCAAACAGACTTAGATTCTCTTTAGCTGAAGTTTTTATATTCTCTTTAATTTTCTCAAAAGCCCTATTTTATGTCCTCGCTAACACTTCAGATCTCCAAATCTACAAACCTGTCTGAGATTTTACTCTGCTACTGTTTCAAAACCTCCAGCTCATTTAGCTTCCTGAGATTAAACTTCAAATTTCTATACTGCTTGTTTACTTACGGCAAATATTTCCCTAACTTTTGCGACCACCAGATAGTGATCAGTATCACACTCAGCTACTATGATTGTACATTAAGTGGAGTCGAATGCCATCTCCTATTTATCAATATGTGATCTATCTGGTTGTGAGTCTGCCTATCAGGAGAAGTCCTGGTGTATTTATGAATGATTCGGTGCGGGAACATCGTAATCTTAATTACTAAATTTTCGGGTGCGGCAAATTTTACAATTCTAACACCATTATCATCTATATCCTGATGAAAACTCTCATTCTCTACTCTCGGTCTAAAAATATTCTCTCTCTCTCTCCAATTTTTTATTAAAATCTTCTAACAAATTTTTTATCCGGTACTTAGGAAAATGACAAAAAACCTGCTGTAATTCTTCATAAAAGCTCTCTTTTGAGTCAACATGTGTCTCCTTACTTGCTGCATGCGTGCTCCAAACAACGATACTACATCGGCGGCCTCTGAAAACTATATATGGCACCCTATCGCTCACAAAATCTAGTCTCTTAACTGCTAATACTATTCTGTGGTTTGCAGAAAATTGTTCCTATTTGATGATTTTCGTTTCCTTTTCCATGGAAAAAGTATAATTCTCTGCTCTTACCGTACCCCCCTTGTCCTACCTAAACTTCTCTGTACTCACTAAACCTATTTTATATTGTGATAATTCCGTGGCTATTGTTGTAAGTCAAAAAGAACTACACAGATTCCTTACATTCCAGTTTGTTTCTATAACGACCAATACTATGGCCAACACAAAGCACTGATTATGTTTTGTGGGGGGAAATTTAACAGAGTAAGCAAGGAAATGATTACTGACTTATGCAAAGTAATTGTATGGCCTCAAAACAATCTAGATAAACACAGAAGTCCTGTAGAACATTTTTACTGAAAAACGTGCCTAGCATTCGGTTTTTTTTAACTCAAAAGAATTCAGGTTTAAATGGCCAAACATATTGTGCCACTCTTAATAGTTACCTCAATTGGAAATATTCCAGCTTTTGAAACACGGTTTTAAAATTACTGTAAAAAGGCGTGTCTTTTGTCTGTCCTCATCCCACACGCTAAAACCTGTCCTTGAATAGGTTTCGGGGGAAGGGGGAGAACATAGAGTTGAGTGGGTACGAGGAGGCGGCGGCTCCCATGAACTTTGTACAATTGCTTTTAGATTAATTGGAAGGCTGTCCACATATTCTTCGTTCATTTTATAGTCACTGGGCAAATAGAAAAACAATGAAAATCAGTATTCATACAAAGATTAAAATGAGATGGGTGGTGCGTTGTGCTTGTTAATTTATTAAGTATAATTGAAGCATTAACTGATGCACAGTTACACTAATTAAGTAATAAGAGTTGGAATGGAGAAATTGCATTGCCATTGTTTAAATGCGTGCAAGACACGATCATTATTTCCGATGCGATATTGGAGCGTAGGACGGAAGTAAACAAATTTCAGTTTCATGTATACAAGTTCAGCACTTAGGAAAACCTGGCTAAACCAGCTGGTGTCAATCAGACGTCAGCATAGTATAAACCATTGTTTTTAGGATGTGACGCAACTGTATCTTATTACATACGTATATATCATCATAGCTGAGAAAATTTAATTTAGACTCTGCTAACATTGTTAGTATTAAACACAATTTTTTAGAGTAAATTGTTATTTTTGTCCTCTCATCGTTATAAGCCGACCAGAAAAAACAAGACGTTGCAGTAAATTATGTGGAATTAATAATCTATTAGGTACAATTTAATCTGTGAATATACATTACTGATGATTTTAGCGTGTATTTGGTTGTAGGATCCCATTACGGCGTTAAATTTGTAATATAATTGAGCATATTTAAACGTAACAGTAGTAATTCCATATGTAGACATCTATAGTTAACATAGTACAATGTGTGACACTGCAGAAGAAACAAGGTTAGTTTGACGGTCTGTTCATCATTTTAGGATGAAGTGCTGTAAAGAGCATTGCGCAAAGAGTGTCTGGAAATAAAGCGTACTGGTTACGAACTTCTTTAACGATTAGAAAAACACACAATAAACAACAAATATCTCAGTCATTCAGAAGGGAAATATATATATATATATACATATATATATATATATATATATATATATATATATATACTTTAAAGAAAGTGTAATTTCAAACTAAGAGAAGAAGTCTTCATCATCTTCATCGTTGCACTGTGCATTTCGTAGAATCATTTAATTAGCGCACCAACTGATGCACAAATGTATAGAATTTTTTTTACATTAAAACATTTTAAATCACTCCTAAATTATTGTTTTTCAGGATATTTTTCAATTTGTTCATGTTATATCGATATCTTTTGTGTAGTGTGTTGTATCTATTAGTTGTCATGATGTGTTTGATTTGCTTGGCTGCTAGGTAACGGTAAGTGTTTTGTATTTTGTGTTCTAAATGTCTTAAAGCACTTTACGTGTCTGTTATTAACTCATTGATGTATTGTTTGGGTTCTTGTTCTATTGCGTAGTTGGGGCCTAGGGACAAGGTCTGAATTTGCTCTTTTGTAAGATTTATGTCAGTTAGAATAATTAGTCGTGATTGGAACTTTGAAGCGTACTTGTTATTATCTTGTTATTTTAAATATTTTAATGTTAAAAATTTATATATGTATATTAGTTGGTGCGCTAATTAAATAAGCGAAGAAATAATTAAAATGCACATTTTTGTTGTTAAAACAAAACCTTCACCGTAATATGCTTGCCAAATATGTGACGAGATAGGTTCTCCAGTTTATGTAGGGTTTCGGGCCGAATGAAACGCTATTCATTGTTCTTTAAAAATAACAACTTACAACACAGATGTAAAACTCAAAATTACGGTTTTGAACAAATAACTTCCACCATCACAACAGCTCACATTACAGATGAACGTGGAACGCCGTGTGTGTGTGTGTGTGTAGGGGGGGGTTAATTGCGGGGTGGGAAGAAGGGAGGGAGTTCATACCTTATCGTGCCTTCGAATTTGGCTTGGAATTAAGGCTTACACTGATGTGCACGGTGTAAGAGCCACACGGTTACGGCCAGGACCACATACAATCGTAGTACGAATCACAGCACGGACAAAACGTGATATTCCTGAAAGAGTCCCAAACGCACTGAGTCCCACTGAGGCTCATATCTACAAAAGTGTACTTCGGTTCTTCTTGGTTGTAAAGCCACCGGAGCATGAAGCTAAGCACTCACCTTCATCTAGTGCCGGGAAAAATGTGCAAGAAAATTTACCTCTACTCACTCATAATACTTCGCCTTGTGGTACTTAATTAACTAGAGGGAAGTTAATTTTTACAAGTAAAAGTGCTATAAGAAAATGATTATTACAAGTCCCTATGACTGTTTCAGGAAACTAAATCTGCCCATCGAAAATGGGAAGAAACAAATGTGGTTAGGTCTTCTGTACTGCTGAAATACTGACGTTGAAGTCATGTATCACATACTACATAATCATACTTTTCCGAGTGATTGAATGAATCTCAGAAACTTAAGAAATTGTCTTCTGGTTTGCCCTCTGAAGTACAAGTGTTCGAACAGAAATTGCTAATTTTTATAAAGTGAAAGAATAGGAAGTGCTGAAAGAAATAGTAGGGGCACAAAAACTTAAGAAAAAAGTAAAAAAAGAATGACAGGAAGAGAAAGACTAGAAAATGAATATGACATGTTTAGGCCAGGAATTCTTCAGTTATTTCTTTCGAGCAATTGTCTTTAACTTCACATTCACCGCTGCCTTTGTGTTGTGAATTCTGACAATAATCCAAAGTTAGCACCAAAATCGTCACCTTTCCTTCTTCCACAACAATTGTGACGCCAGCTGGACAGTTCATTTTCGAATGACATGGAGCCTTGAAGAAAATTCTATGGAAGGTTTTTGTAGTAGTCGGCTAAAGCCGAGCCGCCATGCCGTCATTTCTCGCTGAATCTCTCATATCGCATATACAGGACTGTGTGGCCGCTGTTCTTGTGCTGTGTTGGACCGTGGCTTTGAAGAATCCCGTTCGATACTTTCCATGCCGAAGTGGTTGGGAAATAGCACTGTAGTCCTGAATCACATTCTTTCTTATGGTGCTATACAAATGGAAATTAAATGTTTCAGGTTCTATCTACACGAAGAGGTTGGCACGTTAATGAACATTAGGAGCACGGTTCTGTATGTGTGCAACAAACACAATCTCACTGCCGCATATAAAAGGAATAACACAATCCACATAAGTAACTACACGATACGATTGAAGCACGGTACAATGTCGGTCAAAACGCGGTACTGTAGGTATATACATGCATCATACTCGGTCTCACTGTCTAATTGAAAAGGAAATAACAATATCCAGACTTTCAGCTGCATGATACGGTCGGCGCACAGTTGGGGCAAGATAGAAACACGGTCCTCTGTATGACCATTAGCCTTTAAGGTGCATTGGGCATAGTAACCAGGTCACGCTTCAGCGAAGTACATCAAAGTATCGTGAGGTCAAGCACTGTGACTCCTCCCTTCTGGTTACATCCGGTCAGCGACTACCAACAGCCGTATCCGCGCAAAAAGCTCATTCAGACTGGGCTGCATCGACAAACTTCTTCCGACTCGAAACATTTTGAGTACTAAAGAATTACTTGGAGAATTTCTTTATAAAATGGTTTCCTTTGTGGTGGAAAGTGATTTTATTCATTTCTGTTACTTTTTTCTAAGCCGGTTATTAATTGCAGTTTTGTTTGTATTCGTTTTGAAAATACGGTATAGTAACTTCACCGTAAACAACAACTTTAAACTAAATTCCAAAAAACTCACTGGTGAAAGAAAGGATGTGGAGGAACCAGGAGAGAAAGAGGGGGTAGCTCAACCCTATAGGCTAGCACCTGACTGAGAATCATTTAATGAAGACTTTGGTGGCATACAGGTTTAGTTCCGCGCATAATTTATCCGGCAGTACGTGGAGTTGTTTGTTGAGTTCTATATTCCGAATACTTTACTGCCTCGGAAAAACCCCCTGATATCCTGGATGAGCAGGCTGATTGGAACTAACTGCTGGTCCAAACTCTAAGAAGAAGACAAATTTCTATATCCCTGATGATAATCGAACCCCAGGCCTCCCTCTGTTCTTTCATAAAATCGTCTGATCTCGGTTCCATATTAAAGTTACAGTACGTAAGACAGGTAGGTGCCGTTCTGACTACGATATGGATTCTTCGTGTTTTTTAAAATACGTAACATTTATTACCAGCTGAACAATTATTATTTTATGAATAAGGATTCTGGCACACGAAGCTATTAAATAATCTTCAGATAATTTCATGCCAAAAATAATAGTCTTTATTAAGAAAAATAAGTGAGGTTATGCAAAATATTGCGACAATAATTCTTCCATCCCACAGTACACAAAGCCTAGCCCTTCCTCTAGCCATCACAAAAATATTGAGATGAGAGTCCTGAATCTTGAAGCAGCTCTTGTTTAAAATAGCAGCTATTAACTACCGTCCCGACAACTGCACAATTTTATTAAAGATAAGCCATTACTTACTTACTTACTTACTGCATGGTGCACAGTCCTTCTTGAGAAGCTAACTGGTTTGCAGCTGGTCAAGAAATTCCCCGCATTTATGGAACCCGAAGGTTCATTACCGCACTCACAAGCGTTCGCCTCCTGTCCCTATCTTGGGCCAACCCAATCCAGTCCACATACCCACATCCCACCTCCTGGAGATCCGTCCTAATATTATCCACCCATCTACGCCTAGGTCTCCCCAGTGGTTACTTCACTCCGGTTTCCCCACCAAGACCATATACACCCCCTCTCCTCAC
>Ga0131853_10021490_pt1 | contig 11707 bp, 11 predicted proteins | sample TergutLab28metaG_FD_92764 | JGI IMG/M metagenome (GOLD analysis project Ga0131853, IMG submission 92764) | Labiotermes labralis P1 segment gut microbial communities from Petit-Saut dam, French Guiana - Lab288 P1 (version 2) (version 2) | ecosystem: Host-associated > Arthropoda: Insects >...
AGATTCAAGATAATAACAATTTTAATGTTTTAATTATTGGATTTTAACATTAATTGATATTGGTGCATTAAGTTGGAATAAAAATACTAGAAATCAAAAATGCACGGTGAAAACATCAAAATACACAAATATCAATTTTTTTGGGGGGGGGGGAAATCCGTCCAATGAGAGCCGCGTTCCATGCGGATGGACGGACGGGCGGACAGACAGACAGACAGACAGACAGAGAGACTTGACGAAGCTTAATAGTCGCTTTATGCAGTTTTGCTTACGCGCCAAAGAGGGTGTGTTGTAATTTTGTTTATGACATCTTTTTTTTTTGGTATAGTAATTAAACCTTCCAACAGCCCGCCGCTCCAGTTTCCTGCCTTTGATTCTGTACACACAAAGTGATGCCCCAGAGCTATAAACCGTTTGTATCGAACTCCCAGCTGTCAGCTTGCCTTGCCGGGTACAATAAATAATGGGGCTGCACATTACGTATTATCTCGAAATATGAACAGCCGAACCATGGGTAAAAACAATAAATCCGTTATTTAATACATGTGTTCATATAGTGTGAAGAAATGCAACACTTGTCAAAACCACGTATCTCAATTATTACACTAAATTGTTGTGCTCTGATTGTTGAACATTTATCTGCAGAATATGAAACTATGCACTCTTTTTCGACATCTTTATTTGTTAGCCCGACAGTCTAAATTTTAGAATGGCGTGCTACGAAATAAATCGCTAAATTTGGTACATTTGCTAGGGTACCGGCATGTCGTAGTGGGTGCAGCAGCTCGCTAAGGGCTGGATGATCAAGGTTTCGAAACCCACTGGCGGCAAGGAATTTTCTTCTCTCCATAGCCGTCCAGAACGGCCCTGAGGCCCACCCAGCGTACTGTTCAATGGGTAACATGGCCCTATCCCGGCGATAAAGCTGCCGGAGCTTGATACTGACCACCCACCACCATCACCACGTAGCGTCTTTGTTCCTCCCATCGCATATTACGGGGTGGACTTTGCTCCTATTTTAACAGAAACTCCATGTTTATTAGTAGCTCACCCTATTCTCCACATTAGCAGGATAAGGGTTAATGGTTATGTAAATCAAGTAGATGACCAACTAGATGCAACAATAACAATTTATTGATCTTCAAATTACCTGAACATGTTTTGGGCAATTCTTTGCCTATCCTCAGGAGCGAAAGATTGTGACTATGTGTTCGGTGTGAAGGGTGTTGCTCGAGCAACACCCTTCACACCGAACAGACAGTCCGTGCCGCCGCACTTCAGGCCTCCGACCGACAACAATCTGGGGACATTACACCACATGCTGTAAATCACAATCTTGCGCTCCTGAGGATGGGCAAAGAATTGCCCGAAACTTGTTGAGCTAATTTGAAGATCAATAAATTGTTTTTGTAGCATCTAGTTGGTCATCTACTTTATTTATGGCAATGATACACGGTCGAACACACATGAAATTAGTGGTTATGTACTGCAGGTTATACGATAATGCGTAGAGAGACACCAAAGACACCCTGTTTTTACAGGTACGCGGTTACAGTCTTTTTAGGGAATACGAAATTACTGTAGAGAGGGTAACCTGCCTCACAACGTACATACGAAATTTCGTAATTACCAGTCATTTGTTACAAATAATATCGATCGGCAGACGACATGAACCGAGACGATCAGACCAGAAGTCTATCCTGACCCTAAAATGAAAATCGCACTAAAAGGACGCAGTAGATACAAATACATTTCCTCTGCACGTTTTGAAGGTGTAGGGTGGAGTGTAGGTGTAGCTCCTCTTACTTTAACCTTGAAAAAAGATGGATTGAGCATCCAGATTCACGCTCCGACCGTATTACGCCCGAAGAATGAGTCTTCGATATCGTTTGAACAGGAAGCTTGGTGGGTTTCAAAGCCGGTTTTGTTGCTTTGGAGAAGAGATAGCTTTCTTGATTTTTCTAGGAATTGAACCACGATCTATCGGAAGTGCAGCTTGTTGTCAAGTCGCTGCTGTTTCGAGCGACTTGTTCTGCAGCGTGTCTGTGCGTAAATGTGGTTAATGACGTCAGATTACTGTTGTTGGTGTCATTGCATTCTGACCACTGCAGTTTCGTTGGACATAATTTCAATGTATTTCTATCGTGTGTTTAAAACCTTAAACCCACCCCCCCCCACCAAAAAACCGTTAAACTGTAATTTAGTCTTTTGTTCTGCACATATGTGGATGCTATTTTCATGCACCGAGGCTTGTATTTTTGGAACAAAGAGATTAAATAGTGTTGTGTCTGGTAGAAAATAACCCACAGCAAAATTGAGAAAGTTATACAGCGAGGAAATTCCTAGTTTTTGCTCTTTGTTTGATATTTCTGACGTATTATGTTCAATGGTCCGTGCATCGCGTAATATGTGTCAGTAATTATCCAACAAAATGCAACAATATACAGTTTATTTATATCTGAAAACTGCTGTACATGTTTCGGGTGGTATCTCCATCCTCATCAGGAGCTCATATCACTGTATCCACAGTAACTGGCATTGTTGAGACCGTTACTGCTACCTGGACGTTCACGACAAGTAGCAGTAACGATCTCATTAATGCCAGATACTGTAGATACAGTGAGATGAGCTCCTCATGATGGGTGGAGACAGTGGAGTACCGAGGTGGGGTTGGGGGGTTCAAACTCCTCCCCCCCCCGAAATTCCGAAGGCCCTCCAAAATCGTGCCAAAGTCAACCCGATTGTGAAAACTGTTAAAAATTGCTGATTTAGGACGCCATGGATGTTCGGAAAAAAGGCAGTAAAATTCTAAAACTACCGCCGGTTCGCAATTTTTTTACATTAGCAATGACAGATAAATTGATTGTCATCATAAACAGTCTTACAGTACCAAAAATTAAAAAACGTTTACTATATAAAATGAAATTTCTTGTACCAAATTACAGCTGCCTCCAGAACCCCTGACTGGGGGGCTACCGCCCCCAGATCCCCGTTCCCCTGTCTTCTGTCCTCAACTGAATTTGTTGAAACCCCCCCCCCCCCGAAAAAATTCCTGGGTACGCCACTGGGTGGTATCTCCACCGAGTGGCGTTCACGACAGTTAGCAGTAACGGTCTCAACAATGCCTGTTACTGTAGTTACAGTGATATGAGCTCCTGATGATGGGTGGAGATACCACCCGAAACATGTAGAGCAGTTTACAGATATAAATAAACTGTATATTGTTGCATCTCGTTGGATAATTATTGACACATATTTCCGACGTACTTTAATGGTGGATGTTGAGATTAACAGAAAATTTATCATGAATTGAAAAGTAAATGTGTAACTATTCTGGAAATATCTCGTGGACCGTGATCGATTAAAACACTTACGACTCAGATGTGCGGATGGTGTGGGATTTTCAAATTATAACGCCACGAACGTGACTGTACAAGCGACCAGGCCTAGAATAGTTCAGAATACGCAGCCTTATATAATGAAAAGCGTGCGCTACAAGGGGAATTAATTGTAACGCGTGTTTCGTGACGCTGTTGTTGATATGGATATATTTGTTAACTGCAGTTGGAGTGACACCCGGTGTCAGTATTACAGTGCACATTTACACACAAAAACAATACATAGAACAATGCAATTAACAAATTTGTTTGGAAGGCTTTCTGGGATTCGAACCCAGAGTGGTCAAAGTGATTGGGAAGAGTGCGGGCTGTGACCCGTCTTTCTGAGCTATACCCTGGCATTTGCCTTACAACTGAGGAAAAAGCACGGAAAACCTCAGTCAGGGTGGCCGAAGAGTGCCATTTGGCGCGATGAAAACAGAATATACAGAAGAGAGCATACATAACAGTAAGAATACATAAACATAACCATAAAAATACATAACTTACAAAATTAAACAAAAGCATACAAAACCTACACCCATATACACAATGATAAAAACGAACGAAAAGAACATGAAGGAATGTGATAAACAGAAAAGCCATATAAGCAGCAAACTTCATATGATCTATGTATGTTCTAATAATGTTAAGACACCCTGTTGCTAAGACTTTCACTACACTTCACCCAACTACACTTCACCCAACTACACTTCACTCCACTTCACTACGCTTCACCCAACTACACTCCACTTCACTACAATTGTCAACACTTCACTTTCTCCCATTTAAACTTCACCCAACTACACTTCACTACCCTCTCATTTGGCTTAACCCAATTTCAATTTCCTATCGCTCCATTTCACATCACATCACTACACTTCACCTCACTGCACTTTTAGACGATTTTCGCCACACCTACTTCTGAAGAGGCTAGAAATAGTGTTGTGCGAAATGTGACCTTGACTGCGGACGGCAAGTTAAAAGTACAGGATATCCCGGTGATCGGTATGCGGAAAGAAAACTATCTGGAAGTCTGTTTATTTTACAGGCGTTCTGTCGCACCATCACACAGGAAAACCTCCAGAGTTTGTTTTCCTAACTGCTAGCTGCTGTTGTATATACACTGTGGGCACCCCTTGTGGCACCACAAATACCCAGGCGATATTCTACCTCTCTCCACAATGTTTTGGAGCATGCTATGGTCTACCGTAGCCACAGGGTTACATGAGGGCTTTCGGCTGCTGAAAATGGGGAAGAATCCATTGTGGTCCAGTCTGGTGAACTATGAGGCCAGACAATGGGCGCTCTTCTGCCTATCCATCCTCCAGTCATCGTGTGATTGACGTAATTCCTCACCTGGTATACCATATCAAAAACAAATACTTTGAACAGTCGAAAGCCCTCATACTGGATGCTGTGGCTGCGGTGACAGTATGTTTCAAAACACGTGAACAGAGATCGAGTTATTCTCTGGTTATTTATCGTAACATCAGGGGTGCCCACATTTACATCTACTAATCTTCGGGAATTTTGATGTTTTGCTGACCGTGCATCTCTGTATTATCTTAGTAATTAACCAACTTAATGCACAAATTCTTGTTTTATAATATGGTTATTATATGTCTGTACATGTTTCGAGCACTATGTGCTTATCATTAGGAGGTCAAAATTGTATTATACAGCATATGGTATCATCACACCTGTAGGTGGCCGTCCCGTGCACAGTCCTCTTCCAACCTGCGCACCGGACGGCCAACTACAGGTGTGATGATACCATATGCTGTATAATACAATTTTGACCTCCTAATGATGAGCACATAGTGCTCGAAACATGTAGGGGCATATAATAAACTTATTATAAAAAAGAATTTGTGCCTTAAGTTGGTTAATTACTAAGATCTTCGGGAATGTTTGTGTAATGAAAACATTTCGACATATAAATTATCCTTTTCCGTGCCTCATATCCGGACACCTGTATCTAATATCCGGACATCTGTATTTATCAGGAAGTGGTAGTGGCCTATTTTGACGCACTGTAATTGTATTAGTTTGGAGAGACTGGGGGGAAACCTTGTAAATAGACACTGAATATATCCGTTAAATAGCCGTCTTTCGAATTCGACGTCTCCCGAAGAAGTCTTGAACATTATGTGGTTACATTCTTTATCTGTAAAACACAAAAACCGGGCACTTTTCTGTCTATTTCCGTAAGCGCGTCAGTGCTGCTGTTTTGTCCAGCCTGGCCATAGATTCCAAATTAGGAACCAAAGGCGTGCGCCAAGCGGTAATGCAGTGCGGTCACTGTGTTGTGATCACCTGTATCGGAAAACGCATGTTACTTCTTAAGGAAAGGTGTACAGGCAGGGGTAAAGGTCACTCCCCAGTATGCCGCAGAAGGCACAAACTTACGCCTTCTTAACCTCGACGCAGAATGGGAGGGGGGGTTAGGGGTGTTGTGAACGCCACGTTCCGGCCGTTCACCCCGACAAAAAGACGCGGTGCCCATTGTAGGGGAGGTTGGGAGGTTTCTAGGGCCTGTTTGAGCGGGTATGGAGAAAAGAGAATATTTTTTGTGATATTAATTCCGAGCATTGTTAATGACTAATTAATAGTAATTAATAAATAGCTGCACAGTCTTGTGTATTTGCACAGTTATGTCACATTAAAGGGGCACGCGGTGACGCATTTGGTTGAGGCACTGCTCTAAAAGCCAGAAGGTCGCGGGTTCGATTCCCGATGGTGACATAATCCGTCCGGCCGCACTCTGGCCCAGGGTCAACTCAGCTTCTAACAAAAATCAGTACCACGAATATTTTCTGGGGGGTAAAGGCGGCCGGCGCGTAGGGCTGACAACCTTACCATCTTCAAGTGCCGATTGTCTTGAAATCTGGGAAACCCAACCTCCTGGAGACCTCAGGGCCTGCCCGGGACTGTACAGGGATTGCTCTACCTTCATTAAAAAAATGGTGCGGTGTTCCTGTTACATGTCCGGGGTGGCCCAGAGGGTGGATAGTGGTACAGCTGTACTCTTCCATGACCGCGGCACTAGAAGGGGTGAGTGGTCAGCGTCACGCCCCGGCCGCCCCTTACCCCCGGGAAAGACCCGGTACCCATTTTACAGAAGGCTGGTTGGGCCCCAGGGCTGGTCTGGACGGGCGGAAAATCTCGTCCCCACTGGGATTCGATCCCGGACCGTCCAGCCCGTAGTCATTCGACTCTACCTTCATATTTAATTAAACAGTGAGAACTCCTGCAGGTTTCGATCCCTTTGGAATCCTCCTCACGGAGCATTTTGATGTTTTGCTGACCGTGCATCTCAGTATAATCTTAGAAATTGACCAACTTATTGCACAAATTCTTATTTTATAATAAGTTTATTATATTCCTGTACATGTTTCGAACAGTGTTGTGCTCATCATCAGGAGGTCAAATTGTATTATACAGCATCTGGTATCGTCACACACTGTAGGTGGCTGTATGGTGCACACCGGACGGCCACCTACAGAGTGTGACGATACCAGATGTTGTATAATACAGTTTTTTCCTCCTGATGATGAGCACAGTAGTGCTCGAAACATGTAGAGGAATATAAAAACTTATTATATAACAGGTATTTGTGCATGAAGTTGGTCAATTGCGAAGATTCAGTGTGTATGTACATCAGGTGATCATGCTGGATTCAAGTTGTTAATTGCTGATGTCTTGGAGGTCATGTAGAGGAATAGAGGAGCAATTTGTTGGTAGCTCAGTTTAGATCAGATACTCCGGTCCAGTTTGGCGAAAGCTGGCACGGTGCTGAGAAACTGTCTTACCTTCACGGGGGTTCGAGCCCCAGAGTGTCGCATTATCGGCCCCTAAGGAAAGGTATAAAGTTAAAACAATCCCTGTACGGGTCCTGAGGTCTACAGGGGGTTGAAGTTCCCATACTTCAAGAAAATCGGCACATGAAGGTGGTATGATTATCAGCTCCACGCACCGTCCACCTTTACTCCCCCAGAAAATATCCCTGTTACACATCTCTGTTACAGGCTTAGTCGACCCCAGAACCATAGTGCGGCAGGAACGATTATGTCAATGGAAAATTCCAATGACACCAACAGAAATCGAACCCACGACCATCCGGCTTGTACCGCAGTGCCCCCAAGGGAAGGTGTGCTGGGTATAAACTACGCTTTGCCTTATTCTTTGTAACTTTTATTCATATTGTGTTTGGCGAGAAACGCATAAGCTGAACTGGGGGTACAGACGGAAATGCATGTTGGTATTTACGTAAGATGTCCAATATTGTCCGATTTTATCGATATCATATTTCATTAAAGTGCTTCCAGATTTTCTAAAATTGTTACACCCGGACGGACGCACGGGCGGGCAGATATCGCGAATATTAAGAAAGACATATTTCGCAAACTTTGGTATGAATCAAGTGTTTGATGCTACACGTTGTAATTAGAAGGGTGTGCCGGGCGGGCCCTGCAAGTAACCGATTTCGCCTACAAGCCCAATAAAATGTGAAAACGCCCATAAATGTAATCGAATTAATTTCAGCATTGGATTTTCTGACTGGAGGAGACAGGATGCGGTACTGTCGTGTCTCATATCCAGTTTTCATGAAGTGGAGTGAAGCAGCGTGATTCGAAGCGAGCACCTCCATCACGAAGCGCCGCATTTTCGGTCTTAATCTCGCGTTCTCTGTGTGGGAAACCCGCAGCTCCGGGTGATGCGTGTGTGTGTGGGGGGGGGAGTCAGAACCGATAATGAGAGATTAATATTTTGCTGGGTGTGCGTGCTGTAACACATTGGAAAGCATTTAAACCTAACGGCATATACAGTATATGCGTAATTTGTAAGTTCGTAATGGCACCATTTCACTGCTCAAGACGAAAGTACGTTTCCATACGATAGCTACTGAATTGATTGCGTATCTGTATGTTATTTGTTTTGTGTTAACATTGGTGATAATAGCAGTGGCATACCCAGGAATTTTGTTCGGGGGGGGGGGTCAACAAATTCAGTTGAGGACAGTGGACAGAGAGAAAGGGGATCTGGGAACGGTAGCCCCCCCCAGTCAGGGGTTCTGGAGACAGCTGTAATTTGATACAAGAAATTTCATTTCGTATATAAAATTTTCTTAATTTTTGGTACTTTAAGACTATTTATGATGACAACCCGTTTATTTGTCATTGCTAATGTAAAACAATTGCGAACGTAGGTAGTTTTAGAATTTTACTGCCTTTTATCCAAACATCTTGGTGTGTTGGCGTCCTAAATTCAACCAGTTTTAACAACTTTCACATCGGGTTGAGTTCGGCACAATTTTGGAGGGCCTTCGGAATTTCGGGAGTGGGGGTTTGAAACCCTTAACCCCCCCCCCCGGTACACCACTGGATAATAGTAATAAAGAAGACAAATTCCTTATATAGCAGGACGTTTGCTACTGCTGTCTGCCATACTTTGTGATGTGAACATCTCATCACATAAGGTAAAGTAATAGTTTGATATCTTCCATATTCCGTGCGTGAATTAGAGGTATAAAATTTATTTTAAAAGACCAAAAATGCACTTTATTTTATGGATATATTGATCAGCGACATGTTTCGGCCACTCATATGGCTATCTGCAGGATGGTGAGTGCAAGAATACAAATATATTAGTAGTGTATCGGGATCACAACGTGGTTAGAATCAAATAGTTTTGGTCAAAACTCCAGTAAAACACTGAAGAGTGTAAAATATCAAAGTTAAAAATGATTGTTGAATAAAGAGAGACCAACTTGATGTCACTTGCTTTATTATTTCATTATTTACTGCTCAACATGTTTCGGATGTTAATACATCCATCCTCAAGATCTTGCGACTTATTTGATGAGTTAATGCATGGGTTGTATTGCTCTGGTTCGATGTGTGTTGGTGTTACGTTGTGGTGGTGTGGTATCCGTATGCAGGCTAAAGCACTTCAGTGCTTCAGCCTGCAGAACAATACAACCCATGCATTAACTCATCAAATAAGTCGCAAGCTCCTGAGGATGGGTGTATTAACATCCGAAACATGTTGAGCAGTAAATAATGAAATAATAAAGCAAGTGACATCAAGTTTGTCTCTCTTTAATCAACTACCAAGATTATGCACGGTCCAATAAACATAAGATTTAAAAATGATTGTCTGGAGTGTGGTTCTTTGCAGTGATGTACAGTACACAGAAGGTATGTGTAGTGGATTATGATCCAGATTGGTGAACGATGGTATAGTTTGGACAGTGGACTTGCCTGTTGTTTTGTATGGGTGTGAAACTTGGTCGCTGACATTGAGGGAGGAACTCGGCTGAGGGCGTTTGAGATTAAGGTGCCGACTAGAATATTTGTGCCTAAGATGGACGAAGTAACAGCGTAGTGGAGAAAAATACATAATGAGGAGTTAAATGATCTGTACTCTTCACCCAGTATTGTTCGGGTGATCCAATCGAGAGAAATGAAATAGGCGGAGCATGTAGCACGTACAGGGAGGACGAGAGTTGTGTATGGGGTTTGGTGGGGAAACCTGACGGAAAGAGACGACTTGGAAGTCCAGATGTAGATGGGAGGATAATATTAAGTTGGATCATTAGGAAGTGGGATGTAGGGGCATGGACTGGATCGAGCTGGCTCAGAATAGGGATAGATGGCGGGCTTTTGTGAATGCAGTAATGAACCTTCTGGTTCCACACAATGCGGGAAATTTTTTGACTAGCTGAGAAAACCAGTTAGCTTGGCAAGGAGGACTGTACTTCATGGAGTAAGTAAGTAAGTAAGTAAGGAAGTAAGTGACTACTCGGAGTGGCCGAAACTATTCGTTGGTCACTGTGAAATAAAATTACATTTATAAGTCCAAAATGCATTTGTTGGTGTTTTCAGTACATTTAAAAAACTGTAATCCAAGCTTATGCCGGTCCAAGTGGCCGCGCGGTCTAAGGCGTAGGTCTGCGGCCGCTTGACAGCTGAGATTGTGGGTTCGAATCCCACCGGGGGAATGGACCCTTGTCTGTTGTGAGTGTTCTGTGTTGTCAGGTAGAGGTCTCTGCGACGGGCTGATCACTCGTACAGAGGGGTCCTACCGACTGTGGTGCGTCGTTGTGTGTGATCCAGAAACTTCTAGTATGAGGAGGTCCTGGGCCACTGGGGGGCTGTTGCGCCAAAAACAAATCTAATCCTATACGCAGGCAGGGGAATGCAGTTGAGCTTGTGTCCTGTATTGTTGATAGGCTGCTTCATACGGCCAGGTCTTAGTGGAGCCAGTCGGTCAGGTCCTCACAAATACTGCTACCAGTGAAACGTTTTGTTGATCCATTCTCTGAACAGACAGTTTACCTGTGCCCATCACACTAGTCAGATACCACTCGACATTTGGTACTCTACATCAAGCTGATGTCAGCCCTTAATCTACTTATGTGTCTGTGGCTAATGCTGTCTGTAGGAGTATCGATATTTTAGTCAAAGTAGTATTTCACTGAGGTACACAAACATCATGTTTGACATTCATAGGACCGTGCATCGTAATATTATTTCTATAGTAAAACCAACAAGATGCAAAAATATATCAAATTTATTTTATTTTGGGATGACACTCTACATGTTTCGGACGGTCTTTCCGTCCATTATCAGCAGTTCAAGACTGTGCATACAGCAACAGGCATTTGTCAATCAGATACTGCTGTCTGCTTGCTAGCGGGTACCCGCCAGCAAGCAGACAGCAGTATCTGTTCGGTTGCTGTATGTACAGTCTTGAACTCCTGATGATGGACGGAAAGACCGTCCGAAATATGTAGTGTCATTCCAAAATCAAATAAATTTGATACATTGTTTTAGCTAGTTAGTTTTACTATAGAAATAATTTGCTATTTGGTTTCTAATTCCTGTTGTACCTGTTACTTATCGTGTGGTTTATCCTATTATTTATTTTCAATTCTTCCGATGACGTTCTTGGCCATACCTTCCACTGCAGTAATTTTCTCTATTTTTTATTTTTGTATTTATCTCCTTTTTTATCTATTGCCATTTTGTTTTAAAATGCACGTAATTCATGTTTTATCTTTAGCTACGTGTATTTGCCGCTTCATTTTCTATGTTCTTAATGTTCTGTCTTTATGTCTCACTTATGTGGTTGACTTTCCTCCATTAACATGTGTGTGTGTGTGTGTGTGTGTGTATGAGCGTGCGGTGTGTGTGTGTGTGCATGTATGTGTGTGTGGTGTGTGTGTGTGTGTATGTGTGTGTGTGGTGTGTGTGTGTGTGGTGTGTGTGTGTGTATGTGTGTGTGGTGTGTGTGTGTGTGTGTGGTGTGTGTGTGTGTGTGCA
>Ga0131853_10021491_pt1 | contig 11707 bp, 5 predicted proteins | sample TergutLab28metaG_FD_92764 | JGI IMG/M metagenome (GOLD analysis project Ga0131853, IMG submission 92764) | Labiotermes labralis P1 segment gut microbial communities from Petit-Saut dam, French Guiana - Lab288 P1 (version 2) (version 2) | ecosystem: Host-associated > Arthropoda: Insects >...
CCCGTTGCGCTGACCACGTGACACCCCTCTATCCGCAAAAGTTGGCACTAACTTCGCCGACCGGCGGCGGCCGCTCTGTCGGTATAGTTCGCGTGCGGACTAAGGCCACGGAGTTTGTTGTTTATTGTAACTGACTTCGCACGGGAAGTTTGTTTACGTTTCAAGCTTCTCAAATCGGTACGGGTTAGACGCTCCGAGTTTCGAACACGCGCACACTAGCTCTGAAACCCAATCATACTTTCAAATTTTCCATTCCATGCATATGATTGTCGTCTCCAACATGCAGTACAAGAACTGTCGTAAGTCCGTCAATGTGTGGTTCATAGTAGATGGATATGAACTTTAGCTGCATCATCCCCGTTGTGTTATAAGCAATTAGGGAGGGGGTAGGGTACGTCAAAACACAACTGTATTGTATCCTATTTATTATGCTGATGACGACATGTTTCGGCCACTGTGGGCTATCTTAAGGTCACAAAAATGTATATAGAGGAAAACTGTACAGAGTATGATCATAGTATAGGTGCATATTTTAAACTCTGTATAGCTTTCCCCTCTATAAATGTTTGTGACCTGAAGATGGTCCACAGTAGCCGAAACATGTCGTCGTCAGCATAACAAAGTAGGATACTAGACAGTTGTGTTTTGACGTACCGCACCTCCTCCCTAGATGGACATGAGCACAGTAAATGGAGTATCCTGTTGGTTTGAGTGTGTGCACGGTAAATCGACAAATTTACAACAGTGCTACTGCTTACTGCAGGTGGCAGTAAGGTTAAACGATTGTTTAATTCAACTATGCACTCCCTGACAATGGGCCGGTGGGGCCCGCAATGTGTATGAGTTGACGCAATAAAACATTGTTATTCTAACGAATTGTGTACATTTGTTGGTTTACATTTGTAACAATCCCGTCACACCTCACTACAATGGCTACCGCGATCTTTTCTAGGGTTAAAAAAGACTGGGGCTCGTCGTTTGTCAGCCACTTACCCCCCATCTATGCAGAGAAAAAGAACGGGTACAGCAGCACCTCCATCCTCCCCAAGCTTCGCCTCTCTTTTATGGCATCCATAAAGAACCTTCCCTTATCCTCAACCGCTCGCTCGCTGATTTTTCACGGTTTCCAGCAATTAATGCAGAAGTGGCTGTTTTCATAAACATCTCCAGAATCCTACAGAGTGGTCATGCAGAAAATTATGTCTGGTAAATTCAATTTAGACTCAAATTTAAGTGCTGCCTAGCGACAAAGGAACATTGTCAACAGTGTGTTTGTTCGCTTGCCATTTAGTCGACAACCGTTTTGTATGTTAACGGCGTCAAGTCCACCCAGTAATCCTGCTTGCCTTCTTGCTAATCTTAATGGGTTGGGCAGAAATAAAAATAAAAGTAATAAATCGAAGAGAAAGATTGTAACAAAATGGAAATGTGTTATGTGCCATGCAGGAAGCTGGCTTCGTGTAGGCTCTCCTTTGTGAGGCAGATTAAGAGGATCTGACAGGTGCGGGAAGGTACGAAAACGCGGTCAGTAACGAGAAGTAGCAGGGTGCTTGTAGAAGTTTCAGGGAAACAATGTTTGAGAATTCTGCGTGGGAAATTTTCAGTGTCTCTTTAGGATTATTTCGACGATTTTCTGTGAATTCCTCAAGGCAATCGATGGAAAATTAATCAGGTTTCGCCGTCCTGCAACCGAAAATTGAAACCTGGAATTCCCCGTCTCGAAGCCGAATTTATAACATCACAATTTTGCCCCCCCCCCTTTTTTAGTAGTTTATTTGTATGGCTATTTAGTGGCACTGTGTAATGCACAGCGAAGAGAACATAAAATGCGCCATTCAAATACTCGCTACGAGCTGGACGGTTCGGGTTTCGCATCCCGGTGTAGAAGAGATTTTTCGTACCCATTCAGACGAGCCCTGGGACCCACCCAGCCTCCTATGCAATGGGTACCGGGCCGTACCCGGGGGTAAAGCAGCCGGGCCCTGGCGTTGACCACCCACCCAATCTAGCGCCAAGGTTAAGGAAAGAGTAGAGCTATACCTATACTCCCCCTTTGGGCCTTCGTGGCCTGTTCTAGGGTGAATTTTAACTTTACCGTTATCTTTACCTTTACCTTTACCTGTGGGTAAACTGGTTTTGTGGATGAGAGATCGATGCAACTGGCTCAGGATTTGGCATTTGTGCAGGCGCTGCTCTTCGTGCTGCTAGTGGAGATTGGTGTGATAGTTTGAATTTTTCAGACTCTGCCAGTGACAGACAATGATGATGATGACGATGATGATGGTGGTGGTAGTGATGATGATGATGATGATGATGATGATGATGATAATAATAATAATAATAATAATGTTCACTACAAAATGCAGCTGTACTTCGAACTTCACACATAATAGGGAAGTTTCTGCAGTCTGAAGCTTGAAACCTGCGCGGTGGGGGATCGACGTTGGTTCAAGAGAAGTTCCACGGAGACCAGGCCTGTGACAATATAATAATAATAATCTCAGGAGACAGAAATGTGATTAAAAAGGAAGCCCAGAAGATTCTAAATTATAAAGACCTTACAATAGAAATACAGCGCATGTGGAATGTAAAAACAAAGGTGATACCAGTAATAATAGGGGCGACTGGGACTATTTCAAAGTCATTCAGAAAATACGTGAGTAATACACCGGGAAAACATGAAGTCAAGGAACTCCAGAAAACAGCCATATTGGGCACTGCACACATACTGCGGAAAGTACTAATGTAAAATTACAGTAGATTCAACACTGGAACCAGCGATATAAGCACCATGAATAGTAACAACAGAACAGCTGCAACACTGTATTCCCTAGGGACATAGTTTGTCTCAGGAATATAAGTATAAATACCGTGCAAAGAGGAGATGATGATGATGATGATGATGATGATAATAATAATAATAATAATAATAATAATACAAGGCGCTAACCTTACGAGGAACTGAAAAGTAACGGACAGTAACGGAACGAAGTTCACTGAAACATCCGGCGTTGTGCCTGAGTTCTAAGAAGTTTCTTTCGGCAGGTATGCATAACTTAAGGGGGTCGCCAAAACCTCACGTCTTCCGCAATCGGCTGTCAAGTTTCTACTGAAATCAGAAAGCTTTAAATGCTCTAAATCAGTACCACAAATCTGTAGTAGGAATACTAACAACTCGTCATTACTGCTTAAAGTGCTTTCTTTAGTTCAGCTTCTATGTCTTGGTTACCTGTGGTGTTGTTATGGACCGAAGATTTGTTAAAGGAAACACGCTATCGACTTTCCTGTCCAAAGTTTGTGCTATAAATTCATTCAGCCGGCATCGATTTACTTCAATCGATAAGTGGTATTACTACACACTATAGTAATGTTGTTGATTGTACAAAAGGTTTCATGTGTTCGAACTTTCATAAGAATCGGTCCATGTTAAATGATGCCAACAGGTGATTGCTGTCAGTAACAGGATGCCAAATGCTGATGGATGTAAAAGGTCGGTGTATACATCTAACGAGCCGCGGCTGTATACTTGGTAACCGTTATATAAGGTTTCTGACTGCAGAGAGGCTATTTACGGACCCGGCATAGAAAACCCTTATTATGGACAGCTTGACGCTTGAAGGTGGGGACGGCAGGTGTCCCGTAACGTCGGTAACTGATTACCAATCTACGTCCTTCAATATTCCAGAAGAAGGAAGATTTCAGATCCGTATTAACCTTTTGACGCCTAATGTCAACTATAGTGGTCGTACCACACCGTTAACCTCTAAAGTTGCATTTTGTATATTTATTCAACAAATATATGTACTTAATATTTTAAACATGGTATATACTCTCCGTTTTTTTCCTCTTCAAAATGCAGTTTGTTTTATAATTCTAAAGTATTTGGTTCCTGTATTATTCACATTTTTATACAGGGTGTGCTAAAATTAAAAAAATAATTCCGGCGCCAAAGGGTTAATTTTCTGAAGTAAGCTTCGAGATTTGGTTCCGCTAGGTCGTTCGCGATAGACATATCATGTTGAATAACCATGTTTCGATTCCCTTTAGAGACAAGGATACTTCTGTTTAAAAACATCGTCCAAAAAGTGCGGGTTAACGCGAAATCTATTCCCGTAAGGAATTGGATATTTCATTAGGAGTTATAGGGGTTAGGCAGCGGCGTAGCTGAGAATTACTTTCTGGGATTTTCCTTTTTGACGCAAATAAAGTACCTGCAGGGGAAAGGGTGGATAAAAGGACCTTGGTTGAAAGAATTTCTATCAACAACAGATTTATGTGGGCCCTAAAGCTGATCTGGTTTCTGTGGTGCAGGAAGAATCTATGCGCCACACCGGAAACCGTGCCTTCCGTACTACTACCTCTAGCCCTCAGTCTAATTACTACACTGACAGAGCATACTTACTCCATGGAGCACAGTTCTTCTTGAGAAGCTAACTGGTTTGCAGCCAGTCAAGAAATTCCCCGCATTTTATGGAACCCGAAGATTCATTACCGCATTCACAAGTGCCCGCCACCTGTCCCTATCCAGAGCCAGCTCGACCCAGTCCATACTCCCACATCCCACTTCCTGAAGATCCTGAAGAGCTATCCCTCTAGTATATATCCTTTACCTAATTGGACTTAGAGTTGTTCTTAGTCTAACAACGAAGGAATCGTTTTATAATGCTTCGAATACTTAAAAATATGACTAATTTTCTATCCCATGTGCCCCCAATTCCTGAAAAAAAAAAACGCTGTTTTCGGACGGTTCCCAAGCTTCGTCCGTTTGTCTTACTGATGGTAGTAACATGTAGGTGAAGATGAGTATGGAGCATTGATGGAATAATATTGACAAGGGAAAACCTGGAAAGTAATGTGTCTCAGTGCCACTCTGTCCACCACAAATCTCACATAGCCTGACCCGGGATCGAAACCGAGTCCCTACAATGAGAGGCCAGTAACTAGCAGTCTGAGCAATGACACGGCCCCGAATACTTGATTTAACTTGATTATATTTATAGATTCGTCTACTTTTACAATTTATTGTGCGCTGGAAAGTGACTTCAGTTGGTTGTGGAGGTTATAAAAACAACGTTAACACATCTGTGAGCAACATGTAGGCGTCTTGATCGTGCAGCTGGTTACCGTTGGGTTTTAAAGGTTTAAAAATCTATTGGGTTTTCGCTTTGATAAATAGGACATTGCAGGCGTGTAGTGGTCAATAGTCCGTCTCTTTCTGTAGCATATTCCAGTACCACTTCATTATCTCTACGAATTACAGAACCAGGCATTGGCATAGCCAGGGGGGTACGAAGGGGGCGATCATCCCCAATTTTGAGCCGCCAAGATCAGGAAAATATATACCTCTAATTCCTGAAAAAAAGACTGTTTTTTAACCTAAAAGGCCAGCTCACAATTGGGACTTTGGAAATAAAATTTGAAAGTCATGAAGTCCATGAAAGATTATTTTACGTTTAGTGTGTGGGATGCAACATTTTTATTAAGGAACGTAAGTGTAAATACTGCAGCGACATCTTGTCAGTGACAAGGTTATTTTCATGTGACATTTTGGTGGATAATAGAGCAATATTGGGCCCGGTAGCTCAGTCGGTGTAGTGACTGATTACGGGCTGGACGGTCCGGGATCGAATTCCGGTGGGGACGAGATTTTCCGCCCGTCCAGACCGGCCCTGGGGCCCACCCAGCCTCCTGTAAAATGGGTACCGGATCTTTGCCGGGGGTAAAGTGCGGCCGGGACGTGCTGCTGACCACTCACCCCCTTCTAGTGCCGCGGTCATGGAACAGTAGAGCTATACCTCTACCCACCTTCTGGGCCACACCGGGCCTGTAACGGGAAGGCTTTACCTTTTTTTAATAGAGCAATATAAAAGGTTAGTAGGGTTACAAATTTAATAAAATAAGACGCAGTTTTAAATAGTCTGCTTTAGGCCCCGCTGGGCGGGGGGGGGGGAAGATACTGTTTTTAACAGCCATTCTTGTCCAGGTGTCAATGTACTGTACATATCGGGACACAAAAGTTATATTTAGGTACTGCGGGCCTGCGATGCACGTAAGCAAATTTGCCCTGCACTACTCGGCTATCTGTCTGTCGATTTAGAACTGTAGCGTCTTTACTTCAGGACTTCTGGACTACGATACGGTACAGTTCGGGCGGAACACTGGCACACACAGACCGTACCGTACAACACTGTTACAACACACAATGATTACAATCTAATCTTAACCAACGCCGGCGAAGTGTTTCCCGTGGCGCGTTCGTATAAGTCGCGAAAAGACCATATCAATTTCGTCATGTCCGTCCGTCTATCTGTCTGGCTCTGTCCGCATGTATGGGCGCCGCTGCCACTGGACTTTTTTGGGGGGGGGATTTGATATTGGGGACTGTTGAGAAACTCCAGATTTGGGTAAAATCGGAAAAATATATGAAGCATTTTGCACGAAGAAGCACGTGTATATTGTTGACAGCAGCTGCATATATTTTGTAGCTTGACAACAATGCAAACGGGTCTCAATGTTGCATTTACATGTCGACAATTTTACATTGTTGACAGCTACATAAACGTCAGCGCTACAAAGGGAACGTATTGTTGCGGTTTAATGGAAATAATGGTTACGCGAACGCGCCATAATATACCGTTATATCTATATTGCCTATTTTATTTAGCCCTTCAAATGCTTCTCGGTGCACTGTACGGACCTTTACTTACTCACATACCGTCGGTCTCGATGCTCCGTACTGTTGTGAATGCATCTGTGGATCCTAATTACAGATTAAAAACCCCTTCGTCTCGGACAGCAGTTGGAATTTAATCCCCAGCGTCTTTTAAAGTTTAACGACGCTGTGGATTGCCAAGGTTATAAAGCACCGATGTTACGTGGAAGGTAGAGTTGTTCCTTTCTGGACCATGAAGGCATACAGGTGGAGAAGAGGTAAAGCTCCACATATTCTTAACCTCGGCGCTAGGTGCAGGTGAGTGGTTAAGTTCAAGCCCCGGCCGCTTTACCCCCACGAAAGAACACAGACACTCACTGAATAGGAGTCTGGGTGGGCCTCAGAGCCGATATGGTTGCTTTGTGGAAGAGAAAAATCTATTGCTCCTGCCGGGTTTCGACGCCCAGAACACGCAGCGCGTACTCCATCGCTGTAAGCGTGGAGGAATGTGGAAGAATAGTGTGAGGATAAAACAGACGTGTTCTGAAACATTTCTGCCCCAGAGGGAAATTATCCACCGCGTATTCAACGCGGACTGCCATTCGATCGAACCCGGACCCCAAAGCTTACAGGTCAGCGACGAACCGCCTGAGCCGTGCCACTCGGCCGTCGCGAACTTGTTCTGAATGATTCTTGTATCTGATTCATCTCTCTAACCACACTGTTGCTGTCTCCAAGCGTTGACGACAGCAACATTGCTCAACGTCGGGAATATTAGTGAATATCGTATCGCGAGAGGTGTACTAGGAAGCAGCCGAGTGTGAGGTGCTAGGCAGATATTTGCCTACGGCTAGGGTGACGAACCTATGGCGCGCGTGTCCAAAATGGCACTGACATATTACATACTTTAGGTTTCTGTGACCGTGCATCGTGAGTAAATTGTGAAGTGAGAGAGAAAACCAACAAGATGCAACAATCAGATGTTTATTATCAACACTGTCTCCACATGTTTCGGGCATCATTATGCCTATGTTCAGGAGAACAAGGACCATGTGTTACTGCACGTGGTGTGCTGCCCTGGTTCTGCTGGATGTGGTTGGTAGCGGTTGTGGGGCGCTGCGTTGTTGGGTGTGAGCACTGTGAAGTTTATTGTTCGACTGCTCACACCCAACAACGCAGCGCCCCACAACCGCTACCAACCACATCCAGCAGAACCAGCGCAGCACACCACGTGCAGTAACACACGGTCCTTGTTCTCCTGAAGATGGGCATAATGATGCCCGAAACATGTTGAGACAGTGTTGATAATAAACATCTGATTGTTGCATCTTGTTGGTTTTCTCTCTCACTTCGCAATATTACATACTATTTCTTTTACCTGACCTTCGTCTCTATATCTTGAAGTGTATATGTAAAAGGTGAAGGTAAAGCAGTCCCATTACAGGCCTGGACAGGCCCTGAGGGTTCCAGGAGTGTGAGGCTCCCAGATTTCAAGACATTCGGCACATGAAGGTGGTAAGGTTGTCAGCCCTACGCACCGGCCGCCTTTACCTCCCAGTAACTGGTACTCATTTCTGTTAGAGACTAAGTCAACCCCAGGGCCATAGTGCGACCGGAAGGATTATGGAAGTGTTATGTACATGTGTGTATATATATATATGTATCTGTTTATGTATGCATATATATATATATATACATACATACGTAAAATACTCGATATTTATCGTTGGGTCGCCGGTCTGGCAGTGACTGGGCGTATACGTGACATTGGACAGAATATTTTACAATCTTCTTTTCAAACAGGAAGCAGTAGCAGCCCCAGTTTCTTCCAAATTTCTTCCTTATTGCATTCCTCGATGAGGCCTTTATTATAAATATAATAATTATAATATATATTAATTATACACTATATTTGTCATAGGCATTAATAGTAACGCAGTAATTAGTCATAATTATGGAAGGCTCCAAGAACTTGTTTTGCTTTTCAGAACTCCCATGGGAACGCGAAAGAATTTCTCGAAATTTATGGACAATTTGGGCATGCGCCTTCAAGCATTCGTCAGCCCTGTCCCAGATGGACTGCAATGTAACATGTAAACGTTTCAGGACCATTTGACAGCCGAGACTTGAACCTGAGACGTCCCAAAATAAGTACTACTCCCCCAATATATCATTGGGGTAGGGGCCCAGGAATTTTGAAAAGTCTAGTCGCCCGAAACTTCACATGAATCAGTTTCCACACTGAGGACCCACCAATAATTGGCGCCACCGTACTGAATAGCCTCGGGGTGCCTTGCACTGCGTGTATTTGCACCCCTGCATGGGTCTCTATTTTTCGGTATAAGGGGATATTTAGACTGGGGAAAGTTGCGTTTAATTAAGCTACCGTTTTGACGTTCTGCTGACGGTGCATCTCGGTATAATCTCAGTAATTAACCAACTTAATGCACAAATATCTTGTTTTATAATAAGTTTATTATATGCCTCTACATGTTTCGAGCACTATGTGCTCATCATCATGGGTCAAAATTGTATTATACAGCATCTGGTATCATCACACACTGTAGGTGGCCATCCGGTGCACAGGTTGAGAGAGGACCAGTCCTCTCTCAACCTGTGCACCTGACGGCCACCTACAGTGTGTGATGATACCAGATGCTGTGTAACACAATTTTGACCGCCTGATGATGAGCACATAATGCTCGAAACATGTAGAGGCATGAAATAAACTTATTATAAAACAAGATTTTTTGCATTAAGTTTGTTAATTACTGAGATTAAAGCTACTGTTGTTTTTGCCCTGACTCAATACCCAACATTTCTTTTATGGAATTAGTGTAAAACATGAGGGTCAAGTGGGCATAGAGAAGACAAATTTTAACAGGGGCGAAATGTTGACTCTGCCCATCAATTTTTGGAAATTCTTTTCATTTTCCTGCCTAAAAGGGGAATTAACGTAAAGTCTGTTATTGTGCTACCTCCCATAACCATTTGTCCCTCCGCCCGCACACAAACAAAGATGGTACAGTATCAGCTATGCCCTTCCGACCATAAGGCACACTACCAACCACACCGGCTGACTCTGGTCAGTGGGCTACTTGACCCAGGTTACATGACTCCGCCCACATAGTCCCACGTTCAACCAATCCCATCTCTATCCCCTCCTAGTTGCTCCCTCCCTCTTCAAAACCAACAAAGATTTGCAATCAGCTGTTTTCGTTCTGGTTATCCGCATGAGCGCTTCTCTTCTTGGGTTGCCTGCGTAGAAAACATTATGCAATACTAGCAAAAGACGATGTTACATGCTGTAATGACCTGACTAACTGCATGGTGCACATATCTATTAGCTGCACGAGAATATCCCTGCCTGTTTCAGAAGCCAAATTATCATTGCAATGAGGTTCAAGTCTAGAGGGATGTTGTGTCTTGTCTACTGGCAAATGCTCACCGACGTTTCGAAGTATTGTCAGAATCAAACAGTCCAGACTGGTTGACCATGAAGAATGCAGTCGATAACAAGCGTTAGGAACTGTTAACCAGTCGAATGGAGAAACGTCCTAGTAGACTCGATTCTGCAGTAGCTGGGCTCTCGCGTGGTTATTAGTAGTGCACAAGAGCTTTCTACTAGACCAGCTCACTCAATCTGTGGCTCGCAGCAACATGTTACTAGCGGAGCCGTTTGAAGTGACAAAACATCTTGTAACTCTTAACACTGGCAGAGCCGGGGTGGAAGGCCGAATCAATTTTGAAAAATTTTGAACTGTTTTTGGGTCACATTGTCAGTTCATTTTGTAAAAAAATGTACTAAAAATAGGGGCACCCCTTCCTTGGTTTGGGATGGCAATTTAAATGTATTTGTTCTGTTATCAGTATATTATTTTATTTCGCATGATGTACATAAGAATACACAGATAGTTATACATATAATTCATATAAGTATGCTTATTCGTTGTTCATTCAGTGTATTGAATTGTATGTTGACCGTATGCAGACCAAACTTGACGATGTCCTAACCACATGGAAGGTTTGGAGGGCCTGTACTGGACCGCAGACTGAGCCAATTGTATCAGCCGAGATGCTCGCACACTATTTCTTTAATGTCCATTTTAGTATTATACTGTCACTGAGCGCTATCTGTTCCAAGTGGTGTTGTTTTCATTTTCTTCCTCCGTCTAGCACGTAGTATGCATTCATAATCACTCCCATGCATGCTACGTGCCTCGCCGGTCTCATCGTCTCTAATTTAATCTCTCTGTTTGTGACGTCTTTGCATCTCAACTGTCAAGTACGCCTCTAGACGCCGCTTCACCGAGGCACTCCTGCGATCTCGCAAAAAAAGAGACTTGGGCGTCATTTGATTTGCGTCACAGTTTGTATCATTTGGCCGACAAGGCACCAGTGCGCAGTAGTTGGCAATGTCACCGTTGTGACGACGTAGCCTGTGTTCACAAATGACGAATGTTTATCAAACATATCAGTCGTGGGAACACGGCTTTAGATACAAATGTTTTCATTATTTGGTTCATGATGCACATTGCGGATTCATCTTACGATGAAATATAGTTTATATGAGTTGAATTTACCGATCCAAAAATCGTACGAGTTTTTGCGTGCTTGTTAGTAACATCGCTGCTCTGAAGTCTTTTGCTATGGTGCAGCGCTTTACGTACCGCCTGACCTAACACAAAGAAACTGCATTTTGCCATTGGATGTAGTTATGTGTGTTGTTTGGATGTCAGAACAGGCAAGAGTTATCTCGTTAAGAGCATTAACCAGCTGGTTTTATGAATCGGTATTAACCGAGTGCACCAAAGTCGTGACCTACGGCTAAATGGCTTTGTGTGCGGCAAATTTCGGCCTAAATAAGAACCCGGTACACCTACCCAAAATCTAAATAAGTACCCGGTACACTTACCCAAAATCTAAATAAGTACCCGGTACACCTACCCAAAATCTAAATAAGTACCCGGTACACTTACCCAAAATCTAAATAAGAACCCGGTACACCTACCCAAAATCTAAATAAGTACCCGGTACACTTACCCAAAATCTAAA
>Ga0131853_10021492_pt1 | contig 11707 bp, 6 predicted proteins | sample TergutLab28metaG_FD_92764 | JGI IMG/M metagenome (GOLD analysis project Ga0131853, IMG submission 92764) | Labiotermes labralis P1 segment gut microbial communities from Petit-Saut dam, French Guiana - Lab288 P1 (version 2) (version 2) | ecosystem: Host-associated > Arthropoda: Insects >...
GAATATACTAAAGTCTACACACAACTTTATTATACAGACACAACCTGCGCCAGCTCTACTCTGTAACTGCCACTGCAGCTATAAACATTTGCTTTTTGTATTCTTGTGATCCGCCTGATGATGTTTGCCGTCATTAGCCGAAACATGCAGCTAGTGTGATTCGTAAGATAGAGTTCGTTTAGAGAGAGAGTATATGCATTTCTTGTCAGACGACCTGTTTCTTGTGCAGCTGAACGGATTGTATTCGCATGACACTTGTGCCGTGGTGAGCCTCAAACCCGGACACATGGACTTACGCAACATCTTACCCCATTTCCGTAAGATACATTTTGAATATTATACCCCATTCAATTGTCTTCAGAAGTTTTTCTCATCAGACTGCTGCAAATAATTTGGTCGAAAAACATGAAGGGCAGTGTCATTTTCAAGGTTGGGAGGGCAATATTAATATGTATATTAAGGAACTAGGTCACAGAGCTGCAGGCAGCTTTAATTTGGATAAAAATAGGGAGGACAGCCATTGTTATACCAATACACAAAAAAGGAGACAGAAATAACCCAGCTAACTATAGAGGTATTAGTTTATTAAAAACTGGATATAAAATCTATTCAAAAATTATTGCAAAGAGATTAACAGTAATTGCAGAGGTCCTACTATTAGAAGAGCAGAATGGATTTAGGAAAGGCAGATCCTGCACGGACTGCATATTTTCAGCTTCACAAAAAATTGAAAAACATGGAGAATTTAACATCCCCACATATATTGCATTCATTGATTTTAAAAAAGCCTTTGACTCTTTGGACAACGACAAATTATGGACTATTATGTTAAGTAAAGGAATTCCAACTCATCTAATTACAAAAATTCAGAAGATATATATGGAAAACATTATAAGAGTTAATGGAATATCTGAAGATTCTAGAGTTATTACCCAAGGGGTGAGACAAGGATGCCCACTATCACCTGTTTTATTCAATTTATATTTGGACGAAGTTATTAGGATTTGGTTACAGAAACTAAAAACTAGTAAATATTTTAAAAAGTTAATTTTTAACACACTTTTATTTTCAGATGACCAGTTTATTATTTCTGACACAGAAGACAACTTACAAAAGGCAGTCTATTTATTATATAACATATCTAAAGAATATAATTTGGAAATTGCTACAAAAAAGACGAAGGTATTTGGTTTTGTTGGAACAGATCACCTATGAACAAAAATTGTTATAAATGATGACAGTGACGTGCCCAGGAATTTTTTTTTCAGGGGGGGGGGTTCAAAAAATTCAGTTGAAGACAGAGAGAACAGGGATCTGGGGGCAGTAGCCCCCTAGTCAGAGGTTCTGGAGGCAGATGTAATTTGGTACAAGAAATTTCATTTAATATAGTAAAATTTTCTTAATTTTTGGTACTTTATATAAGACTATTTATGATGACAACCTATTTATTTGTTATTGCTAATGTAACACAATTGCGAAACTAGGTAGTTTTAGAATTGTACTGCCTTTTTTCCAAACATCTTGGGGTGCTGGCATCCTAAATTCAAAAGTTTTTAACAGTTTTCACAATTGGGTTGAGTTTGGCACGATTTTGGAGGGCCTTCGGAATTTCGGGGGGCTTGAACCCCCCAATCCCCCCCTCGGTACGCCACTGAATGATGAAACACTAGAACAAGTTAGCCAATTTACTTATCTTACCAATTTTCCAATGATGTCGAATTTAAGCTGGCAAAATTTTTACAATTAATAGTTACTATTAAGAGAACTATTTTTAAGAAAGTGAGAATGGAAACTATTTTGAAAATATACAACACACTAGTTTTACCTACATTTTTATATGGGCCAGAAAATTGGACTCTAACAACCTTACAAAGACGAAGAATTGAAGCGGCAGAAATGAAGTTACTGAGACCTCTGGCAGGCTACACCCTTTATGACCACAAAACAAATGACTACATACACTGTGAACTACAGATTACAGGCATACTAGACAAGACAGATGAATACAGATGGAACTGGCTTTTACACTTGCAAAGAATGCCACAAAACCGTATCCCTTTGAAATGATACCACTACAGACCACAAGGAAGAACAATTGGAAGACCGAAGAAGCGTTGGCGCAAGCAGCTGTAACTCTGGAGATGGAACGGATCAAAGAGTCCAATCCTTGATGTTTATGATGATGATGATGAAAATCCACTGGCACTGACTGGTTTGTAAAAGGTGGGTAATCTTAGACGAACATTAGCTCTTCGGAATTCCATTCAATGTGTAACCACGAACATCAGCAATGTAATGCGTGCTACATTCCCGGTCATATCCATTTCTAAGCACATTCACAAAATTGCAAAAAGCGACAGTTACGTCTTGTCAGCAAGAGTTTAACGTACTATAGTAGTGCTACATAACATAATGCAGCAACTTTATTCGCAAAGAAAATGTTTAGAAACTAAAACACATCAATTTAAGACAGCAAGCACTAAACCATTATTTCTTTTTTTTTTGTATCCAGTCCAGTAATGCTTACCGTCTGTCATTCACACTACGTTTAGTGTATCTTACTGTTTGTAAATAACGGTGTTCTACTGAATACAACTCCTCCCCCCCCCCCACTTCAAAATATATAAATACTAGTGCGGCCCTCAGACAAGTCCTTAAGAATTATGTGGCCCTCCTGTGAGTTGATGTTATCGTATTTGAGGTTTTCTCCCTTCTGGGAAGTTGCGAGCAGGGCTGAAGGGTGGGCCAGCCGGGTAGCTGCTTGCAGTGCCAACCCTTAGGGGTGCTAAGATGTCACTGGAATAATCGCAAATATGGTGCTGATAAACTCAGATTTCCACACGCGAAATAATTTATCAGAAAATATTCCTCAATATGGGCGCGCGCCCTCAGAACTGTTCGCCAGCCCTATCTTCGGCCGAAAAAGTTTAAAGAATGTCAGTTTGAAGGGGCGCCGAATCATTAATCTGCCCGGGAGCCCACGTCTTGGGCCGGCCCTGGTTGTGCGGCATAGGTTGGTATTTGTTCACCGAGGTTTTAGGACAGCCAAAGAGGAAATTCTCGACCCTTGAAACGTGGGACGAATGAGCTGTTTCACAATTCCAACCAATAACCAACTACCAACCTACGATGCGCAGCGTCCCAGAAGAAAGACATCTGATATCGCATGTCTATTACAAAATGCATGGATCGCAGTCATTTTTGACAACCTATCTGCCGTTCAAGTAGCCAAGAAATTTCCCATATTTTTTCAGAACAGTCCACTACTGGCCGCTCTCCTGACACATGAATCTAATCCATTCCCTTATAACCTGTTTATTTAATATCAATTTTAATATTATACTTTTCCATGTATACATATCCCACTTGCTCTACGTTAAGAATTTCTTCGTAATATACTGCACGCATTTGTTATCTGCATGCTGCGTGTCCAGCCCACCTCATACTCTGTAATTTTGTCACCTTAAATATCTGTCACTAATTACGTAAGCCCCATTACACAATTTTCCCTCATTTCCTGTTACCGCTTTCTCCATGCCATCTTACTCCCCTCACACAGCTTCCCAGGGTAGCTTTGTCTCCTCTGTGATAGTAATCCAGTCATCTCGATCACTGGCATTACAAAGTTCCAATAACTTACGGACCAATTTGAAGGTACTCCTTAATGAAGGCTTCACTCCATGAATCTTGTGTCTGTACAACACAGCTCCACATGCAAAGGACATCCTTCACCATCTCCCAATACCACGGGATGTCCTCTAAGCCAGTGGATCCCAAGGGATCTGCAACCAGTTCACAGGGGAACTGTACACCTAATCATAATTATGTAACAGTATGGCACCACATAGCACAGACTGAAGTAGTGGAATGTACTGATCAGTGACATAACCTTTACTTTGTAATGTTAGTTTCTGGTCAGTTTTTGATTTATTCTTGCCTTGCTGAATTACAGAAAATAAAAACAAGCAACACACCTCAGATAACTGATATATGAAGAGATCATGAATACACCTATGTATTGTGTATGAAGAAGTCAGAAATTACAAAACATTCCGACAGCCTGAAATTCTGAGATTACGCGAGACCAATAAACTAAGCAGAAACACAATCATTGTACACATCTAATGTCTTTAAAGAACTGTAACAACATACCCTAATAATAGTAATAACATTATGCATATGTACAGACTGGAAACCACAAAAGAAGTGCGACCCCACTGGATTCAACAGTACGACTATGGGAGAAGAGCCCAGGATGCAAAGATGTGAAGGTGCCTGCACTTTACATTACACATACAGTTCCTTCTTATTGCTGTTCATGGTGGTCACATTCAACATCTCCTGTTACCATGCCAAGTGAAAGAAATTTACTTGTAATCAAACTGTTGAATGGCATCAAATTTAACAACACTAGCCCACTTTTCCTTTCTAAAACTTCTGTATGTATACTTATTAATTTACAAGGTGCAGATGATGATGGACAGATGGACTGATTCTGTAAATAACAAACGTACAACAATAAAATACATGCGTATCAACTCCAGATGGCATCTTATTTGTATCAGCATTACATTTTACCTGCACCTACTTGCTTCTGATGCATCATCAGAACACAATGTCAGTTTTTGTACCTCACGCTGAGTTGGCAACATATTTTTCACAAGCTAATTTTTCATTCCAAAGTCACCGTCCCACATGCTGCATGCATGTAGTCTCAACAGCCTGCAACCCTGATCTCCACCTGTACTTTGTTCTATTAATGTATTAATCAGATACAAAAATATGTAACCAATAAAATGCACTTTAATATTCTATGATGTATCTTACGATATTCTCACCAAAATGTTTTGGCTAGTATTATGACCATCTTCAGAGTTATGTTTTTACTAGAAGAATACCAAAGTGGTTAACTGTGGCACCATCACTTCAAACTAATTAAAATTATTTAATAATTATTTATTCTTAGCCTATATTTATATTGCTTAAATAATTTTAATGATTATGTAGTGATGGTGCTGCAGTTAACCAGTAATGTATGATTCTGATAAGAACATCACCCTGAAGATGACCGGAATACCACTCGAAAAATGTTCGTAAGAATACTGTAAGATAACGTACATCACAGAATATTAAAGTGCATTTTGTTGGCCACTTATATATTTTTAGACTTTACAGACTTCTAGGGCTTTACTACATAGTAGTGCATGAAGACTTGCCTACTGATTGATAAAGCCTTACCAGATGATCCAAACATTTACACAAAAGAAACTGAAAAACTAAGCCAGTACAAAGAGCTGGACATCACGGTCAGCTGAATGTGGAAAGTGAGGACAAAAACTGTGCCAGTTACAATTGGAGCATTAGGAAAAATTAAGAAGGGATAAGGACCTTCGGTTGCTCCCAGGTCACCAGTTGGCCACAGTGCTGCAGAAGGTCACACTAATGAGCACTGCACACAGCATTCATAAAGTGCTGGGGGAAATCGCTTTGATCTCTTGTTGAGATCAGGACTTACCATGAAACCACTACCTAATAATCAATAGGCAAAAATAAATTTAACATAAAAGAGTAATAATAATAATAATAATAATAATAGCAGTAATAAAACAAATATAAAGAAGTACTCATAATATCATTATCTGATGACCCAATGAAAACACTGCATTCTATTTGTGTCCTGTCATATGCCATATTTAGGAAAAGAAATGTCATCTGTCATAAATGAAGATGTAAATGTTGGTACATTTCTCTTAGCCTTTCCACAAGTGATACAGCCAAGAGGTAAAGCATTTTTGTCATTTTCAGTTTCTATATCATTAATGTCCATGCAGTGGTATTTTATTTCAAATGGGTGAATGAAACAACAGTGCTTCAAATATTAATAATGGAATTTGTCTTACAGGATGTACAAATTGATATGCAACTCAGAACAACCTAAAACATGAACTACTCACTGTCATCATTGCAACGACATGTTCTCAAATTACAATGGTTAAAATTTAATAAGGGCACAACTGCTACACATAAAGTAAGGACAACACTCTCTTCTGAAACTCAACATATTTCAATATATGACACAGTGTCAACTGGTAATTGGTTACCAACATTTCCAAAGAGACTAAAACCTCCATCTTAGGCAGTTACCCTGAAGATGGAGGCAGTGAGCTCTTCTGCAACATTGGTATGTACCTACATACCAATCAGTAAAGTGTCATGTACTATAAGACTCTGATCTTCACGAACGATGCTGTGAAAACCTTGTTTCATCTACCTACATCAACTGGCTGTGCATTACTCTACTGTAAATGGCAGATGGCTGTTGTAATACCAATGCGATTACCTGCCCCAACACAGCCAAGTCACATGCAGCCACCAGCTCTAATGTACTGCATAGGATCTAAAATTTCCCTAGGTGAACATAAACGTTAAGCTTACCCACTGATGTGGCACTACATCCCAAAAAAATGGAGACTGCAAACTTCAAAAGCTTGCTAAACCCCATCAACTGTTCACCATCGAACCCAGTAACTGAGAATGTCTTTCAGTATATAAGTGACGTTCTGAGGTTTTCATACCTGTGCCACTGAAGGTTACAGTCTTCTGGGATGTGACACTTTGTCACTGGCTAAGTGACTCCAGATGCTATTAAGGACTGTAGCAGTGCTTCACCTTCAAGATGACCCTGGAGATGAGGACATTCTGATCCTCTTAATTGAAAGATGTAAGTGAAAAAGGATCTCTACTTCAGTACTACTGTACTGACCTGTATCTATGATGAGACTGTTATCTAAATTATACTAGGTAAGAATGAGGGCCTCTTAATATCAATGATTAAGATTCACAAAGGCAACTTCAGTCATTTTAAAAGTTTTTATTTCAAAACTGGCAATTTGACAAGTGATTAAGGTGTTTAAAGTAAACATTTGTCTGTGTATTGGATACAGAAATGTCATTGTGATATACATGTAAGTCTGCAATAGCTCAAGTTAATCTTTACCTAACAGATCTAAATGCCAAGTGCATCTTGCACTGGCTGCCTTTTCTTACTTGGCACGGACATTTTGAACTTCACAAAGACCAGCATATGGCATGCTAGGTCAATCACCAGTACTTTTCAGAGATAAGAATATGGTCACACAGAACAATAAAAGTTAATGTTATAATGGTGCCCTTGATAATAATTACTGTAAGTGAAATACATCATGCATTAAGAGGCAGGATTTCAGAGTGTTGTATTTTGATGGCCAATGTTTAAAAATGATTCAAGGCAGTGTCTGTGATACATTAAAATGACTTGCTTTGTGGTGCATGTCTTTCACATGTGTAACTTCATGAGACAACTTTCTGCTACAATGAGATCACTGAAATATTTGTGTGATAGGCTTTAAACAGACTGCACAGTAACTAGTACATACAGTGGGAGGTACAGTGTGTCAAAGTGTGTACTCAAAATTAAAATCTTCTGAAACGTCAACTGGTAATCAGTTACTGACATTTCAGAGGAGTTGGCTTCCTCCCTCACGATGGAAGTACCAAGCTGCACTGGAATGTTGCAACATATACGCTGATCTGCAGTGTCATATACCACAAGACTTATTTTCCAACAGGACTGTGAAAACCTCCTTTACTAAGATATCTACTGAGCTCTATTGGCTGTGCATTGCTCTGTTGCTAATGGCAGCTGGCTGAATGTTGCATGATTTTAATACCAATGCAATTACCCACCCCAACACACACAAGTCAAATGCAGCCACCAGCTCTATGGTATTAGACAGGATCCGAAATTTCTGTGCTGTTACATGTCAGACACTTTCCCAGTGATGTGGCACTACGTCCCAGAACAGTGGAGACCTCAAACTTCAGAAGCTTGCTAAACACATTAGTTGTTGGCCATCTAACCCTGCGACTAAGAAATGCCTTTCAATGCACATGTGAGATTTGAGCTATTCACAGCTATGTCACTGAAGGTTACAGTCTTCCAGGATGTGACACTGTGCCATTTGTTGAGCAGATTCCAAAGTTTCAAAGCACTATAGTGCCTCCATCTCCAGGTCATGCACTCCAGTGACCCTAAACATGAACCACAATCATTTGAAACATCAGCAACTACTCACCCAACAACACAGCATCACATCACAGAAGACCTGAGTCTTCCAATGTACAAACTATTGGAAACAGCTCAGAAGTCTGAAATATGGAGGTACAAACTATATCACTACCTTCATTAAAATTGCAATTAAAGTCCAATGCCAGTTTCCATCAGCACCATCCAATTAATATGCTGTGTTGCAGTTTCAGTGGCTGTAATATTTACACAAAGGCCCATTTAGGTCAAGAATTTACTGTACATTAAGTCCTGTCAATGTCACATCCCTGAACACAAAGATTCTGTATTTAATCTCTGGCATTACACACACAAGGTCAGTGAACAAAAACGAAACATACACAACAAAATTAAGGTACACAAAATATTGCAATGAACAATTTTTTACAGCAATTGGAACACTTGTCCAGCCTCTCTGGCATGTCGTTCACAAGCAGGTAATGTAACACCCTACTTACTCCTCATCTGGAACCTACCAGCTTCTTTGTATCTTATCCTGACATACAAGAAACTTTACATCTGTGGCAACTGATCAATAGGAGTTGCAAATCTAAAGTCCTCTGGAAAAAGCTTTGCAGCATGAGGGTACATTAGTTTATAGGACTGGCGAATTGTCACATCAGCCACACCAGCAATATCACCAATTTCCTTCTGGCTGCGTTTGTCTTCAGAGGCCTGCAATCCAAAAGACAAATTGACAGTGAAAATGAAAACACTAACAACAGAGCTTTTACAAAATGAACTAATTTCCTCTTGACAAGTAATAGCCACTCAGATCATTAAGATACTCCATCCACATGAACCCAACACTAATCCTTAGCCCGGGCCAAATGAATCAGGTCTGCATGTTCCTACCTCAGGTCTTCAGTACCCATTTTAATATTATATTCCAATTTATGCTCTGATCAAGCAAGTGTTCTCTCTCCTTCAGGCCTTCTTACCAAACCCTGTATGTGTTCCTCTCCTTTCCATATATATCACACACATTAAAAAAACTAGTAGGAAGTGCACATAGTAAGCTCCTCATTATGCAATTTGCTCCAGACTCCTGCTACTCCCTCTCTTTTAGGCCCAAAACTCTCCTTGCCACCCCATTCTCAAACACCTCAATCACTGTTCTTCTCTAATGTGAGAAACCAAGTCTGACACAACTATAAAACAAAATGCCCAATTAGAGATTTTTGTGTTTTCAGATAGCAGATGGAAAGACAAAAGACTAAACACCGAAAATTAGCATGCATTCCCCAGATTTAATCATATCCTCATTTTTTGTCATGCATGCCATTCTGACTAGTTAGCAGGCTATTGTTCCCGAATATCTGCAATTCACCACATTTACAAAGGATTTATTGGCTACATTTTTGTTACAATTTTGTTTTGCATTCAGTAATAACATCTGAGTTCTTAGTTTCCCCTGCATTTACTTCTTGGTCAGACTCCTTACTTCTTACTAAAATATACTTCTAAACAGCAGAGTCCATCCTGAGAAGCTACCAGTTGCTCAGCTCGTCAAGAACCTTAAAACATTTAAATGCTCCTCAATTCAGGCCACACCTTATTCCTTTAACATCCATCTTAGTATTATTTCCAACAGACCTCCAAGGTGGTGGCTATTGTTCACGTTCTTCAACCAAAACTCTGTGTGTATTCCTCGTTTTGCTAATGTGTGCTATGTGCCCTGCCCACCTCATCCAGCATAATTTGATCCTCCTATATGAGATTTCTTCCTAATAATATGGGGTAAACCATAAAACTTTCCTCATACATGCCATGATGGCACAAACTGGGAAAAGATTTTCAGCTTCACACATTCCAAACCTCCACACTACACATACTGACTGAGTAATTTGCAGTTAACCTTCCCAATGGCTGTACCCATCCTTTACTTGTGTCCAGTAACTAATGTATTCCAATTAAAAATACATTTGGCTGAAGTGGTGTCACATTCTGTGCACATAAAATATGGTCATTTTCTGTAGTGTTCTATGTGGCTAAAAGAACAAAATGTAGAACTGTCCAATAACATGCCAAGTAGGCAATGAAAGGAGGTACAGGTATGGCTCTACCCATTCTTGAGCTTGGCACTAGAATGGGATGGGAGATGAATGCCACACAGCTGCTTCACCCCCTAGAAAGATCTAGCATCTATTGTACAGGGGGCTGGGTGGGTCTCAGCCAGTCTGCAGAGTTACAGAAAGTTTCACCCCCCCCAGGGGATTGAATACCAGACCATCCAGCACCTAGCAAGTTGCTATAAGCAAACGCAATCCCTGTACAGGCCTGGAAAGACCCTGGGGGTTCCAGAAGGCTGAGGCTCCCAGATTTCAAGATAATTGGCACATGACGGTAGTAAGGTTGGCAGGCCAATGCACCAGCCACCTTTACACCCCCCTCCCCCCACCCCCAGGAAATACCCCTGATAGTCATTTTTGTTAGAGACTGAGTCGACCCCAGCACCACAGTGTGGCCAGAAGGGTTATGTCAATGAAAAATACCAATGACACCATCAGGAACTGAACCCATGACCTGGCTTGTAGAGCAGTGCCTCAACCAACTAACCAACTGTGCTACCACGTGCCCCTATCAAGTAACTACACTGACCACAAAATCCCATCCCTGTTATATGCCAACAGCACGTGGTGTTCCCAAAGGCTTCTTAACTGCAGTAGCTGGACAGGAACTGGAGTTGTCAACCTGGCATGGCCATTATCTTATGTGGTTACAGTTTTGCATAAGTTTGACTTCAATCTTCTTATAAATAAAAAAAACTATACCATATAGTGAAAGAGACCCATAATACAAAGCTGTAGCATGTATATACATGGGGGGACCCATAAAAAACAAGACTAGTCTCAATGCCGCCGAACGCGGTGAAGTGGGAGGACAATGTCAGTGCTTGTTCCCTAGACCCTCAACTATCAGTAGCGAGATGGACGTCTTCCTGTAACAACTCAATCGGCCGCACGGTCAGTTTTCATGAAGGTAGTTTCTGTGACCCTGTCGAAATTGTGATGTGTGATTGAAAGGAACAAAGAACTTGTTTGAAATTTTGCTTCCTCCTTGGGAAAACACCCACGGAATCATTAGAAACGCTTCAGGAGGCTTTCAAGGAACAAGCTCTCAGTCGTGCGCGAGTGTTTGAATGGTTTTCTCGCTTTAAAAAGGGGGATTTGAGCATCGATGATCAACCCCGTTCTGGACGCCTTTCAAACAGCCGGAACAACGAAAACATCGCAAAAATCCGCAAAAAACTCAAAGAAGACCGTCATTACACCATTGACGAGTTATTGGAAGTTACAGAAGTGAGTTGGAGCTCAGTTCAGCGCATTCTGACTCAAGACCTAGGCATGAGACGTGTTGCAGCAAAATTCGTCCCCTGCCTGCTCACAGAGGACCAACGGCAATCCCGCCTCGCTGTGTGCCAGGACTTGAAAAGGGAGCTTCAAAATGACCCAAACTTCTTGTCCAGGGTCATAACAAGTGACGAAAGTTGGTGTTATGGTTATGACCCCGAAAGCAAGCAGGCATCAAGCCAGTGGAAGACTCCTAGTTCACCCCGGCCCAAAAAAATCAGACAGGTGAGATCGAATGTCAAAACAATGC
>Ga0131853_10021493_pt1 | contig 11707 bp, 2 predicted proteins | sample TergutLab28metaG_FD_92764 | JGI IMG/M metagenome (GOLD analysis project Ga0131853, IMG submission 92764) | Labiotermes labralis P1 segment gut microbial communities from Petit-Saut dam, French Guiana - Lab288 P1 (version 2) (version 2) | ecosystem: Host-associated > Arthropoda: Insects >...
CTATAAACACCTAACACGACAAACCCCTTCATATCACCCGCAAGACGAGACATAACTCATGTAAAATGGTGAATTGGGAACATTTTGTTATTCTTGTATCCAGGTGTATCTCTGTACTACAAATTTCAAAGCAATAAACATTTTCAAAAAATTAGATATAGTAGATATATTAGCAGTCATAGTCGGCAGTACGGAAGAATAGGAACATAAAGTAGCAGCAGTAAACGACAATGTGTGCGTCTACCATTGACGAAAACACCATAGCAAACGTGTAGATAGCTGCGCTACACAGTGTCTACATTTCACGAAGTTCAGAATCTCAGTATGATATAAGCTGTCTTACAAGAAGGTTTCGATTTCAAAAGTGTGAGCAAATATGGTGTTGATAAATACAAAAATTTTCTTTCAAAATATAACCGAACTTCAGGTTGATTTACGTGTAATTAGTCTTCTACTGCTGTGCCGAAAACCTAATTTCTAGCCCGTCAGATCAGATTACACACCTTCACTTCTATCATTATGAACAATGTGAAAAGAAGTAAAGCGATTCTTCTTTAATTCTGGAGCCCTGTGTTTGCAAATAAAGGGAGACGGCTTCAAGTGATTGGTGCTGAGAATGTCTAATTGTGATGGTTAAATAATGCAGCCACGAAGAGCAAACATATACCAAGCACAGAGACCTGCATTTTCATTAGATGTTCGTAAATGTCCACCTTCATATCCGTATAAAGATCTGTAGGCCTAAAAGTTAACTAAACAGTTCCGTTCAATTTGAAATTTACTGTTATCACAGCGGCGTTTTTGAAGATTCAAGTCTTCTGAGACACGACGCCATGCCGAACGGTAAAGAGAAACTGGCGTTTCTGTAAAGCATATTGTCTCCAATCAAATCGATGGCGTTATATCCCAGAACACTTAATGTTCCTTCTCAGTTTTGTCAAAGTTTATTCTCAATGAAGGATATGAGCAATTAGTGTTAAAGGATTGCGATGGAACCAATAATTTCCTATTCATTGTGTCTGCGAACAGCTTTGTACTGTGTGGATAATTTTTTTAAAATTAAGTGGTTCATGCCCGCTTCGATAATTAAGGTGGCCCGAACATCCCTTACCCTTAAGCTCCATCACCAGTGCTTATGGTATTATCATGCCCTTAAGTAATTGCACCTAACCCGCAGATAATTTTCATAAATATCATGTCCTCGTCAATTTCGTCAAGTCTTATATTCATATGAGGGAAGTATTGCGAATAAAGAATAGGAAATAAATGTTCCCGAATTTTTTCAATTTACTGTTACAGACGATGCTGGAGATACTGAAGGAAATCACGAGAAACCTACCAATATACGTGGTTATACAGAGCCAAAATTTAAATCCAGGAGCTCCCCAAGCAGGGTTGGCACCCACTTGACCGTGACATTCAACTGGTTCGTAAAAACCTGTGGATTTTTTCACATATATTAGATACAAGGGGAGGAGGGAGGGGGGGCGAATGTGTGAACATATCTCTCGTTAGTGAAATATGGAAGCAGAAAACGTTCATGTTAATTCTAGTCGAATGTGTCGGAACACAATCAGTCGAATTTGAGACGGGTTCTTGGATATTCCATTTTCAGGATGGGCCAAGGAACGAAACTGATTTTCTCATCTCAATCTAGCGCCGAAATATAGAATTGATGGAACTCCTTCACTCCACCTTAAATTCGAATGCCAACACAAATTTACACAAAATAAGATGTGCAATCACCAGCCGGTTTATCCCCATAATTGAAGAATATTGCTTCGTTCTTTTGCTTCGTCTTCGCTCCATAGATCAGGCCAGTCTTCCCCTGCGACTTCAGAATGTGTATCGTTTTCTTGGTCATCCATCTCTTCTTGACCGCTACTGAAGGGCCTTAAAATTCGTACATTCTGCTTTTGTGTTAAACCCACTGTTTTCGGAAGTGTTCAGTAACTGAAGACGTATATAGTACATTTCTGAAGTGTTCATTTTATAAAATATGTGTTCCTCGATTTCGAGCACATTGTATGTGTTAATGAAATTTCAAGCCGTTGCGGTTGGTAGTTACCGACTATTCGAAGGAGCCTGCTGCCTGTGCTGTGTCTATACAGTCTTCTTGAACCATTACCAATTACCAGTTGCCATTTATCAATGTACACAGCGTGGTAATCTATAAGGCTTGAACCGTCGATTTTGGCCCTGTCACTAATTAGAGACGCGTCCACTCACTTTTTTTTTTTTTTCGTTTTCAGAAAGCCCCAATCAAAATTATAAACCAAATTATCGCATCACTTCTCTATATTCGTTACTTGTCATGCAGCTCAAGTCAGTCGTTGTGGATCTCCCTATACCATGGAATTTGGGGTGAACTGCCCAGGCAGGCAAGCAAGAGGGTTGGGGGAGCTTTTCGCGAAACCAGAAGCAGCTGAGTGCTACAGACAGGAACACAAGGACTGACGTTAAACAATCTACGTACACAATGACGATCATATATTCAAATTGACAGCCGAATTACAGCATTATTTTCTTACTGAAGCCGCTGGCCGTCTGGTCAGTCACAGTGTAGAAGTAGGGGCTCATGACGAAAGTGTCTCTTTGAAACTACAATTACACTGGAGACAACCCACTTTCTTGTTTTCATCCAAGAAATACAAGTTTTCAGAGGGCGATCCTAGTTCTGTTCTCTGGTAAAGTTACGGAACATACACTTCATTGGATGCAGCTGATCTCCCTAAGCGAAGATTGGTTGAACTCCACTTAATTGCTAACAGAGTAAGTAATGTTTTCTGATAATGAAAGCAGAGCCGTCTTCCAGTACATTTCTTTAGAGAAACAAGAAGACGCAATAGGTCCAATATACGTGTGAGCTTCAGACAAGGTGCTGTTCAGCTAATATCAACATAATTGTGTCCAACAATAAATTCAAACAAATTTCCTTTGTCCTTTTTAGTTTCCAAACCTGAAGTAAAAGTTAAAAGGAAGGAATAAAATAACACGACAACACTCTCCAGTCCACGCTGTACCAAATATAACTGAGTTGATAAAGTTCCGAGTTTGGGGTGGGGAGTGAAAGGGGACAACATGTTACATGAATGAGGAAGACCGGAAATGCTTACAAAACTTTAGTCGGAAATCTTGAAAGGAAAATTATCTTCTCCGTACTTAAAATGGAGGCAGCAGTATCTTCCTAAACGTCCCTACCAAACAATATGTCTTCAAATCTCGCAAGACCACGATCCTGAATGGAAAAGAATTCGCTTTGAAAATATGCATAGAATTTAATGTGGCACTAAACTTGAGAGATAGTAAGTAAGGGTATGACTTTAGTTCAGAATACTGGAATGGTCCAGCGACAGAATCTTGTAAACAATATAATTATGGTTTGTATTGGAAAAGGATCATGAACTAAAGTTCTAATAAAATTAAATTAAATTTTTGGTTGCTTTATGTTAAAAAAAATTGCCGAACCGCTTGTTGTGCTGCATCTACGACTTACATATTAATCCGGGACTTCTCCGTACTCTCTTCTCACGGACAAGAGACAGCGGATATAAACAGAACAGAATGTGGGGCTATTAATTCAGACGCTGTTATGTGGGTTGCATTCTAACCCTGTCTGACACTATCGGGATGTCCGTGACAATGAAGCTGATACTGTAGCAGTTAACATCACAGATGGAAGTCTATTGCATTCTCATTAGTTTTGCATAGAAGGCTTTAATTGTTCTTCGTGTCTTATTTATTGTTAAGTATTTATTTGTGGTTCGGGTAGTTCAGTCGGTATAGCGACTGACTACGGGCTGGACGATCCGGGATCGAAGCCCGGTGGGGACAAGATTTTCCGCCCGTCCAGACCGGCCCTGGGGCCTACCCAGCCTCCTGTAAAGTGGGTACTGGGTTTTTCCCGGGGGGTAAATTGCGGCCGGGGTGTACTGTTGACCACTCACCCCCTTCTAGTGCCGCAGTCAAGGAAGAGTAAAGCTATACCTCTACCCACCCTCTGGGCCACACTGGTCCTGTAACGGGATCACTTTACCTTTACCTTTACCTTATTTATTTGTGGTTCTTTTAAAATACACTTTCTGCTGCTGCAGAAAATAATACAAATAACCTGTGGTTGCTAACAGGGGAAACGACTTACGAAACATCTTCGAGTAGCTCTGAGCAGCATGTGTTAATATGCATAAGGAGGAGGTGGAACCAATCTCACCTTATTCGTATTACAAATCGCAGTAAAACAGCTTATTTTACTGCAGTTGAGTTCCTCTTTGGAGAGTTACATGTGATTATGAAGCCATTCATCTTTTGCAGTCACCTAAGTAAGAAAAACGTAGCAGGAAGTTTGTGATCAGCGCCCATGAAGCTGAGGTAAATGCAATGTAGATAAAAGTATAGGTTTTTCCTTTTCCTGTAACAACGTGCATATAATTAGTATTAATATGGCTGCTGTTGTCAATAAAAGTACAGATTTGCCGAAATTTCGAAGAGCTGTTTTATAAATTAAACTCTTAAAGCCTACTGGTTACGTGAGGTACCAAAACGTTTAATATTCAACAACTGTACGCTCTGCCCACGCTGTATTTATGTGTTTTGTATTTGTCTGAGAACAAACAGCGACTTGTGCCACTTACATCTTAAAATAATTGGTTTTTATAACCGAGATGAAAAGTGTTTACAGCGCGGTACGGACTGAGCCTTTATACAAAGCAGTCTGTGCTTCGTCTTTAAAGGGTTAATACAAAACTTAATTAGTATTACAGTGTAATTAGCAATTCACGCAGCCTTCTTTTCCAGAAGAATGCAATCCTTATCAACACTGGAGTGAAAATCTCAAAGCACGTAATTTTAAAGAATTTCATCGTAGTCAAGAACAACATGTTGAGAGAAAAAGACGACGTAGCGATACACCGAAGAAAGCATTAGCGAAACATAAGTTTAATATGGCAGGAATATCGAAAAATAAAATATATGAATCAGCCTTTGTTAAATGCAGGCCGCACAAGAAGTAACGTTTGGAAAGATATATAAATTACAACACGTGATCAAATCATTTTTCGGAATTGTCTACTGGCAAAGAGCTCGTCTGAAAAAAATTATATATATCCACATAGATAACCATTCTTGTTTCATGAGGGTAGTGAAAAGGGGGTGAAAATTATGATAAGGAAATAAAGTACTATTTTTTCAAAACTCCTTCTCAACTTTAAAGTAATTTATTTACAGTTCTCGACAAACAGTCCTACCATTTTCTCAAACAAACAATTCCATACACAGTCTGGAATAAACATAGCTTGCAGACTGATTTTCTTCCAAATACAGTATTGTTGAAAACGGTAAACTGGAGGAGTTCGCACATATTTCTGTTGAAGGAGATAAAATGCAGAAAGTGTTACTGCACATTTTTCAACAACAAAATAATCCTCATTAAATGTATGTGTGGTAGGTGAAATGACAGACTCAAGCAATAAGAGTGTATTTAAAACGCCAACATACCAGTGGGAACTTCATTTTAGTGGGCTGGTATGAGAGTAAGTTTAAAAGGAATCTGCAGCAAGAATACAACAATGAAAAAGTAGGATTTTGATAATATTCCTGCAGAAACAATAAAACGAAAGGATTTGGAGAAATGCTTTCGACAACTCGCTGACAATGTCGAAGAAAACGTAATAGTTGTATAATGTCATAAGACAGAGTAATCCAAAAACCTCTTATGGAAGCAGTAGCTCGTCGGAAATGTCAAATTGAGAATTATAAGTTTTTTAATTTCATTTTCAGCAGCTTTGTGTGGTATTTTGAGGACTAGCCATACGCCAATTAAAATAACGTATGTTAAGTCGTGTTGCGTTAAAATGGAAGTCAGTGTTCATTAACAATTAAGTAACGGTAATACTGAAAATTTTAATATTTAGCATTAAATATTTTTTGTTTGATTTTAATTTCTGAAGTCTTTGTTGATGAAGGCTGAAGTTTCCTTACATTTGGAATCCTTTCAATTGGTAATTTGTTACAGACGCTAGGCAGCCTTCAAGACGAAAACAGTAAGTTCTTCTGAAATGTCATTAAAAATTAAATTGATCCTGTTACAGGCCCGGTATGGCCCAGAGGGTGGGAAGAGTTATAGCTCTACTCTTCCATGACCGCGGCACTAGTAGGGGGTGAGTGGTCAGCAGCACGCCCCGGCCACACTTTACCCCCGGGAAAGAACCGGTAACCAATTTTAAAGGAGGCTGTGTGGGCCTCAAACCCGGTCTGGACGGGCGGAAAATCTCGTTCCCATCGGGATTTTTTTTTTCGACCCCGGACCATCCAGCCCCTAGTCAGTCGCTATACCGACTGAGCTACCCGACCCACAAAATGTTATTAACTAACTGCAAATCTACACTCCCTAATTTCTCATAAGACCAATCTTCTTTTTTTTTTCGTTCCCCGTACAGGAGCAATTTTAAATACGTACAATATGTCAGAGTAATTTATTCGAATGAGAATACATTTTCTTCAAACTGAGCTACTTCTTCATCTAGAGAAGATAACTTAAATATGTTTAAACAAATCGCCTTAATTCTAGAAGTGTGTAAAGTCAACTCACGGCCGGCAGTGCTAGATGACGGCAGAAATCATATTGATGTATCACCACATGCACGGCTGACCACATCGAAGTTTTCTGTCTCCTGCCCTTATCCTATACGAATATTCATGAATCGTAACTGCAGGAAAACACAGATATTCACTCAGAGTCCGGAAACAGAACAGAGGAGTGTTTCTGCACTCGGCGCCATTTAGCGTGTCCTCCCTAGGCCGGCAGGGGCTTCACAACGAAGGTTGGAGAAGGTGAGCTCTGTGGCAGTTTTATAAGCCTGCAATGGATATATGTAAAGCGTAATACTTATTTTGCCTTCAAACAGTCGAGTTTTGAAGGGTGCACTTACTGAATCGCTGAAACACTGAAACAGGTTCGAGTCCCACTCAAGACGTGGACGTAGGCAATACCGAATTTTTGCCCATTTGCAAAGGTTTGAAAAAAATGCTCCCTCTACGCATAACTTCTCTCCTTCCGTCTCTATGTCTGTCTGTCTATACTAGTGTAAAACACTGAGGATGGTTACATGAAATTTTGTGAAATCTGATATAGAGCTGTACAATATTAGCCTAAAAGTGGTTGATAAATTTAAACTTTCTTTTAAAAATAGGAGGCGGGTGGGGGACTACGGAAGCCACGTGAATACCTGTGTGCTTTTATGTAAGAAACTCGAGAGTAACTCGTTATATATTTAACACAGTGGCAATTATTTAGAACGAAGTTGTGCAAGAATTGTAGTCACGTATTTTGCGTATGGAATTATACTCCGTAAGTCTAACGGCTTTGAATGTAACCAACAAACTGAACACGCCATAACGTTACGCCATATGTGGGTGTACTTCCTGATTCGAAGGCTTATTTGTTGTACTGTCCCTTGTAGCCAGAAGCTCTAAATGGTCGAACACCTCCACAAAAATTTTCTTAACTATCCGGTGCTTAGAGATTTGATGGATACCAAACGGCCTTATATGAAACCTCTGAAATGAAACCCAATATTCTTAATTCTTGGTCGAAAATGAGTTATGAAAAACAATGAGTTCTGTGCAGGTATCTCTATAAAGCTGTATCTTTGATTTTTTACCGAAACCGGCAAATTTCCGCTGTTTGAAGAGATTAAAGTCAGTTTTAATAACAAATTGAGCTATCTCCAGGTGCACGTCAGAAACCAACCTGTCAATCTCCACATCATCCAAGCAATGAGGAGCAATGTTTATTGTTAGTCTGCAGGGGGTTTCAAACTTAATCAGATTTCAGCTTATGTAATTGTTCTCAAGTGTATTTTCATGTTAATTTTGATGTTAATTTGACAGAGAATTTAAAAATTGATACAAAATGGATGCAAGTGTCTTGTATTTGGAAGAGAACTGCTTAAAGATCAAGAGTTTTTAATAAGAGTTTTGCCTGTCGCTATCAAACGCAAGAAGACGTAAGAAATTAATTTTAATAATGTCTGTAACGCCGTGCTTTACACTTGTTTTCATATTTATTGTTAATAATCAAATACTGTGAATAATTTCTCCGAAAACGAAGACGCATGTTTAGATGTTTGCAGTGTTATAGTGTAAAATTATAATTTTGAAGCGTTCTTTTGCCGCTCTTTACAATGCGACAATTTTTTTTTTCGTAGAAATTCTTCCTGAAGGCTGTATTTATTTTATATTTCATGCAAGGGAAACAGGAATAAAGACTTTAGGGCAGCTTCAGAATGTTGGCAGAAACCAAACACTCTACAATCGTGATGGATTTTTTAAGACGTAAGGTCTACAGGCATATTAGTCTCAAATTGAGCAATCTCCAGCTCTTGTCAATAAAACATAATTTAAATCATTTAGGTCAAAAGAATTGGAATGTATATTCATTAACTGCTAATTACTATTAAGTCTTACGATAGTGAATTATGGCTCAGACTATAAATACAAATATTCTAACAAGCACGGCAAGTATATGAAACACGTTTTATTACTCTATTGTGTAGTCACTCAAAGTGGAGAGAGCAGGATTTCGTTTCAGGGGCCCATATTTTGTATATAGGGGAAATGGTACGAGGAATGTTGTATTACAGGTAACAGCATGCGGCCATTTTGCATTAAAAGTAAAGGTACGTGACATATGTTACATTGTAAGTGCAGGTGTGTGGCCTATGATACATTAGAAGCACCGGTATATGACACAGTGTACGTTAGAAGTACCGGTAGGTAACATATTGCCCATTGAAAGTACCTGCATGTGGCATATTATACATCAGAAATACCTGTATGTGGTGGCCACCTCTAAAATGGGTAACGGGTCCTTCCCGGGGTAAAGTGCGGCCGGGGCGTGCTGCTGACCACTCACCCCCTTCTAGTGCAGCGGTCATGGAAGAGTAGAGCTATACTTCTACCCACCCTCTAGGCCACATCGGGCCTGTAACGGGATCACTTTATTTTCTTTACCTGTATGTGGTACATTGTACATTCAAGGTACTGGTGTGTGGCCTAATGTACGTAACAGATTCCAGTAAGTGGTATATTGTGCATTAGAATTACCAGTATGTGGCGCATTCTACTTTCGACGAAATTCTACATGGCGTACTGTACTCCAGTAACAGTACCGCTATGTGGCTTGCTGTACATTAGTAGTAACGGTACAGAGTGTGTCTTAAATTATAGGTAACGATATGTATATTAGATGTGTCGGTATGCGGAATAGTGTATGTCATATATATTGACATTCGAGAATGAAAAAGAGCTTCCTATTTGCCTGCTTTTACAATACGCAGAACCAAAATATTTAAAGGAGTTACGTCTCAGAAATTAAAAAAGTACTCCAGAAAAAAAAATATTCTCGGAATGGGGACTAAATTAGAACCACATTCAGATTATCTACCGAAACACTTGCGCGTCTCTCAACAATTTTGACTACCAGGAATATTAATAAAAATAAGGAATGATTTTATAATTTTTGGGTGCTCAACTTCACAAGAGGGTCTGCTTAATAAAAGAGCCAATTTATATGATGACATATTTTGGATAAGTTATTACCGATGACCACAATGATTTACATTCCTTCCAGCCTCTGAGTACAACTTCATATCGTCCCTCACAACAAACACGTTTCGTCTCTATTTAAAAAAAAAAAACTGTTAATGGTGTTTGGAGTAATCATTAACATTAAATGCGAGAATATTAAGAAACACATCACTGCCCTGTGTGGGCGAAATTCAGAATTTCTTAATGTTACAGCAGGTGGGATTTATAGGGTTCAAGAAAATGTAACACTTCCTTACTGGCATATTGTGCTGTTTGCATTACAAACTGAAAAAGAGATAAAAGGCACCTAAAGAAGGCAAATGATACACACTGACTGACATCATACTGTGATGTAAGAGCATTCATGTGCACGGAATTAGGAATCATACTTTGGCACAAACTGCTCGCACCCCAGCACACCCCGCCAGTACCAGACAAACTGCTTCAATGCAACGACAGTTCAGCAGGGTGCGCAAAGTTTGGGTGGTCTAGATTTAATTCTGTATTTCTTATTACTCTGAATTGTAATCTATAGTCCACCAAAACCTCAGCAGCTTACTAAAAGTCACTTAACTTCAAAGAGCAGTTTATTACTGACTCTTCGGCACAGCGCGTTGGTTCCATCTTCAAGGGTAAAGATGTCCAACAGACTGAAGCTGCGCATCAAGCCAGAAGATCGAAAACCTCACCTACAGAGCGGCGAAAGCCCAAAATCTCGCATCCAACACTATTTAGCAAAGATTTGAGGAAATCACAACAGTCAAGAATCGTGTTGCGGACTCTTTGGTAATTCCTAATATTTCAGAGAAAAATACGACTACTTTAATATTTATGGTTGAAACGTCGATTGTTAGTACGTAAAAATAGAGGAAGAACAAGGCCCTTTCCTCCGCAACAATGTAATGCCTTGGTTCGTTACTGGCTTCAATAAAGCAGAGTTGTAACAGCCGTTGAAGTGCTGTACAACCTCCTTGCTCTTGATATGTGCAACACCGGACCACCTGAAAACGTCTTCTTCCATTTTTTAGCACCCTACAACCTTTCTTTCCTGGGATCGTGTTTAAAAACTACCCTAATATAATACACGGTAACCTTGAAAACAGGAAATTTCTTTAACATGTAAAAAGTGGCAAAAAAGGAAGTTTTGTTGTGCCAGTGTAAAACCTTCAAGATCATCGTGCCGAAAGAAGGGTCTCTTTTATTACAGGTACTCCTAAATTGGTTGGCTTGGGGAAAATCGAAATCCTTTCAAAACGTGTATGCATTTGTATATAGAAAAAGCTTTTAAGGAAAGCCGAGGGCAGGAAGTTCACTAAAAGCTTTGCCGTTCAGAAAGTTATAAAATTATACAGTCTGTAGAAAATGCATTTCTTTAAAAGCCATTAACATATTAAGTTGCGTCAGAGTTTTGCAACTAGAAGCAGCAAACAATCTACCATATTCACTTCAAGTTGTTTTTAATCAAATATATTTCCATGTTCCTCATCATCAGCATTCATTGACCAGGGACTCTGGTCAATGTTAAATCAAAGTCGGTTTTGAAACAAAAAATAGTTTTAAGCAAGTTATGAACTCCATAAAGAAGGGATATGTCTGTCGCACAGTCCTTACATACAGCGTACAATAAATAGCGGAATTCGGTACGACGAACACAGCGTGTATCCTCTGAATGAAATTCTTTTACAAAAAATTAAATGAAATGCAGTTTATTCTATGCGGCATGGCTTATTTATATTTAGAATTGTGCTTTGTGATACAGATCACTATCTGGTGATTGTGCAAAGGTTAGGGAAAGATTAGCAGTGGGTAAACAGGCCGCACAGAGGTTTGATAGGCAAAGATTTAACTTGAGGAAGCTAAATGAGCCAGAGGTTAGGGAACAGTACCAGATCGAGATTAAAAACAGGTTTGCAGCTTTGGAGAACTCGGAAGATGACGAAGACGTAAATAGGACTTGGGAAAACATTAAAGAGAATATCCAAACCTCAGCGAAAGAGAATCTGGGTTTGGATGAATTTAAGCAGAATAAACCCTGGTTTGATGAAGAATGTTTAGGTTTTTTGGATCAAAGGAAGCGGGCTAAAATTCAGTGGATACAGAATCCAAGCCAAAGCAATGTAGA
>Ga0131853_10021495_pt1 | contig 11706 bp, 11 predicted proteins | sample TergutLab28metaG_FD_92764 | JGI IMG/M metagenome (GOLD analysis project Ga0131853, IMG submission 92764) | Labiotermes labralis P1 segment gut microbial communities from Petit-Saut dam, French Guiana - Lab288 P1 (version 2) (version 2) | ecosystem: Host-associated > Arthropoda: Insects >...
CAGTTCAGGGAACAGGTGGTAGTCCGACGGGGCCAGATCCGGAGAATAGGTTGTGTGATCAAGACAATGGAAGCTCACGAAGGCCAGTTCCTTCTGGGTTGCAAGTGCTCGGTGAGCCGGGGCATTTTCATTTTTCCTTCAAAATGTCCTTCAATTGCACCAGCAGAGATGACTAATATTTCGCGTTGATAGTTTGGTCCTTTGGAAGATAATCAATGAGGAGGGTGCCGTCTTGATCCCAAAAAATAGAGGCGAGAACTTTTTCAGAGGATTTTTGCACTCGGAATTTTTTGGGGCGTGGTGAGCAGCTATGCCGCCACTCCATTGATTGTTGCTTTGTCTCCGGTACATGGTCCATGGTCACCAGTCGCGACAGGAAATCATTTGGATCGCGCCGAAAAAAATTCCAGAAGTGGCTCAGACGACTGGCACCGTTGACGTTTTTGATCCGCGTTCAGGCATTTCGGGACCCACTTCGCGGAGAGCTTCCGCTTGTCCAAATCTTCATGAATGATTGACCCAACCTGCTCACGTGAGATGCCCAGTTGCTCAGCTATTGATTTAGCTGAAATCCAGCGGTCTGCCAAGATTAGCTCGTGAATTTGATCAATAATCTCTCGGCTGGTCACTGTTTTGGGTCGTCCAGGACGAGGCGCATCACAGGTGGAAAATTCACCACTTTTAAACAGGGCCACCCAGTTCTTGACGGTGGCATACAATGGTGCATGTTCCTGTAACGTTTCTATCAGAATGGCGTGAATTTCCTTCGGCGCCTTGCCTTGCAGGAAAAAAAAAACTTGATGACAGCTCGCGTTTCATTTTGTTGAAATCGCGCGCGTCGCCTAACATGCTTCCTTTCAGCCCCTGTAACAAGAAAAGACTTGCAATTCGGCACATGAACAGACCCCTCTTTCCAACGACACTATCGATTCCGTCCTACGACATCGGGAAGTAGATCGGGCTAAGGACGTTATCAGCACCCCTCCGTACGTACTTACTTATTTACTTACTTACTTAATCCATGGAGCCGCGTCCTTGAGGAGCTAACCGGTTTTCAGCTTGTCAAGAAATTACCCGCATGTTATGGAACCCGAAGGCTCATTACCGCATTCACAAGTGCCCGCCACCTGTCCCTATCCTGAGCCAACTCGATCTTGTCCATACCCCCACGTCCCACTTCCTGAAGATCCATCTTAATATTATCCTCCCATCTACTCCTGGTTCTTCCAAGTGCTCTCTACCCCTCAGGTTTCCCCACCAAAAGCCTGAATACACTTCTCCTCTCCCCTTCACGCGCTACATACTCCGCCCATCTCATTCCTCTCGATTTATCACCCGAACAATATTGGGTGATGAGTACAGATAATTAAGCTCCTCATTATTTAAATTTACTACGTACAGCTAATTTAATTAACATAGCAGTGACAGAATATAACACAAATATTTGCGCTTCAGTTGGAATTCCAATAAGTTTATCTAATATTTCCGTACTGGGAAGTGAGTAGCCTTAGACCAGGATGTTGTTTCGGTATGCGTCAGACCGAAATGTTGGTGCTAAATACGAGGCTCTTGCGGCGTTTGACTATGAAGATGACCGTCTTCTCGGGTTTGACGCCCAGTTCAATTTTTATACCATTCGATCGATTTTAATGACCCTTGGTTTGAACATTCTGTCCTGGTGGAATGCTGAAACGCCGTGCTTTATCTTGGAAAAACTATGCAATTTGCTGCAGCATTGAACAGGGTAAAGGAACAAGGGGGGGGCCATTTAGTTTTTTCCGGGGGGGAAGGGGGGGGGGGAGTGTGGAGTGGCTTTGGGTTTGATGGCATTGCCGAATTTGTAGAGATAAGTACGTGAAATGTGATGTGGAGAAATAATAAATACCTTGGCGTTGTGTAAAAAATATTCATTGAATTTTTCTCGGGCGGTCGGCCGCGTGATTAGTGGGCTAAGGCCTTCTGATTGTGGAGATAGGTCTTCAGGTTTTACTTATATCAACAGTTACGGATATTACGACTTAGAAAGCTTTGAGATTATATCAGGCAAACTCAACGTGTTTAGAATCTGCAAGTTCGTACTTAATTCTTCACCAAGTTATTATTATTATTATTATTATTATCATCATCGTCATCATCATCATCATCGAATTTATCACTTCTCAGCTTTGGCTGGAAAATATTCACCTATCCTGGGATATAGTAATCAACAGGATTAGGCTCGGTGGTCTTACTTGTAGTTTAAAAAGTTTCTCACAATTGAACATGTGCCAAGAATTACAGATTTTTGCAGTTGTATATATGTATTCGGGTGCAAGTTAAGTCTTGTTAGACTTAGTTATAGTGACTTTGGAATTACTCCCGTAGATGATATTACTATCTGGATCACTTGTACTGCCTTTTGCTTCCACATAGCACATATTTCATTCGCCAGTTCTTGGTACTTGTTTTGTGTGTCGGTTATTGTTTTGCGAGATTATGTGTATTTGGGACAGCCATGTCTATCAAATTATTATTATTATTATTATTATTATTTTGTAGTGTGATACACACTGAAGGTACCGACCCGTAAAAGTGGCCATTATGTTGTGGTCAGCACTTCACCCGGCGGCTAGGAGTGCCAGAATGATGATCTGGCGTAGCAGGGAGAAATGTATGCGACGATTGCATCTTGGTTTCAACATCATACCCATAAACCCACGTCTCGTCTCCTGTTATGATGTTCTTAAAGACGTTTTCATTACTGTTTGCATTGGCGAGCAGTTCCTGACTGATTTCAACATGGTTCTCTTTCTGATCGTCAGTCAACAAACGCGGCACGAATTTTGCACAGACACGACACATCTGAAACGAACTCCCTCGACATGGTCGTCATTTGTTGATGTGGAAAGTCGTCCAGGCCTGGGATCTTCACCGACCGACATTCTGCCCTCTTTAAAACGCTTAAACCACTCATAGCGCTGCGTTCGGCTCATACAATCCTCCCGTATGCTTGGTTAAGGAATTGAAATGCCTCTGCAAAATTTTTACCAAGTTTGCAGCAAAATTTCACACACACACACACGTTGTTCTTCAAGCTCTTTCATTGTCACTTTGTCACTAATCCGACGAACAGCTTGTACACGTGCTCATTTCAGCGGGTGTAGCTCGACGACTATTGCTCATAGCGAAACGGAACAAATGGCAGTTTGTTGTCAAAACCTGACGCTAGGTGCGCTCAGTAGCCGCAGCGCACGCTCTATGCTGGTTGGCGCGCTATTTAAAAAGTTCTGTCTCTTTTTGAACACGCCTTGTAGCTAGGTAGTTTGTTCGGATATAGCGAGCGCCCTTTTCTCCTCCTAATCCCATGCCTCGGAGAGATGGTTATAACCTGAGCAGATACCTTTTAAACGAAACGCAGCTAGCTTAACCACTGGGTTGGCTCATAATAATAATAATAGGAAACATGGGGCCGGGATAGCTCAGTCTGTATAGCAACTATCTATGAGCTGGACGGTCCGGGGATCGAATCCCGGTGGGGGGGGCGAATATTTCCGCACCCATCCAGTCCGGCCCTGGGGCCCACCCAGCCTCCTATACGATGGGTACCGGGTCTTTCCCGGGGGTAAAGCGGCCGAGGCATGGCGTTTACCACCAACCTCATCTAGCGTCGAGGTTAAAGAATATAGCTATACCTCTATTCACCCCCCCCCCCGGGCCTTCGTGACCTGTTCTAGGGTGAACTTTACCTTACCTTTACCTTAATAATAATAATAGGAATTAGTGGGTGATGGCAGCTCTTTCAGCGCTGTGCACTGCTGTCATCCCGATTCCGGTCTGGCAAGAATCAGCCCAGAACTCCGGCAGGGCTGTACTGGGCGTAAAAAACTATACCGGTCGGTTGACGGTCCTCGGTGCGCGAGAGGGGCAACGATGGTATAGCTAATAATAATAATAATAATATAAAATAATACTAACAGAATTATTCCCAAAAGATAAATGCTGAGATGGTTCCCAAGATTCCAAGTTGCTACTACATGCTTCTCATGTAGCCCTCCCAACTTAAATCTAGCAGTAACCACTTTCATGTTTAGTGTAAATGTAAAATAACCACTGCCACCGGGTAACAACCCAATTGCAGTAAATAAATATTATTATAAACTGGGCATCATAATTCGTGATATTGAAAAAGGAGCGCGTCTGAAAATTAGAGTTTCAATTTCAGGAGAAATGCGCGTATGAAATGTAAAATAAACGTGATACCAGTTACGACTGGGCAGGTAGAACCATCCCATAATTATTCAGAAGACACTTCAGGAACATAACTGGAAAGCGCAACAGCAAAGAATTACATACAACAGCCATGCTGGGCACTGCACATGTGCTTCGGAAAGTGCTAACGTAAAAGTACGAACATTTAGTTTGAGAAATAACATTACATATACCAAAAATTGTAACCACAGAATGGCGGCAACATTATGTAGCACAGAAGCATGATTTGTTTCAGGCATATGATTGTAAGTAGCCAGGGTGATAGCAAAGTGTTATGTTAATAATAATAATAATGTGTGAAGAAGACACGTTCCTCTGGCTATCGAAGGGACACCTAAAAGCAGAAACTGAAAGTGAAGTAGTGGCAGCACAAGACCAGGCGCTACAAACAAAACATTATGCGACAAAAATATTGAACACAGAGACAGATAGCAAGTGCAGACTTTGCCAACAATTTGACGAGGTAATAGACCACATAATATCAGCATGCCCAATACTGGCAAAAGAATAGTACATAAAAAGACATTATAGGGTGTGTGCACAATTACACTTCAACATATGCAAGGAAACAGGGGTACAATTGGACAAAAACACTGGTATGAACATGTGCTAAAATCAGTAGAAATAAGTCAAGGAGGCAAGGTAACCATATTGTGGAAACAACAAGTACAAACTGACAGAACTATCCCCAGCAACAAACCAGACATTATAATCCATGATAATGAAAAGGGAACATTTATGTTAATAGACGTTGCAATCTCAGGAGACAGAAATGTGATTAAAAAGGAAGCCGAGAAGATTCTAAAATATAAAGATCTTACAATAGAAATATGTGGAATGTAAAAACAAAGGTGATACCAGTAATAATAGGGGCGACTGGGACTATTTCCAAGTCGTTTAGAAAATACGTGAGCAACATACTAGGATAACATTAAGTCAAGGAACTCCTGAAAATAGTCATATTGGGCACTGCACACATACTTCGGAAAGTATTAATGAAAAAATACAATATATTCAACACTGAAACTAATGATATAAGCACCAAGAATAGTAACAACGGAATAGCTGCAACACTGTATTCCCTAGGGACATAGTTTGTCTCAGGAATTTAAGTATAAATACCCTGTATAAAGGAGATGATGATAATAATAATAATAATAAGAAGAAGAAGAGTAGGAAGATGATGATGATGATTATTCTAAAATATAAGGACCTTACAATAGAAATACAGCGCATGTGGAATGTAAAAACAAAGGCGATACCAGTAATAATAGGGGCGACTGGGACTATGTCCAAGTCATTCAGAAAATACGTGAGCGACATACCAGGAAAACATGAAGTCAAGGAACTACAGAAAACAGCCATATTGGGCACTGCACATATACTTCGGAAAGTACTAATGTAAATGTACAATAGATTCAACACTGAAACTAATTATATAAGCACCATGAATAGTAACAACAAAATAGCTGCAACACTGTATTCCCTAGGGACATAGTTTCTCAGGAATATAAGTGTAAATACCCTGCATAAAAGAGATGATGATGATGATGCTGCTGCTGATGATGATATTAATAATAATGTTAGACTAGAAACTTAATCACTAGAACGTTGGACTTTTTTCGAACAAAGACCAAGAGAAGTTCACTTCTGCAATAAGGGTCTGTTTAATTTTATGCCCGTTGGTGGAAGCAGCCCTTCTTCTTCTCATATCTGTGATGTGTGTCCTTCTGTTTGCAGAAATCACCCATCGCTTTCAAACTGCACGTCCAGAAGTGCGACAGCTCTTGTTGCAGTACTTACTGCCTTGGCTTCACAACATGGAGCTTGTAGATCCAAACGTTCCTCCTGCAAATCCGTTGTCTTATTTCCAGGTGAGTCACAGTTGGTGTTTTGTCCAGTGTTACATGTTATATTCTGCGAGAGTAACTAAGGACTGATGTATAAGATAACTATGCATTTTGTATATACGAGGAATGTTTAAAAAGTAATCCCGCTGCTCACATTTATCAATATCCGACGCATGTCGGGGCGTTGGCATAGTTTTCGTTTTTCACTCACGCCCTTTCCAAGCTATACGCTGTTTTGCAGTGCTTCTTCTTTTTAACACGTCCAGGAGGCCGTTTCTGATATCTTGAATAGGGTTGTGGTAGTATCTTGCACCATCTCGTTTTCCTAGCCGAATTTAAAAAAAAAACACTTGTAGGTCACATTGAAGCGTTAGAAATGCCCATAAATCCAGACGGCGAGGTCTGGACTATTTCTACAAGTGTTATTGATAACACAGACACTTGGTGCGGTATATGATCGTGCATTGTCTTGAAGTAAAAGCTGCTGCTTTGTCAAGAACTCGCTATTTTTCATCGAATTGCTTCCCGCAAAGCAGTTCTTGCTGTGTATGAATAGTACTCACCATTGACAGTTTGCTTACGAAGTGCCTTTTCTGAACAATAATGCCGTTGAAGTAAAAAAAAGAACAATACGTCTTTAATTTCCCGAACGAGGCACCGAGCGAAATTTCTTTGGTGGACCCGAGGGTCTATGTTTTAAAGCACAGGATTGCTGTTTTGATTCCGGGTTGTAATGTCTGATCCAAGGCTCTTCGTAGGAGGTAAGAAGTCAGGGGTTTTGCTCAGAAAGGTCACATTTTGCTGGCAGACGTGCACGCGCATTCATTTCTGGCCTTTGCTGACATCACGTATAACCCACCTTGCGCAGACTCGGAACGTGCCTAAATTCAGTGCTCTTTGTACGAATACCTACGTACAATGGTGTCATTTGTCGTAATGCTGACAGACTACCTTCTGTGTGAGATACGGGCTGAGGCCGTAGAAACAGTGGACGATCTAAAAGTAACGACTGTGACAGGCTGTTCTCAGTGAGGTACGATCTGAAGCTGGAGAAACGTAACAGTCGAACATGTTTGACTCGAAATATGTTGCGTAGAGTATAGCAGTGCACACTGTTGCTAGAACACGAAGGAAACTTAACAGGACAGTATCAGAGCGGACTCGCCAGAAGCCTTACGCTCTGCCCATGTATAGTAATTTTTTGTTGTTTCAGCGTATCCAGATCGGATCTGGGAAACGCTTATTATCCTTTCAGATGAACAAGTACTCTTTCCTTGGCAGTAAAAGTGACATGGCGTGAATCTCACTACCCATCTTCATCGAATACGGTGTATGGTGTTTAGGTCATGTGTACGGTGCGGATGGTGTCGTGCGGCACCATCCGCACCGTACACACGACCTACGCAGCTGCTCTCAAGACCACCACCCATCCAAAAACTCGGTGCAGAAACCCATATGCTGCAACTCAACATCTAATGCTCCTGATGATGGGCGTATGTACCCGAAACATGTCGAGCTAAGAATACATAAATAAAATTACCTAGTTGCATCAAGTTGGCATTTCACTTTATTTCATGAGGAAGATGCACGGTCAAACAACCCTCAAGCCTTAAATTTATTTCCAATAAGAATGGAAGGCATGCATGTGCTGTCGGTTTGTGTCACAGCATGAGATAAACGAAATTTTTAATATTTCAGTATTATGCGAGTGAATTGAGTCGACCTGGTACAAGAAGAGAGGGCTGGGGATCTGCAGAAGCCACGGAAATGGTCCTCAACAACCTCTTCTACATCACGGCCAAGGTACGTGGAACAGTTGTATTCGTGTTTTTTTTTTGTAGGATGTGATGGACAGAAGCATAAGTTATGTTGAGATTTGTGTGAACCTGTCAACGTAGAGTTTAAAACTCACTTTGTGCAGGGAAAGAGACGACTTGTTCACAGTCGCCAACGAAGTAAGCACGACAAGGAAAATGTCTTCCCGCCTAGCACGTCGCTCTTTGTAGACACGTACTCCTGGGCCTGTACATTCGTATATTACCGGTCATCACGCAGGCCTCATTCTAACACTTTGCTACGTTATATTCGGTGGATACGACCTGGAATAGCGTAGTCGGTGTAGCGACTACGCTGTGGGTTGGACGATCCGCCTTTCGAATCCCGGTAGGGGAAAGATGTTTTTCTCTTCTCGAAACCTCCAAACCGGCTTTGGGGCCCACACAGCCTTCTGCTCAATGCGTACCGGTCTCCTTCCTTGGGGTAAAGCTTCCGGGGCTTGAAGTTGACTGCTCATCTCCATCTAATGGGAAAGTTTAGAATAAGTGGAGCCATACCTGTATTCCCCCCTTATGCCTTCATGGCTTTGGAGAGGCACAACTGTACCTGTTACCTTTTTTGTTAAGTGGATAATACAGGATGTCCCACTCGCTACCGAACCCGGTATTTCTTTAATAATTCTAACACCAGTGAAGATATTGCAACGAAATTTGAACAAGAGTACGTTCGTTGTGTGAGAAATGAAGAGTAATGAGTCTGTAGTGTGTGCCTATAGTCGTTGCAAAATCCTCATTAGTGGTAAAATTATTAAAGAAAAGCCGGGTTCGGTAGCGAGTGGGACACTGTATACAAATAGCCGCTGCAGGCCAATAGATGTATGGACTGTAGGCTGGACATTGTCTATTGTTATTCCTTATTATTTGCTAAGACACGTAGCCTCAATCAGTGATGCCTCGGACTTTTATTTTCGAGGTGCCGGATTCGAATCTGGCCGGAACTCCGCCTGTCCTGCTCTACATTTTTCCCTCCAGGCAAACACCTGATACGCCAGCATCACTTTCTTTAAAATTCGTTTTCATTAATCTTTCTGCAACCATTATATATTCGATGCTACATATTTCGGGATTCTGACAACCTCCTGAACTATAAATAAAATGAATATTAACAAATTTGACGTTCTGGTGACCGTGCATCGTGATAAATTCTTATCATAAAACCAACTAGATGCACTAATTTCTCAAATTTATTTTTGGAATAAAACTACATGTTTCGGACAGTTCCTATGCCCATCATCAGGAGTGTTTCACTGTACACTTCTGATGATGGACATAGGAACTGTCCGAAACATGTAGAGTATTATTCCCAAAATAAATTTGAGAAATTAGTACATCTAGTTGGTTTTATTATAAGCATATTAACAGTACCTGCTGCTCTGAGGTCTGAGATATGAAGTTGGTGTATAATTTACAGTGCTGGCTCCTTTCTCCTGCAATTTTCTGTGAGAAGTGAGTCGTTGTGTTTATAGTGCGTTGCATATCTGTTTTTGTGGCTGGGTTCTTAATGGATGTTAGCGGAGGATATGGCCACTCGTGAAGCAATTAGCATTTCAGTGCCTCTTACTCACTGTACTGTTAATTTACCGTTATATAACGTAACGCGATTTTTTTTAAGGACAGTTTGTGGAGACAATTTTAAGAAAGTAAAATAAAAGCAGGCAACGGGCTGGACGTCCCAGGAATGTGGTTCGATTCCTGACGGGGGTAAGATATTTATTTGTTCTGCAAAGTGTCCAATCTGGGCTCTGTAGCACAACCATTCTCTTATTCAACAGATGCCGGGGGCTTTTTCCCTGGGAGTAAAGCCGCTGCTTCGTAACCTGACCACTCACCGGTTCGTGCTGAGTTTAAGAATGAGTTACATCTCCACTCCCCCATATTTCTTCGTGGCATGCACAGGGGCAACTTTACCGTTAACAGGCAACTGGTTTGTTAACATTCGTATCAGCTTAACTTGTTGATTCGCAAAGAAGCGAGACTACACTTTGGACACAGTGCTTGTGATTTTGAATCTTAGCATACGCTGGGAGTTAAAGAGATATACAATTGTTATGTCGTGTTCTACGTTGGACGAGATTCATCCTCGTCAACAGAACTCCTTTAACCCTTTAAACGCCGAGTTAAATCCCATCTGCCGTATGCTGGCATTATTAGAAGCTCACCATATTCTCCACGTTGGCAGGATAAAGGTTAAGGCCACTCAACCTCTATCCGTCCTCCAGAAATACGGACAGTAGATTGGAATTTTGTAGTGGCAACTGACCCGTTACTGTAATTCAAGTCCCTATTTATTGATAGGAATTTGTACGTACTTGCCTTCCAACTGGACCACTTGTGTCTCTACCCCGAACTGTACATTAGCACAAGAGATATTGCACAATTCAGTTTTCATAGTACCAGATGGTTCCCATAAGTTTACCACCTGTATAAGTTGGGCGGCTTTGAATAGAACCAAATGTGGCTAACATAGGTTTCATTGTACTAAAGTTTCTTCCTGTGTTGGCAGTTGTAGATCTGTATGTGTGCTGTGACCTGTGCAGATGATCGTATGAGTCTGGTCCACTGGACAAACGTCCATGGTTTGTCTTGGAGATAGTTTGAATTTGTGAAATGGCATCTTCATGTTGATGCTGCCATTTTCTTCTCACTACCTTCCGCATTGGATTCAGTGCTGGGTGAGCACAGTATCAGTTGTTCGAACTTTTCTCCATCATCTGTTTTGTAGGTCGAGCCTTCTTTGCCGAACTCAAGTACACCATCTTACGTAGGTCTTTAAAAATTCCGTCTCCCTCTGCGAACGCTTCCATTGGAGTGGAAAATGTATTGACGATAAATACAAAAAAATCTGCTTTTGGTATATTCTTTGGATATTCGGTGGCACATTATCCAACGCCGAACACGCAGAAAATATCGGCTATCTCTCTGAACTAGGAAACTGTGTATCATGCACACGTAAATAATTAAATTGTTCTCCCCGTGATTTCAGTGGTCATCTCTTCCAATTTAGTTACTGAAAGAAACGCGATAAGGAAGAAATTGTGGAAGTAACTAGGTCTGCTACTACTTCCTTTTTGAAAAGAAGACTGTAAAACTCTTTGTCCAATGTAACGTATTTGCCCAGTCACCGCCAGGCCGGCGCCCCATTGATAAATATCCAGTCACCGTTATTTTAATACATGTACCGTGCATCTCCTATTATTTTATTGTAACCAACAAATCCATAATTAATACCAGAAAAGTATATATCACAAAAGTGCCTCTTTATATAATCTATGCTCCTACACGTTTCGACATTTCCATGTCTCTTCAGGGAGTTCCGCATCTGCGCCTTGCAAAGTTACATAAATTCATACATTGCAGCTGTTAAAATTACAATTTCTTAAAATTATTAAAATATTATTTAATCGTGTTTACAATGAAATCTGTTCGACGTTATTGTCTCTTGTGAAATATATACTTGTGATATACATTTTTATGATATTAATTGTGCATTGGTTATAATAAAAGTAATCCAGTCGTAAATTTGATGTTTTCCATCCCGAAGTGTTATAACATATAAATACTACACGTCAGTCGATAACACAACACTTTATTTATATACAAAAATAGTATATTTTGTCAGGGCGACATGGTTCGACTTTATAAGGTCATCCTCAGGCCCTCCAAGAAGACAGATCCAAGAGCTGTTTATGTTTCATTGCATTGTGGGATCCCAAATGCATTTGGGATCCCACAATGCAATGAAACATAAACAGCTCTTGGATCTGTCTTCTTGG
>Ga0131853_10021496_pt1 | contig 11706 bp, 4 predicted proteins | sample TergutLab28metaG_FD_92764 | JGI IMG/M metagenome (GOLD analysis project Ga0131853, IMG submission 92764) | Labiotermes labralis P1 segment gut microbial communities from Petit-Saut dam, French Guiana - Lab288 P1 (version 2) (version 2) | ecosystem: Host-associated > Arthropoda: Insects >...
TATATATAATTTAAGAAGTCTAAAATTTACATTAAAACATTTAAAACGCTCCTACATGTTTCGATCACACGATCATCCTCAGGGAGCATATATTGTTCCTTGCTAAAGTTATAATTTAAAACACTCAGTGAATTACTTCGTTATGTTAACTTGGTGCTGTGGCAGCATGTCGTGTTTTTGTGTGTGAGTCATACGGTGTTTAGAATGAGCCTGGTTATGGTTGTGCGTCCTAAGCTGTGCAGCGTGAGACTCACGTTGCACAGAATACGACGCTTATTCTAAACAGTGTACGACTCACACACAAAAACTCGACATGCTGCCACAGCACCAAGTTAACACAACGAAGTAATTCACTGAATGTTTTAAACTATAAATTTAGCGAGGAACAATATATGCTCCCTGAGGATGATCGTGTGATCGAAACATGTAGGAGCGTTTTAAATGTTAAATTTAAATTTTAGACTTCTTAAATAATATATATATATATATGCACGTGTTGGTGTGTGTAATTAAATAATTAAACAATCTACAGAATGCACTGTGAAACGACAAAAATAAAAATAAAAAATCCGGTATTCGTTTACAGATTTCTATAAACTGACAAACGTGAATTTTAAATTAGTTTTATTGGGTTGAGAAATAACGCTCTTCTTTTCCATTAAGTTAAAAGTATGCTCTTAAGCGAATAAATCGTGGTTGTCCAGCCCATAGTGACTTCGACTTATTTAGATATCATACCTGCCTGTTTGGTATGGGAATGTCATTAGGTGAACACAAAATAAATTGCTCTTGTGAATCTGATGTTTATTGGACCGTGCATCATTGTGATAACTGAAGAATAAGAGACCAACTAGATCCCACTTATTATTTTATTGTACTTCTTATAGGCTGAACATGTTTCGGTCACTACTATGCCCATCCTCAGGAGCTCTCGACTATAATGTTGATTATCACATTGGTCGTTTCGTTCTTGGTTTGCTGTATGTTGGAGGTAAGGTGCGGTTAGGCTGGAGTGGTGTCCGGGCTGCAGGCTCAAGCACAGATGTGCTTGAGCCTGCAGCCCGGACACTACTCCAAGAAGTACAATAAAATAACTTGTGACATCTAGTTGGTTTTTTATTCTTCAAATTGCATTTTTTTTTAGTTAATAATTTTAAGTATAAATTGTGATGTCAACTTTAGAAGTTTAACCTAATGTATTTAGTATAGTAAAATTTAGGACTTGCGATTGGCTAGGAAGAATTTGAATGGGAACATAAGGCATGAAAAATTAAATATTTTTTTAGAAGAAACTTGGAAGACCGGAAATGGAAAGGAAAGACATCAATATGATGGGTCTTAGGGAAATGGGTTCTGAGTATGGATGATGTAGGATCGTGTGTGTGTTTGTTTGTGTATGTGCGTGTGTATGTGTATGTGCGTGTATGTGTATTGTGTTTCACTAATAGCTGTTACATAGCCCATTATTGTTGTTGCTAAAATGCTAACACTTTTTTTACTCACGAGAACCCAAGTGCTACGTGCTAACTTTGTGCCATCTTATCTGCATTGTTATGGAAATTTATACAAATGGTTACAAAATGTTAACTGAAGAGTTAAAGACGCTGCTGTTTTATAAGGGCTAAATTCTTGTACGTATAAAGCAGAAACATTAAAAATTAATTTTGGCACACTACGTATTGTTGCATCCTGCTTATTCACACCCAATTTCACTTGCCTGTAATAAGTAGGAACCTGAAGTATTTTATAATTAAAATTCCAGCTAAACTTTCCCTTCTTGAGCGGACGCTTTCTGACGAGAGAACAACACTGAACCAATGAAATTGATTATTCATTATATAACACTCGTTTAATAAATTCTTACTTCATGCTTGTGACATGTATATTACCTTACATTCTACTACATAGATAGGTGAAGTAACTGACCGAAAACCAACAAACCAACCAACCAACCAACCAACAGCTTAACTAAACAAATAAACATTCAACCAAACAACAAACTTAACTGACAACCGAGAACCAACCAAACAGCAGTCAAACAACCAAACAATTTAACTAACCAACCAACCAATCAACCAACCAACTGAACTAACCAACCAACTTAACCAAGTAACCAAAAACCAACCAACCAACCCATCAACCAACCAAGCAGCCAACCAACTCCGTGAAGCAGAGTTCTTGAGAGCAGTTTAGAAGCCCTCAGCAGGCCAAGAAATTTCCCGCATTTTCTGCAACCCGAATGTTCCTTACTGTGTGACCACAACAGCCCGGTGCTGGTGTCTAGGTGGGCCAGCCAAATCCAGTCGTCTCCCTCCCACCCTGCTTATAATATATTTCAATACCACCTGTCATCTAAGCACATGTGTTTCGGGGGCTAATTCTTCTCTAGATCTTCCAACGCACATTTCGATTTTTTCCCAATCGTGCCATATGCTCAGCCCATTACACCTATCCTCTTAATCGCAAAATAATATTTGGAGAAGAGTACAAACCGTGATACGTCTTAATAAGCTTCATAAACAACGTAAATATCAAGATACCGGGTAAACAATTCACACCAGTTAGTACACTAACTTGCACACTCAATTATTCTTATTTATCAATCATTACATTGCCTTTATTAAAAGAAGGAAAGTGACATTACACGGTTTCATAACTATCTGCCCCCCTCCGTAGTGCAGCATGCTGAACAATATGTGTTTACTTAGCGGCGAGGCGTAACAGCAGTGTTATATTCCCATTATTTGTTGTATAGACTTATGAACATTGGAGGTAGAAGGTTTTTATTTCGTATATTGTATAATTTTAGATCTGTTTTGAATTTTGTATAGCGTTCTACACCACACATCTACGTAGAAATATATTCAACGAGTTGCGTCTGATAATACGTCAGGATACACATACTGTTACACCTTCACAGGATCGCGGTGTCAGAAAACAGAAACGAAGAGTACTGCCAGATTTCTTATTTAATCTTTAATAATCTCGTTACACAGAAGAGAAATGCTCTTCCTCCCGAAAAGAAGGGGCCGTAGGCGTCGGAGTAACCTTCACCGAGCCAAGATGCTATTGCATATTAAAAAGCATATCGCATTTACAAGCCTGTGCGAGGCAACGAGCGAACACTTGGGAGAGTAAGAGGCTCTAGGACTATGGGAAAGTGGGAAAGAGGGTAGACAGGAAGAAACGGTCACTCGAAGAAGGCTAGGACAGCGATCCGGAATATTTAATTACTCGCTTATCAAATTGTTTAATTATGCTGTTTCAACGCCAGAGACGTCGGATGTGATGAGGCGTATTATGTAGGGTGTTTCGAAAGTACAGATCTGCAAGACCAGGATTCGATTTGGGGAACTAACTAGTAATTAGGAGTGCTAGTCCTCTCAACCTCGTCTTTCGAAAATACGAGTCATTTAACGTCTTCACAAGCTGACATTCCATACAATCGACAAAGCTCATCTGACTATTTCTTTGAGCTTATCTTTTTAGACAGCTATTCCAAAATGACTCGCTATTTACGATACTAAACTCGAAAATGGACCCTTCCTGGGCCAGCTTAATTAAATATTAAAAGATAAAAACAGATACGTCAATCACATCCTTTATTGTATGGTGGCTACATGTTTCGACCCTTTATAAGGTCATCATCAGGCCTTCTTTGGAATCAAGTCAGTAAATGCTGCGAAACATGTCGATGTTTCGCAGAAGTCTTCTGCTTCCATATGCAGGTTTTAAGTAGTACGAGAACAGTAGACACGGTGTCATATTCCAAGCGACTGCTCATCATCATTATTCCGTAGTCCGTCTTACAACAGCTACCCACCCATAGCCTCTTACGAAAGGAGTTCCCCACAAAGTTCGAGCTAGTGCTTCATCTTTCAGTTTCCAGTATCCCCTCTTTCTTTAAGGTAATTCAGTAGCTGCTTACGTCTTCTTCCTCTTCTTTCCGTCTCTTATATCCTTCCCTCTATCTTTCCTTCAATAGCATGTTTTGGAAGGCAGTTCCTATGCAAGATGTGACCAATCCATTTACCCTTCCTTCTACTTGTTGTTTAGATGATATCCCTGTCCTCCGTGAAGAGACTTTGTTAAAAATGTTATATTCGAATTGGTAAGTCTTTCGTGCTTGAAATCTGGCCTTCGAAACCTGGTCCAATCAGAAAGGGCTATAGTGAAGACCTGTAGAATAGTGTGCACAGTCGGGGTGCAGCACGTCTGCAGTTTAAAGGCACATCTGCAGGAGAAAGGCACATCGGCAGGAGAAAGGCACATCTGCAGTTGAAAGGAACATCTGCAGGAGAAAGGCACATCTGCAGTTGAAAGGAACATCTGCAGGAGAAAGGCACATCTGCAGGAGAAAGGCACGCGGGGAGACGCAGTAACGCGTTAGAGGATACAGACTGATGTATGTGAAAGAAAAATGAGTCAACTACTTATGAAGTATGTCTGTAAGCAGATCGTCTGCAATGCCTTGGTAATTAGGCTGCTGGACGCTGGCAACGATATTGCCAGTAACCGATCTGATTTGATGTGTTTATCGCTTTGAGACGTCTTGCCAGAGATGTTTCTTGCAGGCCAGACCATTCACCGGGACGTTTATGTGTAATGACGCCTGTGAAGAGGTTTGATTTGTTTCTACCATACTGTGTGAGAAATGTTAAATTTACATGTCAGTAAATGAAAGGTGGGTAAAATACACAGACTTTCAGAATGTGCGAGCAAGACAGTAGCCATAGTTATTATTGGCATGTGTGTTACAGTTAAACACATCAAATTTTAATATTACTATCTATAAATGCTACATGTTTCGGTCCTTAGGAATGATCATCAAACACTGAAATGCGTGATGTGAAAGATAATTAAATGTGCGTATAGATGTTTTGAAATTTGTGAGATCTTACTTACTTACTTCTTGAGAAGCTAACTGGTTTGCAGCTAGTCAAGAAATTCCCCGCATTTCACGGAACCCGAAGGTTCATTACCGCACTCACAAGCGTCCGCTTGTGAGATCTTACACTCTGTAAAGAACAGAAAACATTTCACATCAACCCGAACGTACTTCTGCGCCTGTATCTCGACCGCTAGTACAGTTATTCTCACTGCACTTGCTATCTGGCAACCGACTTCCATTACCTACATACGTTATAAGTTTCTTTGTGTTCAATCTGTAATTAAGGGAACTTTACATGAATAGCAGATTATGCTTTAGTCAGTATCTGGACTCCAATTTGAGGGATTTTCGTAAAAACTCACATGCACAACCCTACGGACCCTCCGTACACAGGTTACAAATGCGTTTGACATCGGTCGAGAATTGAGGGAATTTTACATGAATACCAATGTAAATTTTTCTATATCTCGGCCACGAGCAGGGGGGTCTCGAGAAAACTCATATCTGACTTCCGAAAGACTGCCCATATAGGATGTAAGTTTTCTGTCGATTGATCAAAAATTAAGGGCACTTTTCATGAAGATTAAAGTAGGTTTAGCTCGTATATTATGGGCCCGGTAGCTCAGTCGGTATAGCGTCTGACTACGGGCTGGACGGTCCGGGATCGAATCCCGGTGGGGACGAGATTTTCCGCCCGTCCAGACCGGTCCTGGGGCCCACCCAGCCTCCTGTACAATGGGTACAGGGTCTTTCCCGGGGGTAAAGTGCGGCCGGGGCGTGCTGCTGAACACTTACCCCCTCCTAATGCCGCGGTCGTGGAAGAGTAGAGCTATACCTCTATCCACCCTCTGGGCCACACCGGGCCTGCAACGTGATCACTTTACCGTAGCTCGTATATTGGCTCAAATTAGAGGAATTCTCGTGAAAGTTCGTGTCTACGTCACTACTCGCATTCTGTACACATTTTCCCATTTTGTGTGCCATCGGCCAAGATATCATTACTTAAGTGGAATGTAATTTTGCCCCTTTGTCCCGTCAACTAGCTTGGGGATTCTTGCGAAAATTCATATCTGGCATCCACTCCTGCGGCCAAGGCATTTTATAAGTTTCTCTTCGATTGGCGCATAATTAAGGGCAGTTTACGTGAAGACCAATAAACACTGTGTTCTACAAATTATTGTTCAGTCCGTTTTGTTTACGTTCTTCATTCGACTTCAAAACTGATTGCCTTCCTATAAAAAGCTGTTTATGCCATCATAATCGCCCCACCGACGATCCTATCAACCCAGGGCACGAGTGTAGCCATTACCTTCGAGTCTGTTATTAATACAGCATTCAGTTTGAACCCTGGTCTCACAACTGGCTGTCCTGACGGAGGTATTGCTGAATTATATTCCACCTTTCGAGGGAAATGTGCTGTGAAACATTCCTTGTTTACCTGTGTGGTTGAAAAGCATATCGAAATAACGTTGTATTAGTCGGCTAACGAATATGGTCTGTGCATATTCATACTTACTTACTTACTTACTCCATGGTGCAGAGTCCTTCTTGAGCAGCTAACTGGTTTGCATCTAGTCAAGAAATTCCCCGCGTTTCACGGAACCCGAAGGTTCATTACCGCACTCACAAGCGTCTGCCACCTGTCTCTATCCTGGGCCAGCCCAATCCAGTCCACATACCCACTTCCCACCTCCTGGAGATCCATCCTAATATTATCCACCCATCTACGCCTAGGTCTCCCCAGTGGTCTCTTTCCCTCCGGTTTCCCCACCAAGACCTTATACACTCCCTCTCGTCACCCATACGCGCCACATGCCCAGCCCATCTCATTCTTCTCGATTTTATGACCCCCACAATATTGCGTGAGGAGTACAGATCATTTAACTCCTTGTTTTTATACATAGAATAATAATATATTCTTGTGCAGAATAATTTGTCTCCACGTTTTTTAGCATTTCCACACAACGTAGCATATTCAAGACGTTTATTAAACAATTCTGTGGGTCAGGACATTGAAGAAGTGGAGGAATAAAGAAGGAAATGGGAAAGATAACAAAGGAAAAACACAAGAAGTGAAGAGGGAAGAAAAGGAAAAGGGACAAGAAAATGAAAAGTACAAGGAAGTATAGGAGGATGTTGAAAGAAAAGTAAAGAAAGATAACGTCGCTTCTTAAGCTTCACACGAGCAAACTTCTTCTTGGTGACTTGGTTGTGAAAGGCGTATTTCTTACAGCCGAAGCCGTACCTTCCAAGTAATATCACACTTGTGTGTATTTTATTTATATCCTCGTTAAATTTAATGAAGTGTCGACTTTAGTAAGAGGGACATTTCATTAGTGCAAGACGAAATTTAATAACCAGAAGAAAATTTAATAAGAGAATTTTGCTGCCATTTCTCAAATACCCCGAAACGTATATTAGACGGAACAACTAAAAGAGAGAAGTTATTATACAGCTTGTCCTGTAATATTCCCTGTCACACCTGCATGTCGTACGTAGCTGTTAGAGAGAAGTACCGCACGATGCCTTTTATCTGTTTGTCCCGATCTTCAACAGTTTCATGTCATAATTTTACAAATACACCTGTGCTCTAATGATTAGCAAATATACACCAGGTTTAACATTCAGCAAGTTAGGAAATCTTCGGAATTTGTGACACTTATGGCGCACTCCTTCTGCTATTGTCTCTAGATTGTAAATTCTTAAACAAATTTATTAACAAAGAAAACGAGAGTATTATAAGTGTTCTTCTTCAGGTTTTCCACGACCTACACTAAAACTTCTGTCCGTATCCTAGCAACAGATATATGTTGTTGCTACAGCGCGAGGAAAATTGAACATGAAGATGTCATGTTTTAAGAGACCACTACATCTTCGTTGTAGTCTCTAGGTGCATCATCCCCGTTGTGTTATAAGCAATTAGGAATGGGGTAGGTACGTCAAAACACAACTATATTTTTACCCCATTTATTATGCTGACGACGACATGTTTCGGCCACTGTGGGCCATCTTCAGGTCACAAAAATATATAAAGAAGAGAACTATACCGTGTTTGTTAATTAGTAATGGTGCATATTCTAAACTTTCTACAAGATCTCGTTGTAGTTTGGTTTATCTATATTGGACTAATAGTGTCACTTACAAGTAGAGTACAAAATTGAATGGTTATATACAAGTAAAGTACTTCTTATATCTGAGTACTTTGGTCTTACAAAAGTGCTTTAAGCTAAATTGTATACATGTGTAAGTAGTATGCTCTTGTGAGGTGAAAACTACGTGGGTTTTGTACGTGCTAAGTGGGGAGCAAGGGGTGTCCCAAGAGGTTCTGGCGCGTTGGTACGTCTGTGGTGGTTACATGGACGTTTCAGAAGGGGCTGCATTATAATTGTGGTAATATAGTCAAGAACGACCTAATCTTCATTGTAGTCTCCCAAGGCTTTTTATATCGGTTGGTTTGATGTAGAATGTTATGTTTAGGTCATCAAAATTTACTTTGGCCCCCATCATTTTGCCTTATCTATGACGTAATGTAACGACATGACGAGATATCTTATTATAGTACTTACGTCGTGCATAGTCGTCGTGTAGATTGTCTGATTACTCGTGTCTGATGTGTCGAAAGAAGTTTGTCTAAGAGCTTTATGGATAAAATGAGCTCTTTGGTACATTATCGTATTAATATTTACGTAATGTGTTTCTAACAAGAATTGTAAAGGGTAAAGTGATTCCGTTACGGGCCCGGTGTGGCCCAGAGTGTGGGTAGAGTTATAGCTCTACTCTACCATGACCGCGTCACTAGAAGGGGGTGAGTGGTCAGCAGCACGCCTCGGCCGCATTTTACCCCCAGGAAAGACCCAGTACCCATTGTAGAGGAGGCTGGGTGGGTCCCAGGGCCGGTGTGGACGGGAGGAAAATCTCGTCCCCACCGGGATACAAACCCGGACCGTCCGGCCCGTAGTCAGTCGCTATACCGATTGAGCTACCAGGTCGACAACAAGAACTGTACAATAAAATATTTGGTACAAAAGGAAGTGATACCTTCTACATTTGCAAGACATATGTAGGCTGCTTCTTCAATAAATACAATTTTATGTAGCAGGTTTTATCATTCTAAATTATAGGTTTTGCATGTGATTCACTTCTTTATGAATTTTAGTTGCATAAATCATTTTAGTGCCAGTTTAGAAGTTAGTACCAAGAACATAAATTACAAAGGATGCACATTGGCGCACTTTGTTTTATTTAACACAATTCCTAATTTGCAAAAGGTCATTGCCTACCACCATATTTTTAATTGGGCTTAACCTTTCCGTTGTGTTTCCTATCGTAGATTGGCAGGTGATCTTGCTGGTAGTCCCAGACATTTGCCGATACTGTACTAGATTTACGAGTATTTTCTATGTTCTGTTCAACGTGCTCCTCTATAATCTTGTAAATGAAACTAACTTGGTGCACTATTTTTCTTATTGTATTTCGTCAATTTTATTCTTAACCTCTACATGTTTCGGACCTCTCCAGGTCCATCATCAGGAGGAACGACTGTATTTAAGCGACACTTGGTACTTGTTATTCTGTACAGCTGACTGCCTGGTATGCATGCCAGACAGTCAGCTGTACAGATTAACAAGCAGAGGTTAAAAATAAAATTGACGAAATACACTAACAATAAATTGTTCACCAAGTTGGTTTCATTAAAAAAATGTACTATATTTATTTTCGTACCTTTACTTCACTCATAAGTAAGTTAACTGCTTGGGCAGGGGGGTTCACTGGAAGTTATGTTTCCTGACCATATTGGTGAACATAATCATAGTGTCCCTGTTTCTGTTCTGAGCGATTAAACTGCCTCAGACTTAATCACTCTCAAAAATGATTACTTTAGCTGCAGTCGCGTATTGAATAAACTGTGGTAGCTTCATATATGAGTAAACTGCTTTGAAATATCTCCTTCTAAGAGAACAATAGTTTTCCGTATCTCCAACCATAAAGCAAATTATTTCCAGTGGTATCATTCACGGATAAATAATTTATCATAATCTCTCAGTACAAAATAACATGCCGTTACCATATTCATGAAAGAATTTTCAGTAGCAACATTTACTGCTAAATTAATCTGACTGTAACCATACACATTTTAAACACGCTTATCAAATGGGGGTTCCAAAATAAGTAAACATATGGAAATGCCAAATACAGTAGAGTACTTATTACCTCAGTGTATGCCGAGGAACAAAAACCTCGAGTCATAAAATATATCTTGCTCTTCTAGACGCTTTGTGTCATTGATGGTAATGGCTGGCGCCCTCACTTGACAGTTGACAGTTGACACGTGGCACTTGACACTCGCTGACCTCAGTAATACAAGAGCCATACATGTTCAGCTGTGTCGTCTGAATGGTTAACCTCTTTACCAAACTTTTTTGTGCATAAAGTGACGTTTCCTAACGTGTCTAAAATGATACTGAAAAAAAGGAGCATATTGGGAAAGTATCTATTGGGAAAGTATTTTATTCAATTGGCAGCACAACAGAAATCGATGGCCCTAATGATAGTAGTTGGACGATGTGACTAAAGGAAGAGCCATTTCGTGTCTCGTCTATTGAAAGAAATGCTATGAGTCGGACGGACGGTGAGGTGTATCGTGGAGCCTAGTGACGTCATTAGAGAGACAGGATATGTCAACGTCAAACCTGCCCGATAATGAAAAAGTTTAGCTTCGTCCCGGGTCACTATCAGAGCGTATTTCTTTCCCTCGTTTAAGTTAAAAGAACCTCATTGATGTCTCCCCAATTCCTGAAAATTTTCAAGTATTTCTGCGAATGTTTATTCCGGCTGAGTCAATCTGGAAGTGTGTAGATCTATATCAGGATTTTGCCTTCTAGGAGGGGAGTGTACTAAATGTTTTGCTAATACTAAGAAAGTGTGATGTGAAATGTGAAACTGACACACGTTACGTGTCATTGTCAATCATCATAATGAGCTTGTATATAAATATACTGTAAAACTTAGTTAATCTGAATACTATACCCCCGTCACTTTACCTGCAGTATTCCCCTCACCATTACTATACCCCGGTCACTCTACCTACGGTACTCCACACCATTACTATACCCCGGTTTCCCTATCTCCAGTACCATCTACACCATTACTCTACCCAATTCACCCTACCTGCCTTACTTCCCCACACCATTACTATATTCCCGTCACTCTACCTACAGCATTCCCCCACGTCATTAATATACTTCTTCATACTACCTACAGTAATCCCCCACACAAGTAGAAACCCCTGCTCCCTAATCCCAGTCTTCCTGCACACCAATATTATACCCGTCACTTTACCCACAACTCTACCACACCATTACTGTACCCCCGTCCCTCTACCTCCAGTAATCCACACCATTATTAAGGCCCCGGTCACTCTACCTCCAATACTCCCCGACACCTTTACTACACCCCCGTCACTCTATCTACAGTACTTCATCCTCACAATTACTATAAACCGTCACTCTACCTACACCACTCCTCATCATTAATATACACGCGTCACTCTACCTCCAGTACTCGCCCACACCATTACTATCCCCCCGTCACTCTACCTACAGTGCTCGTCCACACCATTACTATCCCCCGTCACTCTACCTCCAGTACTCGCCCACACCATTACTATCCCCCCGTCACTCTACCTACAGTGCTTGTCCACACCATTACTATCCCCCGTCACTCTACCTCCAGTACTCGCCCACACCATTACTATCCCCCCGTCACTCTACCTACAGTGCTTGTCCACACCATTACTATCCCCCAGTACTCGCCCA
>Ga0131853_10021498_pt1 | contig 11705 bp, 7 predicted proteins | sample TergutLab28metaG_FD_92764 | JGI IMG/M metagenome (GOLD analysis project Ga0131853, IMG submission 92764) | Labiotermes labralis P1 segment gut microbial communities from Petit-Saut dam, French Guiana - Lab288 P1 (version 2) (version 2) | ecosystem: Host-associated > Arthropoda: Insects >...
AAAAAAAAAATTACAATAAACTGAACACAGTACTCTCTTACTTGGGTGTTTTTACCTTCTGTACATGTTGTATTCTAATTTGTCTCGCATGTATTGTTGCTAGTTTTAAGTTGTTTTGTGTGTATTGTTGTCATCTTATGTGTATTTGTTGTACTGTGTGTGCATTGCTGTTTTATTTTGTACTTTAGATGCCGGACTGCTGGCTAGAAGTCAGTACTCGGAAGGTCCTGCGACAGGCCACCTCGACACAGGTTTTTCTTGGTTTCCCAGTGTCTATAAGCAAATGCTGAGATGGTTCCCAAGACTCCAAGTTGCCACTACATGCTCTCACGTAGCCCTCCCAACTTAAATCTAGTAGTAAGCAATTTCATGTTTTGTTTACATGTAAAATAACCACTGCCACTGGGTAACAACCCAGTTGCAGTAAATAAATAAATAAATATAAAAAAATATATCCACTCCACATATCGTGCACCGTCACTTACCCTTCACCTTCACGGTAGCAGTTCAACTCCACCTTTCGCCGCTCTTATACTGATTACTTAGATGTAACTTACGTAAACATATTTAGGACATTCACCCTCTCTTTCGTGGTGATTTCATTAATCAGTTCAGTTAAAGAGGTAACCGGGCAGATGACCTACAGGTAAATTCATCCCTATGCAAAACATGAAGGCGTTATGTACCTCCATACATTCTTAACCTCGGTACGAGATGGAGGAGATAGTCAACTTCACGCACCTGCCGCTTTGCCCGCGGAGAAAGATCCCCGGTACCCACAGAACGGGAGGATGTGTGGGCCCCAGGGTAGTTCTGGAATCAGCGAGGAAGAGACATTTCCTGCCTTTCCCGGAAGTCGAACCAATTTTCCTGTGTCGTTCAGACAGTTGCACACTTACCACACCCACTGAGCTATTTCGGCTCCTAATGAGGCAGACTGTATATGTACGAAGTATCTAGATTTAACTTAGATGGATCCTTGAACATATCATATCTCTCGGTCCATCCGGGCAATTGTCATGACCTCCTCATTGCCAGCTGATTTTTATTAAGACTGAACTTTAAATCCCTCTGCAATTGTAACAGCAACTTTCAACACATTAAGCAGTAATGAATCAACCTCCCATTCTGTTAAAAACTTTTGTGTTGGTGCTGTCAAAAACGTCTGACAGTCCAGTTCAGCAAGAGTTACACAGTTAAAACACTGGATTATACACTGATGCCTGTATCAAGTGTACGTATACTTCTGTCATGCAATGACTTATTAACATTCGGATACTTAAATGTTCTCGGCAAACACGACAAAACTATTGGCACAGTGCTATAATATGTTCAAAAATATGTATACTAAAATATAAAGGCAGCGCCCCGATTACAAGATAAGGACGCTTAATGGAAATGAGGAAAGGGGTTGAAACGGCCTTAATTCAGTGCCTGTGTATGGTCTTAAGATATTGGAGGGAGTACAAATACAATAATGATTAATGTATAAACTCTAAAAACCAAACAAAACGTTGGTATAAAGTAAATCTAGATAAAACGTGAAACCAAAATCAGCTACAGCGTCATAATGCAGACTATAAGCCATAAATCATCACAAAGTGTTCCAAAATTAAGCACTTGGCAAAAGGAACAAAAACATTAAACGGAAAGTGACTAAAGTTATAACACAAGCTAGTGGTCTGTAGAAGTAAGTAAGTCTGAAGAAGAGTCAGAAGAAGGCTAGAGAAATTCACTTTATTAACTTTGGCGAGATTTATGACAAGATTCACAACAGAATGAATTCTTCACATGCTTGCTGGTGTTTGGGACTATACACTGCTTGTGGTAATCCTGTGAAAGGCTATCTTACCATTTAGTTCAATATAAAAAAAAATGTTACAGTAGGTAATGGTGTTGGTGGTGTTGATGGTGGAACTGATGGTAATAGGAGTAACTGTAGTAGTAGTAGTAGTAGTACTAATAGTAGTAGTAGTAGTAGTAGTAGTAGTAGTAGTAGTAGTAGTAGTAGTTGTTGTTGTTGTTGTTGTAGCAGTAGTAGTAGTCGTCGTCGTCGTCCTTCTTCTTCTTCTTCTTTCGTCTTCTTCTTCTTCTTCTTCTTCTTGTAGTAGTATTAGTTGTTATTGTTGTTGTTGCTCTTATCGCTGTTGTTGTTGTTGCTGCTGCTGCTGTTGTTGTTGTAGCAGTAGTATACTGGTGGTGGTGTGGTGGTTGTACGTAGTAGTGGCTGTAGGAGCAGTAGCAGTGATGATAGGCAGGTGGTGGTGATTTGTTGGCAGTACTGCGTAGTACTAATAGCAGCAGTAGTGGGACGACAAGAGCTGTAGGTACTTAATACGCTCACAGTAATAGGAAGTTGAGTGACGCAATGAATCAAAGACAGGTAAAAGTTGAAGTTCACCCTAGAATAGGCCGTGAAGACCCAGAGGAGGAGTAGAGGTATAAAAGTACTCTTATTTCAACCTCGGCGATAGATTGTGTGGGTATGAATCATTCATTAAACGTTGCACTTCATCAAAACTCATATGAAAAACAGTTCCAATTAATCTGCATACACCAGCAATGAGCAAAAGTTTGTCCTTCTACTTTAGCAGTGCGGTCCGCGATATAATTTAATAAACACGAAAACAATATTTTATGAAATCCGAAGAATAATTATTATATCCGCAGTCATATAAATGTAGTATTCATTTATACCTTGTACTATCAACAAATCAACACAATTTCACACCAAAATAGAAACAGAAGTTCCACCTCACACACAAGTAACGCTGCGCTACTTAACTTCGTTGCATTTGGGTTTTAGGAACCGGAAAGCAAATTGGTGGCTGAATGTGAGTACTTTACAACAAAATAAAGGACAATAAAGGGCGTAGGAGGTAAGAGACATTTCAAAATTTTACGATTGATTAAAAAATGGTAATATTAATTTCAAACAAGTTGTACATCTTCCACCTTGGCACCACTGACGACAGCGCATTGTCTTTAATGACACTTAGGTACAAAAGGTTGTTATTTATAATGTGTCCGGCAAATTTTGGATACAGCCCTCGCACCCAAAATGTGATTCATCCCTGCCATACCCCAACTGACTTAAGACGTCAGTAGGTACAGGGTTCGGGATGGCTACGGACTCGACGTCTGAGGAATCGTGGTGCGATTCCCTGCTGGGACAAGAGATTGATCTCGTCCGTACAGCGTCTGGACCGGCCCTAGGGCCACCCAACCTCCCATTCAACGGGCACCGGGAATGTTTTCTCGAAGGCAAAACGATCGGAGCGTGAAATTGACCGCTCACGCCATCTGGTCCCGAGTTTGAGAATGAGTAAAGCTATAACTTCTCTCCCAGGGTGCACAGTGACAACTTGATCTCTGTTTACCTTTCCTTGCTTTCAACACGTTTTGTCTGGAACAGTGGGAGAAAATGTTGCTCCATAAAGTACCACTTTAACAGTTCGAATTCTGAAACTCATTCACGTAGCATTAAAAAATCTCAGTTCCTATCCACGGAAATACTCCTTCCTATTACAAAGATCAAATGTATAAAGCTCTTAAGAGAAACAGTACCTGTTGGATCTCTTAAGTACGTAAAACACGTTGATACACTGTTGGGACAAAATACGCATCCCGTACTTTATGTTATTCGGACCAGGCATATCCTTACAATCAATATAGAGACCAACAAATGCGCTTAATACAATACAATTCGTGACAGGTATCGAACTCCTACATGTTCCAGCACCGAGGTGCCATCCTCAGGGAGTCTCGCAGAACGGACGAATAAAGTACCACATGTTAATTAGGTACTGCATCGCCCTCACTAGAATGACTGAAATATCAAAATTATAAAATGCACCAACCTGACTGACATAAAATTATAACATTACAATGTCGTGATATGTCTTAAATATTGAAGCAGCATATGAAAATATCACAACCTTTGTCCTGAATTACACGGTGAAGAAGCAACACAAAAATAAAGCATTTGTTGAATCGTACTTTACGTCTATGTTCGGAAATATGACGTACTACACTTAAAACACAATCCTGAAACAAGGACCAGTGACAAAACACGAATATATACAAAATACGCGTAATCACTGAATACCTACAGAATAAGATACAAGACAGGAAAAGTATATTCGAAAGGAATATGCCGCAACCCAGAAATATACACTTGTAGACAAAGGTCGAGGCAGCAATTCTGACTGAATTATGAAAACTGCTGACTGCATTATAAAAACAGATGCATTTCGGCAGTAGCTGCCACAGCTATAAGAAACTAGAAGAAACACGTTTGAAGTGAGAACACACTGAGCACAAAAGTTTAACGGCTTTAAAATACAGAGAAGAAATCAAAGAATACTGTCAACAAAAAAAGTTCTAATGCGCAATGACATCTGCACTTTTACAATATATATAAAATTTCTTTCGAATGACAAACTGTTTTAAGTACCTGTTGCACACATTGCAACCAACACACGGACTATTAGAGTGCAGTTTCAGGAAAATAAAATGAAATTCGGCGTCTTTAATAGGCCCTACATTAGTTCTAACATGTCACTACGGTAGGCAAATTTATGTGTGAGGCACAGAGGGAACAAAGCTTATAGCGCTTCCGAATATCCTTATCGTATTTTAAGGATGGCGGAAGAATTTCATACAAATTTCTTGAAGTTCCAAACCCGTTCCAGGAACGTGTTTCTGATATTGGCACAATATGAGCATCACTAATAATAGAAGATATGATATTATATGATATATGATATATGATATACGATATGATATATGATATGATGACATATGATATGATATATATGTTAACTGCAATTGGTTGACTTCCGGTGGCAATAGTACAGTACACATTTACATACAAATAATACATAGAACAATACAATCGACACAAACAATACGTAGAACAAAACATTTAACTAACTGGGAAGAGTGAGGGCAGTGCCCCCTCTTTGCGAGTTATACCCTGGCATTTGCCTTACAACAAGGAAAAAGCACGGAAAAACTTCATTCAGGGTAGCCGAAGAATGCCAGTTGCGCGATGAAAACAGAATATACAGAATAGAGCATACACAACAATAAGAATACATAAACATTACAATGAGAATATATAAAGAATTTAGATATCCCTCTTCAACCTATGAAAGTCCGTTTCTATAATTTTACTGCAGCCTGGGGCGTTGATCTCACTGATGATCATATTGGTTCATCTTTAATAAGGACAGGTTATGTTTACTTTCAAGAAATGCATTCTTTCAATAACCGATTACAGACTTCTGCAATATAACACGACATAACGTCTCGGTTGATCCTCGTCCCTCCACCTTTAAGTTCTTTCGTAGACTTGGTACGTGCTTTCCAAACTGCACGGTTTCATGTCGCAGAAGAAGCGAATATAGTAAGGCCAGCCTGTAAAGGTACCGCAAGGGGCTCGAATTTTTCCCCTCCGTTGCAGGGAGGTTACGTTTCATGTAGGGAATGTCCAGGTTGGATCTTCGGGACTGTAAAATATTTCCGCTAAAATCAGGTTTCCGTAATGCCCAGGTTTCGTTAAAGGAAAGTTTCACTGCTCTGAGAATTTCAAAAGCCTCCCCATCTCTCAGTCGCTATCAGACCTATATTCCACAGGTTACTTGGTAAATGTCGAACAGAGAGGTAAATTTCACCATATAACATGCAATGAAGACCAGATCGGGAGAACGGGTGTAGGTCTACTCTTCCTTCAACCTCAGCGCTAGGTAGGTGTGGGTGGTCAACGCCACGCCCTGGCCGATTCACTCCCGGGAAAGAGGCACAATATCCATTGTACAGGAAGTTGGATTGACCCCAGACCGGTATCGACGGCTGCGGAAAATCTCTCCTCTCACCAGCATTCGATCCCTAGACCGTCCAGCCCGTAGCAAATTTCAAACGAAGGTTAAGGTAATGATAAATGGAAGAGTAAGGTAAAGGTAAAGATAAATGAGCAGATAAATTTAAAAGTAACAGTAAATGCTATACGATGGTACAGGTAAAGATAAAGATGTTCTGCTCAGAAAGTTGATTTACCGTTTCTTGCGTCCTTAACCTTAGTACTGAAAGGAGGTGTGTGATCTACTTCATGCCCTGACCAATTTACCCCAGGCAAAGATCCTCATGTACCCACTGAATAGGCGGCTCTTCAAGTTATTTGGTTATACCTGTAACTCTTTAGCGTAATTTCCTCTATACTACATTTATTCACAATTTACATTTCAACGACCAGTCTCTTAGGGTTGTATGGGTAGACAATTGCTATTAGTTCAGCGATCATACAAAAAGCATTCAACATGAAGACTCCTTCGCCAGCAAATTGTACTAATGTTTAAGGAGCAATACGGCGAAGTGCTACATATAGAGCATAGCTTGGTATGGCGCTGCAATATGGACACTTCGGAGAGTAGAGCAGAAATAACTTGGAAATTTTGAAATTTAGTGCTGGAGAAGGAGGGAGAAAATCAGTTAGACGGATTGAATGAGAAACTAAGCGGTATTATACAGTCGTGGAGATAGGGAATATCCCACATACAATACAAAGAAGGAAGGCTAACTGGATGGAACACATTGCTTTGGAACTGCCTTCTAAAACACGTTATTCAAGGGAAGATAGAAGAAAAGAGAGGACGAGGAAGAAGACGAAAGCAGCTAGTGAATGACCTTCAGAAAAACAAAGGTACTGGTTTTTGAAAGAGAAAGCGCCGAATAGCAACATCTGCGCATCTAGCTTTGTAAGGGGCTGTGGACCTCTCCCAAGACGGAATATATAATAAACGAGCACGAAAATGTATATTTGTCGACAAAAAGCAGATGTTTCCTGTTTTAAAATAGCTAATGTATAATAAACGATGTGCTTTAAAGGGATAATTTGTCTTCTCTCTTCTAAAAGAATACAATCCTATTTTTATAAACCTACGCAAACTTTATGACCCCGCTAGGCTCGGAAATGTTAATATCCAGTACTTTCCTTCTTTCGGCAGCCGTTAAGGTTTGAAGCTATCACCAATAGCCCGCTGCGGTAAACAGAAAGTTTGCAATATGTAGAGTGTTGCGTTCTTCATATTACAGAACCTGATTGTGACGACTGTGTAAGAACTATTTAGTGTTTGCTTATTACGATGTCGGTTAATACGGGTTTGAAAGTAGAAAGACATGATACAAACCTCCGACAGCTGTTACCTTCCGTAAGACTACGGATATGTATCAATCATGAAATAATGTGAAATGCCAACTTGATGCAACTAGGTAATTTTATTGGTGTATTCTTAGCTCGACATGTTTCGGGTACATACGCCCATCATCAGGAGCATTAGATGTTGAGTTGCAGCATACGGTTTTCTGCACCGAGGTTTTGGATGGGTGGTGGTTTTGACAGATGCTGCGTAGGTCGTGTGTACGGTGCGGATGGTGCACGGCACCGTACACACGACCTACGCAGCGGCTCTCAAGACCACCACCCATCCAAAAACCCGGTGCAGAAAACCATACGCTGCAACTCAACATCTAATGCTCCTGATGATGGTCGTACGTACTCGAAACACGTCGAGCTAAAAATGCATCAATAAAATTACCTAGTTGCATCAAGATGGCATTTCACTTTATTTCATGAGGAAGATGCACGGTCAAACAACCCTCATGTATCAATGAGTTAAAACGGGACTTATTCCAGAGCGGTTCATGTGGTATTTGTGGTGTACAAAAGTATCGCTGGGAAAGTTTTTTTTAGCGCAATACGGAGTTTTCTCCCAATTATCATTCCACTAATATTTCGTGTTCATCCATACACTACGTAACAATCCGGCGCTGATACAATAAGCCCACAAAAGCAAGCGGTATGAAATTCTCACCCCTCAACAGGAATAAGGAACTAGACTGGCGATGTACATAGGAAGTAACACTGAGGCGTGTTCATGTAACCATTGTTACAGTGGGAAATCAATAAGTATTACATATTCTGAGTGTGTGTTTGTAGCCTTAGGTATCCGGGATGCAATGCGCATGTGTCCTATTTTCTTCTGTGGCCTGTCCGGCTGTACAAAATTGTTCCACATTATCTCACAAACGGCATGCTTTTCGGAAAAAAAAGTTATTAAAAATATAACGTGCGTTTCGATTTTATCTACAAATTCCGTCTCAAACATTTCTCATTCTAAGAAGAAATGAGCGAGATTTTATCAAACATGTATGTTGGTCTTCAAGCAAAGTACCCGCTATTCTTGTCAGATAGTAATGAAACTCGAGTGTTCTCAGTATATCTTAGAAAAACACTCAAATATCAAAATTCTATGAAAATCCATCCAGTGGGAACCGAGATGTTCCATGCGCAGGGACAGATGGACGGACAGAGAGAGAGAGAGAGGCAGACAGGCAGAAGGACAGAAATAACGAAGCTAATAGTCGCTTTTCATAATTTTTCTAACGCGTCTAAAAACGGTCGCATTCTGTAGTTTAAAGTCTTAAGAGTTTTGAGAGAAAAATTGAAGGTATTAAGAGAAGAATAATTAGATAACAGTCCACTGCAACTACATGACGCTTTATGTTCTTATTCACAATAACTCTACATACTTGGACTCTTGTCCGGAGCATTTGACTCCACTTATGAAAACTGTCTGCTATCTAATTGTTTATGTGTTTCTGTGTTATAAGAAATCCCTTGTCTTCAAGAAGAAAATATTTTAAAATAAATAAAACTTTTGTGCGTCTAGTGATTTCTGAAAACTGTCCACATTCAGGCCTCTATGTAATTTGTGTGTGCTTTTTTTTTTAAATTCCACAGCCAAAACGCTTCCTTTTCTTGGCATTTATTAATAATACTGTCACACAGCGTCAAAGGACGGTTATTGGGAACAGCTATGTGATTAAGAATTACAAAGTAATTTTAAAGTTAATAAGAAAACTCTTTTCTCTACAAATTGGGGTTTTCAAGATTCTGTTAAATATGTCTGGTAAAGTGAAGCTAACTAACTCTGGGCTTAATTAATCACCAGGCAATTAAGAGTGAAAAACGCGTGGGTGTATATATCCCCTCGTTTTTAGCCACTGTTTATCAGAGCTCAATGGACAGAGTTGGGTTCCAGGCGGCACGCACGTGGTGGGCGCCACAACGTGTGTAAAGGAATTGGCTAACAGAAATGTGATTAATCCTGACGGGAATCTAATTATGGTTGTCCGCCGTAAGAACTCCTTGACTGAGGTGCCTTCCTACACAAGCTCATTGTCAGTCTCCGGAGTAAATAAGGAATCCTGTTAAGCAAAAATACTCGTACATTTTATGGTAATTTTAATGAGCTTTGTAATATTTTCACAGTTTTGAAGGGAGAAGAAGAAGATAATTTCTCCCAACGCATTGTTATGAAACAATCTTATTGGTCACAATCGTTCCATGCAGATAAACTAAACAATAAATTGTATTCGTGTTTTATGGACCCGGAAGGTTCATTGCCGTGTCTACAAAAGCGCGACGCTGGCCCATCTCACGAAACATACATTTTCAGTCTATACCATCATACCGTCCACCTTTTACATCAGTATGTTTCTTGCGCCGTGCATTGAGCGATTTTGTCGACATCTCACAGCGGAGGCCTTAGTTAAATCCCAGACCATTCCAAACGAGATTTGTGGTAGACGACGTAGTAATGGAACAGGTTCTTCCTCCGCGTACTTCGGTCTTTCCCCTGTCCGTATTATTCAACCAAGCTCCATACACATTCATTTATCTATCACTGGTGGTATATGGCCGTAGTAACTGACACCTTGCTTAAAAACATACTTAAAAATACACGTATCTTCTCCAAACTATACATTAGTCTCCAAAGTTGTCCCTTCCGCTTAGGTTTATGGAAAAAACTGTGTATGCCCCTTCCATATATTACATGTATTCCACATGCCCATCACATCTCTTCCTGTTTACTGTTGTTACACAGTAATATATGATGAAGATTACCTTGGGTAACATCTTCCTCAATAATATGTTAATTATCTGACGAAACACAACAAACACATCTAGTTCGCTAGTGTATATATATATATATACTAATATACTGGATCTGTATAATTGTGTCTGTTCGGATAATTAACATTTTTATGAATATCACAAACTATGAAGCCCTTCATTATGCAACACTCTACTTCTCCAGCCTTCTGTTACGTCATACCCCTTAGATCTAAACGTTTTTCTCAAGCAGGCTCGTCTCGAACACACTACATCCACTCTATGTTACCATAATTTTATATATTTCAGTCTTAAAGTGTGGAGTGCTGAAGGCGAAATATTCTGAACTGAATGGTACTCTAAACAAGCGATAATATGCCGTCCAACACACGACTTTAATGTCATGTCAAACACTGCTGCATGTTTCGTCAGGCACTTCTTTTTACGACAATTTAAAAACATAAGTACAATTGAGTACGCAATTATCTGCATTGCAGTTTAGTACCTTGCGTTTTAAATTCTTGTATTTGTTAAAGCCGCGACCTTCACTGACTTCAACAATGATAATTGCATACTCAAATGTACCTATGTTTTCAAACTGTTGTGAAAAGAAGTGCCTGTTTATGTTTCATGAGAACCAAAACATTTAGCATTGTGTGATGTGACATTAAAGTGGTGTGCTGGATGACACACTTTCACTTGTTAATGACACAGGAAAACACAACGGGATCCATCAGAATAAAAATGGAAACGTAGCCTACCTGTGAATTGCATCTAAAAAAACAAAGTGTTTAAAATCTGTTCTTTTCACTATACGGACTTTTTGCTTTCAACAGTAACACTGCTATCATTATGAGCACCTTATGGCCAGTTTTCGTATAATACGTAAAACTGCGAACTTCTCGCAATTGTTCTCCGGGCGCATCATCCAACAAAAGCAGGAATTTGCAGGCAGGTTGCGCAACAAATCACAGGCATTGTGAAAGCAGACAATGAAGAAACAAGGCCCCTCTCTTGATACATTGCCAGAGATATGGATGAAGAATAAACCAGAGTTTCCCAAAACATTGCTCACTGAAAGGCGTGTGGCAACAGACAAGCTCATTCGCAGGTACGAACACATTTGTTTAGCCAAAGTACGGTTTGAATTGGTGCTTGATTCAAGTGATGGTAGATATTTATCTCTTCAGCGCATCTAGACCGGCTCTGGGGTCCATCGAGTATTCTAGTCAATGGGTATCGGGTTCTTTACAGGTGGTAAAGTGGCCGCAGCGTGAAACTGACCACTCGCTTCCATCTAGTGCTGAATTAAGAATGTGTTGTGTTATACCGCCGCATTTTTACATCTTCGTGACGCGGTGCTTAATTAAGCATTAAGGACGTAGGAAGGGCATGGGGATTATGTTCTCTGTATGCTTAATCGTGACGTCAAAACAAGCGTGGCGTTTCGTAATGGTAGAGGACATACTTGTTCAGATATGAACGTTAACCTCAAAAATTAGAAGGCGACATACAGTTGTGTGTGTGTGTGTGTGTGTGTGTGTGTGTATATATATATATATATATATATATACAGGGTGTCCCAGGAGGAATGTGCCAGACTTCGGGAGGGTGTTCCTTATGGTAAAGTATACCGATATAACCCAAAACACCTATATCCAAAGTTTAACGGTTACGGAGATAATGGCCAGAGAAAAGTGGGGGCTTCTTGCGGTTCCAAATACTGCAACCTGCACAGCTGATACGT
>Ga0131853_10021499_pt1 | contig 11705 bp, 7 predicted proteins | sample TergutLab28metaG_FD_92764 | JGI IMG/M metagenome (GOLD analysis project Ga0131853, IMG submission 92764) | Labiotermes labralis P1 segment gut microbial communities from Petit-Saut dam, French Guiana - Lab288 P1 (version 2) (version 2) | ecosystem: Host-associated > Arthropoda: Insects >...
ATAATTTTTAGTTTTTTTTTACGGGATATGTTAAAAAAAGAAAAAAAAAAAGAGTCCCCACTCTTCCACCACGATCCCAAAAAAAAAAAACTGGGCTTGGGGGGGGGGGGGGGGGGGGGGGGGGGGAATACTTTCTTCCGAAACCTTGGGACATTTACCGAATACACGACACAACACCCCTTCCCCCAGCCGAAAGCAATCTTTAAGTCTAAATTACTCCACTGAGCTACTGGAATGCCTGCGTGCCTGCCTACCTGCCTGACTAACGTACTTGCTTACTAACTCCAGGGGGCAGAGTCCTCCCTGAGAAGCTAACATTTCCTTAGCTAATCAAGAAATTTCCGGCATTTTATGGAACCCGAAGGTACCTTACCGTGTACACACGAGCCTGCCGTCATCCTAACCCGAAGCCGGATTAATCCAATCCACGCCCTCCCATTATATTTCTTTATGATCAGTTTTAATCTTATCCTCACATCTACGCCTAAGAGTCGCAATTTGTCTCTTCCTTCAGGTGTCCCACCAAACCTATTTGCAGTGCTCTTTTCCCCTCAAACTTGCCATCTGTCCAGTCCTTCTCATCCTCCTCGATTTGGTCCGTAGATATGCGTAGTACAAGTCTTGAATGTTCCCTTTATGCTGCTTTCTCCAGTTTCCTGTTACTTTCTCCCTCGTAGATCCAAATACTCGTATCTTCCTCAGTACCCAGTTCTAGAACATTCTCATATGTTCTTCTCTTAAAGAGAGATACCGAGGTTCACACCAATACAAAGTGCTATGAAAAGTTATAGTTTTGCATATTTTAATCTTTATTATCTTAGATAACAACTGGGAGACGATTTTGGACGGACTGGTAATAGGCATTTCTTGAGTTCAGTATGCTCTTAATTTCTTCATGCAAGAAAGTTTGATTTGTTTGTGTCTTTCTCAACTGTTTGAACTTTTTTACAATTTCAAACGATCTCTCCGCCGTCCTTATGTTCACTCCGTGTGTTTTTGTAGTTTTATACATTGTCTTTGAAATTACGTTAGCAAATTAAAATTATTTCAGAACAAATACTTCGTTCTTACACAGCTTTTAACAGAAGTCTGTTAGTCGCACGGTCAAACTTTGAAGTCTTATGTTCCTCTAAGCAAAACATAAACATTCAGTTCCTTCCTAACAGAAAATATGGCCTGTCCCAATTACAAAACCCATAACTTTAATGGTCATGTCCTTTAGACAAAAGCAAAACCACTGTTCTTTCAACTCCAACACTCTTACTAATGCTGTTGTTATTATGCCATCACACAAGATTTATAATGTGTAAACTGAGTCAGGTGCGACTGTCTTGTCCAGTGCCTAACATTCTTCGAAGTGTCTTTCCTTTTTCCCAATTCCTCGTCCAGGTACTTTTCGTGATTTGATAATTTATTTGTGTTATTAATTGGCACCTGCACTAGTACAGGCATGCAGTGTCACTGATTGCTAAGGAAAGTGTAACCTACTAATTTGACGTTCATAGGGCCGTCCATCGTAATATTATTTCTATAGTAAAGCCAACTAGGTAAACCAGTGTATCAAATTTATTTTATTTCGCATTGGGACTCTACATGTTTCGGACGGTCTTTCCGTCCCTCATCAGGAGTTCAAGACTGTACACACAGCAGCAGGCATATGTCAAACAGATACTGCCTGCTGCTGTGTGTACAGTCTTGAACTTCTGATGATGGACGGAAAGACCGTCCGAAACATGTAGAGTGCCAATGCGAAATAAAATAAATTTGATACATTGGTGCATCTAGTTGGTTTTGCTATAGAAATATAGATCTAACCTACTACTGACAAATTTAATTGAAAAATATTAAAACGCTCTCATGTCGAAACGTTCCATTACCAGTCCCCCCCCCCCCACATGGTCGCTGTAGTTGCTTTATGAAAACCGAAAAATCTTCACTATTTTTTTTTTATTTGTGGTGTAGAATCTGCCAGAGAGCTCGTGTGTGAATACATTAGTTATTAGGCATGCAAGTAAGAGAGGCCTTGCAGTCGTTTGTAAATAAAGAAATTATCTGTCAGAATTTGTGACATAATTACCTTACGATATTACATTTTACTCAGCACGTTGTAAAAGAATTACATTAAAATAAGACCACTTGCCCTTTTTTTTTTGGTGTTTTCAATTGACGTTCTATACCAGCGGCTTCTTTACTTTTTAGTCTGAGCTACCTTGATTCAGATTGAAAGGGTTTGAATTCTTCCAACTTATGAAATGAATTAAAGCTTGTTTTGAATGTAAAATAATTAATAATTAACCTTAATAATACACTTCAAGTACTTTTCTGTTGAGTTGTATGTTTTAAATTTAACTTGTTGGGATTCAAATTATTTCGGAACTTTTTAATCGGCCATTATTTGACGATCCCCGGAAAAGGTTGTGTTGCACTTCAGAGGCCGGGATCGTGTTCTGGGTCGTCACCAAACAATTGTTATCTTTGTCAAGTGCCTTATTTTTTTCCTGAAACATGTTTATTGTTTAACATTTTTAAATTAATTAATTTTTGTAAACTGCAGACTTGTTGATGCTGGCAGTAATTTTTCATGACAGCCGTGATAGGTTTTGCAGAAATTTCCGCTTTTAGTTTTAGAAAGTAATCCTACTGGTTTGTACATTAATGACCATGATGTGTACATTAGCAGTGACACTCAAATTTTGTGACGTCAATGTACCTGCTGACACTGGTACTTTAGGATGTTAGGTATAAGGTTTTATATCAGTGTTGATTGGTATATCAGTGACCGCGCGATCTAAGGCGTGGGTCTGCGGCCGCTTGCTTGCTGGGATTGCGGGTTCGAATCCCGTCTGTCTGTCTCTTGTGAGTGTTATAGGTTATTAGGCAAAGGTCTTTGCGACGGGCTGATAACTCGTCCAGAGGAGTCCTACCGGTTGTCGTGTGTCTGAGTGTGATCGCGAAGCCTTGAAAATGAGGAACTCCTGCCCCCCTAGGGGCTGTCCAGCCATGGAGAAGAAATATTGGTATGCAGACATATGTCGAGTTATGAATATGCTGACAATAATGTAATTCGATACTAACGAGATATATTTATAATTTGATAAATTTATTGGTGGGTAAAATGGATAACGTATGGTATTAGAAAATTAGAATAATGTTATAGGCTTTAACTAATTCGAACTGAGCTATTAACTTCTCAGTCTTCACCTTTATATCAATATAATATAATCTAATTTAATGTCGATTAATTCGTGAACCTAAATTACTAATATCACCGTAAAAGCGAAAAACTTTTACATTCGTAATAACATATTATTGATATTATTAATATTATCGATAAATGGATGAACGAGGAAGCTTTTATGCTTTAGTATAAGGCAATTTTCAATGTAACTCGATTCAGAACATACTTGTTAGAGTCAGAGAAAGAATGAACACAGATTATCCCCCACCTATCTGCCTAGCAGCTGCATTCCCTCATTCCCATCACTTGTCGCCGGTATTCAGGCTTTGTCGGACTCTTTGCTTTCTCGAATTGTTAAAACTGTTGCCTCCAAGGGAGGTGTGAAATGTAGGTATGGTAGGATCATAGACGTCAGAACTTAACCCACAACAGTTTGTTCATTCTTTCTCTGACCCGACATTTGTTTCCATACTTGCAACACAATACACAGTAACATCCTGAAATGCTTCTTTATTGTCAACTGTACTATCAACAACATTGACGAGGGCTAAGAGGTTTGTGGAACCGTGCTGCTTCACACCGGCTATGTAAGGTTACCTGCTTAAATTTATTTTTCAATTACCTGTAATTTTTTCTTGACCATTTTAATAATATTTTTAGTTTTTTTGCAATAACTGTTCTTTGCTGTGTTAAAATGCAATCACATAATAGTGTGGATTCTCGCTACTATAAACAGTTAGTTCTGTCACCTTATTCACACTCACACATACACACTTCTTCTGTCTCTTCTTAATCACTTCTCTTTTGCACACTTTGCACAGTCATATAAAAATCTCGTTTCTCTGTCAATTTTTGACAACATTCATCATGTTTTGACAATAGAACGATAGTAGAATGCATTCTTATTTGTTTACGATCAGATTGAAGTAAGATATTCTTCTATTCTCCGAAAACTGGCTACCCTGTGTGAAGTTAGCAAATCAGCCTTAATATCTTCGTGATTTACGACAATACGTTCATAATGATTCGGCCGTTTGGAAGCTATTGGTAGGTTCAAGATCTATTAATATCATTGGTAGTGTATAAATATACGAATATATATATATATATATATATATATGTGTGTGTGTGTGTGTGTGTGTGTGTAACAAGGTCAAGTGATTCCTCACAGAATTGATTATGGAACCATTCCATGAAGACATATGGAGTAGAGGAGTTAAGAGTTCCGAGCATTCTTTTTGTTGGCACTAGACGGGGTGAATGGTCAGCTTCACGCCCCGGCTGCTTTTCTCTCGAGCAAGAGACACCGGTAGCCATTTGATGCGGGGGCGGGTGGGCCCCACAGCCGGTCTTCACACTTTGGAATACAGAAAATCTCTTGGCCTGTCGGGAACCGAACCCCGATTCCTCGGTCGTCCAACCTGGCTCCTTATGTGTATGTTTGGTAAGAGGGTACAGCTGTGTATACATATGTGTGATGCAGGTTCCTTGGTTTGTTTCTGAGCACCATAGATGTCGCGGGATGTCCCGGCAGATGGAGGCTTTCCATGCGATAAAGCTTCCATGCTCGGGGATACGATAAAAGGGACATTATTTGTATGAACACTAATGAATATTAGTGATATTAATATTATTATTCCAAAATCGAGCAGCACCGTGGTTTGCCACATTGTCAGGTGCTGTTAGAAATTACACTTGAAAATTGAAATAAAGAGATCTGTTCTGTGTGTAAACAGCGCAGTGTAGTATTACCAAATTAAAGTTGCTCATTGTGTTGTACGTAACGCTAAGTGCGTGACCACATCCAGTGCTAGAGTTTATCAATATAAACAGTTGCACGGTTAGAGTGCGGCGATTTGCCATATAGTGAGAACCATCTCACTGGGTGTGGAGAGAGGCTTCGTTTCAGTATAGCGAGCCTGTCATTGGGTATACACTTCCATTATTTAAGTCTATCTTAGTTATCTTGAATCAATCTGCTTTGTGATCAGTGTCATAAAAAAGGCTGATCCCTTCTCGCCGCAGTCATCATCCTACTGTTGTCTTCGCAAACTTAGAAAAAAATTGGAAGTAGAGAAAATAAAGGTCTAATTAATGCGGCCACGTGATCTAATTAATGCTCTAAAGCCTGAGGCTTATTTAAATAGCATTTAAAACTTTTAATTCTTACTTTACAGCAGGCAACCTACGTGTGCGTTAAATATACCAGTCGGTAACGCTGGTTAGAGAAATATTGGTGTTTCTTTTGAGAATCTTACGAAAGAGAAATAAACTTTGTGCGTAAAATGTGGAGATTTTGAAATGTTAAAAGTGCTTGGTACATATATTTACCACTGTGCTTTGGGGGTTTCATTACTTTTGATGTAAAATTGCAAATGTTAAGTTTATGTCTCTCGTTTTTATATAAAGGAATTTAAGGGCACATAACTGACATGAGTTGAAAAAGTACAAACTCAACGAAACAAAATATTCGGGAAATGTTCCTTCCATTATATTATTTTGATCCTATGTCTAATTAAATTACGTTTATAGTTAAAAGTGTACAATTGAAATCCAGTACTGGAAAGTTTTACTGCAGTCTAAATATGTTGCCGCGCTCAGGTAGCCGAATTTTTCCCACCCCTGGTTGATATTCTGGATATTGCTTACGTGACTGTAAGCAACGTCTCGTTATCATTGGTACAGTATGGGACGGGGGCCGTAGAGAGTACAGGAACATGGCTGCGACGGCTCACAAGTGGTCATAAACCTTACGTGCACATTCTTGGAATTAATTATCCGCTTATTTGCCTTCATGCCATATGATGTGTAAGGTCACCATGGCGACAGAGGTTTAGACTACAGCGTTGTTGGTTATGACAAGATGGTGGCAAACATGGAGGAAAATCGTGCCGCCATCTTCGCAATAAGTAAGCACGTTTGTCGCAGGTTATTTCACAATGTATCCTAGTCTTTATGGCTTCCATGAATGGGAAATTATTTGGAAAGAAGGAGTGTTCATATTGTAATCGAGGTAGTATTTCAGCATTTTCCTGGGAAGGTTGAGGGAAATTGCGAAGAATATAGTCAGAATATCCGGTGTCTCGGCCAAGAGGTGAACCGGAAGCCTTCTGAACATACGTCTACGGCATTATTGCTTGACCCATCCTCCTCGACTACATGGCATCGTAACGCGAGAAACTGCAATTAAAACTTCTGCTTGACCGACAGAATTTTGGCTTTGTGTTTAGTTGTAATGCCTCTCATAAGCTTGTAACATATGTTTCCTTTCGGGAAGGAAACGTTCTGTCAGTTGGTCATTGATAGCTCAGTGATAACTAATATACTGTACGTACTAGCTGTTTGAACATTCAAGTACCCTGCCTTTTGCATATGGAGTGTCTGTGTGTGTTCCACACAATTTTCAGAATAAACAGCGATTGCATTGGGATTGATTGGGATAATAATAAAATGGTTCTTCAAGAAGTTCGATGGGGAGGCACGGACTGGATTCTTCTGCGTCAAGATAGGGGCAGTTGGCGGGCGCTTGTGAATGAGGTAATGAACCTCCGGGTTTCATTAAATGCGGGCAATTTCTTGACTAGTTGAGGATCTGTTAGCTTCTCAGAAAGGACTGGGCTCCGTGGAGGTACAGTACACAGATTTGAACTGTATTAACCTTTTGAGACACAAAAAGTTTCTTCTGAGGTAGTAACTAAAATTTTCAAATCACTCAGATAAATTTAATATAGTAAAGGGCGAATAAATGAGTGTACTGCTTTGAATCATAAATATTAAAACGCTGGTTGATTACACTGTAAGCGCATTTTGTGTGAAAGAAACAAGTTTATTTTGCTACTTCTTTTCACTTATACAAGTGCATCTGAAATTAATGCTCCATTGAATCTAGACCGTAGATGGTAAACCGCTAAAGTTTCCTGGAAGAACTGACAAAAGCATGAACATTTTCCATAAGTTCCCAAAGAAACACGTTAAAATAACAAATTTTAAATACCTTTGTACGGAGAAATTTTAATCACGCGAGATATATTTTTAAATTGCGGAACAATGTGCTCATTAAGTACAGATGATAATGAAGACTAATCCTACTTTCTATGCATGTGCCCAAATTCCATTTCAGATCTTAAGTCCCATTTACAAACTACCTCGTGCCTGTCCGTCGATTCAGTGACGAACACCGATAGCACAGACATGAACAGCGGAGACCTCCATACGTCGCTATTGTTCGTCTTTTATGTCGTCAGTAATACCTATATTGAGGCAATAAAAAAAATGACGATGCTTACAAGGTCTATTATAACTGACGGATTTCGTGGTTTTACTCAGTACTTTCATGTAAATACCGGCATAGTTTCGTAAATTTGTTCGTGGCCGCTTCCTTTCACATCCTTTCCAATTCATTATTCACTTTCAGCCAATCATTAGATGCTGTATAATGTGGGTTACTGAGATCATCGTTAACTGAAGTGTCAACACACATGAGAACAGAAATTTTCAGCTACTACAAAGGAATTTTTGTAGGAAGATAAAGAATAATCGAGTGGTTACTGCAGGTATTGTTTACTAGCAAGTAGGTATGAAGTCAATAACACAACTATTGTTTAATTACTTGCTAGTTTATACTACGCATCGGGGATGGCACAATTCAGAGCAGGTATTGTTTCACCTTATCCGTAGTAACTGATGAGGTACTGAATTTGACGTCAGTTTTGCATGGGAACATACACCTACCCAGTTTCGTGATTACTTATTGCCCGATACAGCACTCTATATTCGTCATGATATTAGGATCTGTACTTTTCATGGTTAATTTTCACGTTGAGGACATCTTTTCATATCCACCTAAGGAAACAGTTACATATAATTTTTAAACATACAAGTATCAATTTGTCTGGCGAAATTTAGTGTGCCATATCACGGATTTGTATAGGTCCACGCTCGGCGTAATTTGTGTTTAATAACCATTAGTAATATCATTAAGAGCTGAACCTAAATCTAGTCGTTTAGACCCCCGAATTCACAACACTAGATGAGAGGGTTTTAAATCTTTGTGGTGGCTAATGTCGAGCGGAAGCACAAGTCATGTCTCTTTTCTTCGCCTTTCTGAGAACCCAAGCCACTGTCTTCGCCACTGTTCTTCAGACTACTAACCTATGTGCTCCCGCACCCCGGAAATTGCTTGTCTTGTTATTCCTTTCTTCTACGGGAGTTACAATTATTGGTTGTTATTTGCACACCTATAAAGACTCTTCTTGTTATTTAACTCTGAGTGACTGCCATACATTTATTGTCGTATCGCCAGTTCACAGTTGTAAATTGAGGATATGAACCAGAAGTATATATTTTAAATTCTTAAGAAACCGAGTCGAACTTCGAAACCAGAACAATTCTGCGAAAGTTTCGTGATTCCATTAGGGAGAAGCGAGTTTGAAAATGCTTCGTTTTATTCATTTGGAAAGTTGTTATTATCCCAGCACCTTTCTAAAGCAGAGATCACAAAATACATGCATATAACGTTACATGCAGAGCACCTTCATGCGTAGTTAAGGTTGGGTTTTAGGGAAGTGAGTTTTCGTGGTGGAAGCTGGACAGTACTGGCTCAGAATAATGTCCATTTTCAGGGTGTGTCTAAAGGATATTGAACGTTTGGGTTGTGCTGCAAGACTGTTCCTAAATAAGCTATTGCCTGAATGCGTCAGAACTTGTAACATGTCGTATTAATATTTCCACCCATTCTGTTTCACCTGCTACACTGAGAACGATCAATGTGGTCATGCTAACGGGGTCAGTCACCCCCCCCCCCCAAACGCTTCTTCGAATTTCTTTTATCATTTGTCACACGCGTCTTTGGTGATTTAATTTAGCTAATAAAAAAACATTTCATGATGGGAACAATCAAACTTCTGAGAACAACATTTTATACTCTATAATTGGGGGTTCTTTTCGAAGTCTCTGACTTTAACAATACAACGTTTCAAACCGCTTCCTGTTTCCCACTGCAGACCTAATAGAGAACACGCACGTGTATGAGCGGCGCTCTACTATGTGAAAACATTTAGTATTGTCTTTTGGATGAGATTCGAATCCTTATCGCTTTTCCTTCTTAATTACCCGCGTGCACTTTGATATCTTAATTTGAGTGTTATTAATTCTTTGACTTTTAGCTGCTGTTTGTCGTTATGATGCTAACAAGAGAAGAAACCGTATCCCAAGCGACGAATGGCTGTTTCTGTTTACACCATACAAACTTAACTTTAAAATATCTTCACTTTGCTGATGATAGAGGAATACAGCCCGTTATATTTCCAAATTATTTAAATTAGAATGAATTAAAATTCACAGACTTATAATTTTGCCTGTTGTTTCGTATGGGTGTGAAATTTGGTCTCCCACATTCAAGAGGAACATAGTTTGAAGGTTCATTTTGTACTCTGACCAACAAATGCACAATTATCTCACAATTTATCACACTCCTACATGTTTCGACATTGTCGTGTCATCCTAAAGGAACTTGTGCTCAGTACCTTGCCAAGTTACACGAGTATTTCAAATGCAGTTGTTGGTAACAGAATTTATAATTAAGAAGTTTCATTTAGGCTTTTTGTGAGACATCTTAATTATAAACTGTGTTACCAACAGCTGCATTTGAAATGCTCTTATAACGTGGCAAGGCATTGATTAAAAGCTCCCTGAGGATGATACGATAGTGTCAAACATGTAGGAGTGTGATAGTTTGTGAGATAATTGTGCATTTGTTGGCCATAGTGCAAAATAATAAAAGATGCACGGTAAATGTATTAAAATAATAGTTTGAAGTTTTTCGAAAATTGGGTGCTGAGGGGGATATTTGGACCCAGGAGGGATGAGGTAACAGGAAACTGCACGACGTGGAGCTTTATAATCTGCATTCATTATCAAACATTATTCGAGTGATCCAATCTAGAATAATGAGATTAGCTGCACATGTAGCACGAAGGGAAGCGAATCGTTGCATACAGGGTTTATATGGTGTAAACTGAGGGAACGAGACAGCTTGGAAGATCTAGGCATAGATGGGAAGGTAATTTTAAAATGGATCTTCAAGCAATAGGCTAGTGGGACTGGGTCTGGGTTGATCTGCTTCAGGATAAGGGCCTTTGGCGGGCTGTTGTGAATACTATAAGGAACTTCCGATTTTCACAAAATGCGAGGAATTTCATGACTAGTTGAGGAACGATCTGCTACTGAAGGACTCCTCTCCACGGAGTTAGTAACTTTGACCAAAATTAGAACGCAGACCCTTAAAACACGTATCCCTCCTCACCATTGGCTGATATTCTCATGTTAACCAACCAGCTGCAGATTGCAGCCAATGCAGGAATTAAAATATCTTAATCTTGGAAGTGTGTCGTCCCCGTTGTGTGTGTGTGTGTGTGAAAATTGGAAAGGGTATGTAGTCAAACACAACTATGTCAATTAAGGTGTATTAATGGCTATACTAGACAGCTACATGTTTCAGCCTTTACTGGCCATCTTCAGGTTGTCTTCAAGAGAACATGAAGTTCACAGCAGAACCGGAATCCGACAACCAAATAAATTTTTGGACATTACTATTCGCAAGACCCCAACAAAATGGATAACCTCCATATACAGGAAACCATCCTTCACAAACAGCATTATCCCATATTCCTCGAACCACCCACCCCAACACAAGCACGCTGCCATAAGGTACCTATATAACAGGCTGAGCACTTACCACCTGCAACATGATGAATACAAAGAAGAACTGGACACCATCCATAACATCATGTTGAACAATGGGTTCCCGGTCCACACACACATAGCCTCTACCCCAAGACAATCTACCATGACCCCCAACCAAAAAACAGACACGACTACACAAAAATGGGCCCCCTTCACATACATCGGTAGATAGACCACTTTTATTACAAACCTTTTCAAGAAGACAGTCCTAAGAATCACACTGCGCACCAGCAACACTCTCCAGAAACTACTGATACCAAAACCCCAAACCCTGGACAAATACATGCCCGGATTGCAACAAGGCGTTTGTAGGGCAGACGGTACGAAGCATCACACAAAGGTTTAAAGAACACAAAAATGCATTTAGGTCCAACAGAAACACTTCAAACTACGCCAAACATGCTCTGAAACATTCACACCCGTTTGGCCCCATTCATGAAACAATGCAGGTTTTGCAATACCAAGGTAAGGGAGCCCACCTCAACACCATAGAAAGATACTTTATTTACAAAGAATTTTCCAATAACAACCACCTAAATGATGAATTTAACATAACCCTCAACAAAATCTTCGATGCCTTACTAAAATCCCACTAGCCATAAAAGCCCCATCCCACCCAGCCCCAACCAATACCCGACCGAACGAGAGACAAACACTGACACACCACAACTTAGGATCACCGCAACCTTTCCTGCAAGGCAGGAACTGACACAAACAGTTAGTAATATACATCTGTGACGACACTACAGAACGTGTAAAAAAGTCGCCACGTACATATAGTGTA
>Ga0131853_10021502_pt1 | contig 11704 bp, 7 predicted proteins | sample TergutLab28metaG_FD_92764 | JGI IMG/M metagenome (GOLD analysis project Ga0131853, IMG submission 92764) | Labiotermes labralis P1 segment gut microbial communities from Petit-Saut dam, French Guiana - Lab288 P1 (version 2) (version 2) | ecosystem: Host-associated > Arthropoda: Insects >...
AAAAAAACTTAATCATATGCGGTTTATTAGCCTCTTCTCTAGCTTTTTCTTCTGTCGCAAGGGGTGGCAGCATATGAATTATGTCTGAAAGAATATAGTCGTTATATAGTTTTATAGGATTTATGGCTGCATCTTTTATTTTATTTGAATCAGTATAGTCATCCGCACTTAAACTATACAAATATGCCATTGGATATGAGTCAAAGAAGTCTTTCTTTAAATATCTGTCTTTGAAATACTTATACACTTGCTCGGCATATGCCATGCTTTGCTCGCCGTGCTTCTCTTCGAGTTGATGGCTTATCCATTTTATTGTACGTTTTTCATCTCGCATAAAACACCCGAAGAAATACATATTTTCTTTTGCATACTCTGATAATTCCGCTTCTTCCATTTTAAGCGTATCCTTAATGATTTCACTAAGATCGCATTCAAACAACTTCACGTTTGAGTCTTTACACAAATAATATTCTCTCGGATGCTCCCTCACATCAACCGGAAGATTGTATTTTTCACACACATCATAGAAATAATCATACACACTGCTAGACACAGCCATTATAGTGGCATCATCTACTTCTTTTTCTTTTGACTTACTACCCCATATGCTAAGACCATGTTGATATAGCTTGGCCATTACATCTAATTTATTAGATAAAAACGCATTAAGGTATCTTCCCATTTCGCTTGAAGTAAAGATATTACCATCGTCAGTAATGTGATGTCTCGTAAATGGAGGTAACTCCTCTATCAAATCACATAAATTCTTCTTATACAGAACCAAAGGAATTCGTGAAACTCTTTTCTCAAATTGTGACGTAGGAGAGCTATGAGTGACATTCAACTCATCCATATAGCCACCAGCGCAATAATAATGGATAAATGGATATATAGTCGCCAATTCTTTTTGCTTCAAATCTAACTGGTGTGTATTCCTGCTACATCCCAATCTTGTGCGGTCGCATATAAATATCATTTTCGTGTGTTGTATTGGAGGTGGATATTTCTCTAGCTCTCCCCATAATTTATCTTGATCTAGTTTTAACTTATATCGTATCCTGTAAGTCTCATCCAACTCGTCATAATGTGTTGCAATATTTGTGTTATTTTGACCACTCGGTGAAAAAGTCGATAAGACCTTAGCACCTTTATTTGGCAAATAAATGCATTCTATTTTATTGCTTTTCTCATCTTTGTTGATACCCCCAATTATATCTAATAAAAATCGTCTTACATCATCACGGCAATATGGGGAATTGGCAAAATCCCGCAATAGACTTATATCTTTTGCATAAAAAGATACTTCTTTTTCTTCTATGGGATCCACCATTTTTAATATAGCATCATCCATATATATCACCCTGCTTTTTGTTTTAGACATATATATCATTAATGTTGATATCGTTCTTCTCACCATTACATGCATACGAAAGCTTCAGTTTTCTGTCGGGACAAACATCTACATAGAATGTGCAACTTCCTGGCTTTTGCGTAGCTTCTATTGCTACAAAGCTGCCAAGGTCATACCACTCATCATTGTGTTTGCCATAAATTGTCCACTCACGACGCAGGTCGGTATTGCTTCTATTTTTATAACTCTTTTTACCTACAGGAAAATCGTCACCTTTTTCAAATGTGAATAATTGAATATCATTATTGCCCTTAAATACAATTTTCAACGCATATGCAAAGTGACGACTTACGCGATATATCTGTGAAAGAATTGCACCCTTTACCACCGAGTGCCCTGTTGCACTATACAGTGCTCTTCGCTCCTCATAGGAATCATAATCATTCATTTTAAGATAGTCCCTAGGGCTACAAATATCGCTAACACCCAAATAATTAGTCAAGCTATCTTTTGCCTGTTTTAACAGACTAGAGCCGCCTACCATAAATACAAAGTCGGGAACAATATCCCCATTGGGTTCATTCTTAATGTCAACAAGAACATCAGATAACATTGTATCGACATGATCATTAAGATCATGTTCTAATATTGTGAACTTGTGAGTACCTTTTCCACTATAGTGATATTCAGCCATATTGTCAGAATAGTAGTCTTCTCCATTCACTTCTATTCCCGATTCATCAATATCTGGTGAGACAAAAGTTTCTTTGGCACGCTTTATAAAATCTGTCAAAAATCTCGCTTTGTTAATACCAGGATATGCGGAACTGCCTTCATCAAAACGCTTAAAATCAACTACCCGCTGCTCTGTGCTTCCTGGCAAATCTCTATACACAGCTCCATCGTACCTTATAGTCGGATTATCTTCATCAACAAGCAGACCACCTAATAATAAGTTGTCAATCGTATTGCCACCTATAGTATATTTGTCTTTACCAAAGGCTCCTGCCGAAAATACTTCCTTAATTTCTGGCTTGTTGTTCACAACATTATACTCACCAACAAAGTAGTCGAGAGTACCAGCCCCAAAATCAAAGATGCATATTGTCTGCCCATTTTGGAATCCAATACCTAACTCGCCTTGCTCAACTGTACGCAGAATATGGAACATAGCTGCTTCTGGTTCTGTTATGGTTTCGACATTTTCCTCATCGCTTAAACTGTGGATAAGTTTTGCCGACAACATACTTGCCTTTGTTATAGTTTCTTGTTGCTTATAAAGGGCTCCTTCACCGCTTTTATCTAAAACTGGTAAAGTTAATACGTACATGTTGTTTGCATCTCTTATGCTATCCGGTAAAAGCCTTTTCAATTGACGCATATACTCTTTTAATACTGTCGGCGTATCCATGTAAAGCGACTCTCCGCCAAGAGTATCTATAAACTCAATTTTTGGGTTTTGGAGCTGCATTTTTATGCTACTCGCAAAATAACCGCCGGCCTGCGCTACTGCCTCATAACCAATATAATATCGCCCTCCTACATGAGCAATAACAGAAGGCATATCATTCACTTCAACTATCGAACCGACACTATCGCCCTTTTTGTAGAATTTAACCATTTCAATTTTAGGATCAAGATTACCTTCACTGTTATAAACTTTATTTATATTTGTAAACGCAACAGCAGTTTTGCCGGTACCAAAATCTATCGCTACGATATTGTCAGGCAAGTTTCGATTTGAATTAAATAATGTTTTACCCTCCCCAGCTACAAGCAGGGCAATTTCTGTGTATCCATTTAGCCCCATAACCATATAGTGTATTGTAAGCCTAGTAGATATATCATCGTATACCTCGTTTGCGTCACACTGCACTTTAACGCTCAATGGGTTTTCCTTTGTTATTACAGCATCGGTCTTTAAATCTGGAATAGTAAATCTTTTAAATACATCTGGATCCAAGGGTATAACCTCCGTTACTGTTATTGGCTCTTCCCCGGTAATCGACAATATGAAAGTTTCTTCTGTATGATCAGCATTGAAAGCCAACAACCCCTTGCTAGGCTGCAATTCACCAGAGCTTACATAGTCAATATACAATTCCAGTTCTCTTACGCGCTTGACGTATAGCTCTTCACCACGCTTATCTGTGGAGATGCCATCATTAGTAGTTATTATTAGCTTAACTGCCTCATATGCAGACTCTTCATTAAACCCAGGTGGGAAGTCGGCATTAACTACAACCTCTATGGGATTTGATTCCTTTACTTTACAGACACCCTCTTCATCTTCAGGGAACTCTAAACAAAAATAATCCTCTGTATCACCAGAGAGTTCGATCGTAACATCAACATCTGCTGAATAATTATTTTTAATCAAAAAAGTTGCTATGCCTTCATTTTGCTTGTTTACTTTGACTTGCAAAGTTGCGTCCAGACTTTCATGCCCATGCGTATGCATGTCAACCTGACCATTTATGTACCCACAAAATGGACAAAATACATCTGTGTTTTCTATTGAAATACCGCAGTTTCTGCATACCTTAGTCATAATAAAACTCCTTTTATATAATATGTAATAACATTAGGTGGAGTAAAGACTATATCAAACTACATGATTTTCCTAGATTTATCCATTTCATGATTTGTTTCTTCTATTTATCCTCGCTTCTTATCAATCTTGCGATTGTCTGTCACATTTTTGTCCTCGCTTAGGTATTATATCAGATCGTGTTATATTTTACTAGTAAATATTACAATGGTAATTATATGTAAGTTCCATGTCGCTGGCAGAGCAGATACTCGGGCGCACAGTAAAAAACAAAGCATTTGATTAGCATTTTTTTGAATTATTATGTAGTGACCTCGTTACTGCGAGAAGTAAATGACAAAAAAACATCCACTTTTGGATTGTTTCTCTTCGCTCGCAATGATGGATATCTGTGTTTATGGTTTCTTTAATGAGAATGGCTTTATGTGTAACCATATGTATGTGTACCATTTTAAGTATTGTATGCAGATTATCGTATAGTAATTATTTTTCAATACTGATTCTAGGAGCAACAACCCACTGTTCAATTTTTACGGCATACTAATAGATGAATGAAACCCTCTAGCCTGCTGCTTCATTTCAAGCGCAGCCCCATATGTAGCCGAAGTTATCTCCGCTCCACCAATTAGCCTCGCAAGCTCCGCAATCATTTGCTCAAACTCAAGGGCTGTCACCGATGTGACAGTCCTTTGCCCTTCTGTGGTTTTTTCTATTCTGAAATGAGTATGCGCCATTGCGGCTATTTGCGGCAGATGGGTTATGCATAGGATTTGCCGACCTTGAGCTATGCCGTGGAGCTTTTGCGCCACCTGCTGGGCAGTGCGACCCGATACCCCTGCGTCTACCTCATCGAAAATTACCGTGCTTATGCGGTCTGCATCGGCAAGCACGGTTTTAATTGAAAGCATAACCCGGGACATTTCGCCACCGGATGCTATGCGCTTTAGGGATTTGAGTGGCTCACCTGGGTTAGGTGAGATTTGGAACTCAACCTGGTCATTGCCATCAGGGCCGAAGGCTGTTTTTTTGGTTATGTCAATTGCAAATCTGGCACTTTGCATACCCAGGTCACGTAATATTTCCTGTATCTGGGTGGAAATTTTTTGCCCCCAGGTCGTGCGGAGGTCATGCATTGCATCGCAACGCGTGGTTATTTCTGCAGAAAGACTGCGCATTATTCCTTGCAGACGTTTTATTTCTACATCGCTGTTTTCTATGTTTTCTAGGTTTTGGGTTAGCTGCGCCTGTTTCTTTAGCACTTCCTCGACGGTCGACCCGTACTTCTTTTTTAGCCGGTAAATTACATCGAGTCTGGATTCTATTTTATCCAAGGCTGCCGGGTCTGCATCCAGCTCGTCTTGGTAGTCTCTTAGCTCTTGATAGATATCAATTAGCCCTGCCTCTGCCTCTGTTAGCTTAACCAGCATCTGTTCCTTGGATGGGTCTAGCTTGGCTAGGTCTGTTATTTTTGCTTTTGCGTTAGATATTTTGTCCAGAGCTGAGCCTTCGCTGCCGTATAGTAGGTATAAGACATTATTTGTGTTGGTGGTTAGCTTCTCAAGAGCAGCTAGACGGGTTCTTTTGGTAGTTAAATCATCTTCTTCACCTGGTTTTAACGCACCTTTTTCTATTTCTGATAATTGAAACTTCCAGATTTCCAATTGTTCGGCTCTTTGAGTGCCTATGCCTTGGACTTCCTTTAAGGCGCGAGCGTTTTCCTTGTATTGCTTTAGCAGTTCCTCTAGCGCGGATTTATGCGAAACCAGTTCCTCACCACAGAACTGGTCTAGCAACGCCATTTGTTTATTGCTATCCAACAAGGATTGATGTTCATGCTGCCCATGTACATCCACTAAGAAGGCGCACGCCTCCTTGAGCATCCCGGCGGTCACAGCCTTGCCATTTATCCGGCAGACCGATTTGCCCCCTTCTTGAATAGCCCGCTCCAATAAAATTTGGCTCTCCCCGGCTAGGTCAATGCCCAAGCCGGAAAGAGCCTCTATTATAGTAGGATCGCTTACTTCGATAATGCCTTCCACTGCCGCAAAGCCAGCACCTGTACGCACAAAATCCCTGCCGGGACGCTGCCCCAACAGGAAGTTTATCGAATCTACCAAGATAGACTTGCCGGCTCCGGTTTCTCCCGTAAGCACATTAAGCCCCGAGCCGAAGGTCACTTCAACCTCGTCGATTAGAGCTACATTTCTGATGCTTAGGGTCAGGATCATTCCAATCGCTCCCTTAGGCTTTGTGCCTCGGTTTCCGTTCTTACAACGCAAAGGACAGTATCGTCCCCTGCAACGGAGCCCAGTATTTCAGGAAACTCCATTTCGTCAAGTGCTAGGGCTACAGCCATTGCCATACCGCTTTTGGTCTTGATCACCAGGTTATGCCCGGCATTGGCAACGGAGATTAGACTTTCTTTTAATAGCCTGTCCAAGGTACGCTTAGTCGATGCTACGTATTTTACCCCCGACGGGTATCGCTCCAAGGATAGGCTTAGCTCCCGTATATCACGACTGATGGTAGATTGCGCCGCCTCAAACCCCTGTTCTGCTAGAGCGACGGTTAGCTCGCCTTGGCTTCCTATATCCCGCTCTTGGATAAGATGCAAAATTGCCGCATGTCTGTTTGACTTCATAGTGAATCTCTCTCTGGCTACTTCTCCTACCTAAAGCGAGGCAGCCTTGTTATTATAACAACTTTTTCTTTCGTAAAATTTCGTAAAACGGTACAGATGCGGTTTTTATTATGGTAACCGAAACCGGTGCACAGGTTATCTCCACACCTTCGCTTGGGTCAACTGAAGTGATTTTTTCACCGTCAAGCACCAGGTTTGCTGAATTGCCGGGGACTATACGCACTCTATCCTCAGCGGGCAATACCCATGGGCGTGTTGAAAGGCTATGGGGGCAGATTGGGGTAATTACCATCATCTGCCCGTAGGGGGCTAGGATAGGGCCGCCAGCCGATAAGCTGTAAGCTGTCGAACCGGTAGGGGTCGCCACAATAACACCGTCTGCGCGGATATCATCCATATGCATGTTGTTTACGTAAATGGAAAAATCCATCAGCGCACCGGTGATTTTTCCTACAACCACTTCGTTGAGAGCTAGTTGACCTCCTGCTGTGAGCATTAGCCGCCTATGGCTTTCGTATTCCCCAGCCAGCACCTTTTCCAGGACAACAAATCCGTCCTGTTTATCCGCATCCGTCAAAAAACCCATATTACCCAGGTTTATCCCAAGCAGTGGTACATCAAGTACTGCGGCCTCTCGTGCCGCTCTTAGCATTGTGCCATCCCCGCCAAGTACCACCCAAAAGCCGGCTTTCTGACCCTCCGGGGCAATGGTTATGCCCCGAGCCTCTAGAAACGCCTCTACCTCCTGGGTGTAAGCAAGCCCGCAATCCTTATTGCGGTTGGCAACAAGGCCTATGGTCATACGTTATTGTATCCTCGTTGGTTGATTCTGAAATTGGCTTCTTCTACCCATGTGAGCACCAGCTCATGGAAAGTCTCATGGCGACCGGCAAGAATCATGTTGTCTCTAACAATATTTTTGGCTTCGTTTAGGTCGACTTCATCGTCACGGCTTAATACATGCACTATTATATAAGCAGGCTCGAAGATTTCCATGTTTAAAACCTCAATAATACCGGAGGTTTCACCCGCTTGCAGGGCAAGCAAAGCTTCCCTGTCTTCCTCTGACAGCATCATCTGTTGTAGAGCGGTCAACAAACCACCCTGCCCTTGTTCATGGTCAGGTGTTAGACCCATGGGGGTAATTTCGGTTTCGTCGTCTACCCATACATCAAACTGCCGTATCAAATCCTCGAAAGGCATTGTGTCAATAAGCCCATAGGCTTCAATTATTTCATCTTCGCTTTCTAGGAATAGGAAAATTGTTTGAATATCCCAGAAATCCTGGAAGTCGTTTTCTTCATGTGCTTCCCAAATTTCGTCAAACTCTTCTTCATCGATTGTATAGGTAGGGACATAAAGATCTATAAGCCTATCGATCAGCGGACCTGTGTGGAATAGGTCAACAGTTCTCTCAACAGAGATATATGCGAAATGATCAAAGCCTTGGAATTGACGCAGTTCCTCACGCCCTGCCCTTTCAGCTTCATCATGCTCTGCTCTTTCTTCTGCGGTAAGAATCATGTCATGCTCTTCCGCCCGATCTATAATCATGACCAACCCTTGTAGGGTTTGTATTGCTGCAGACCTTGCGGCAGGATTGTTTTCAAATTGCCGGTCAAAGATTACTCTAAAATCCGCTGTTGCCACTCGCCCGCCATCGTATCTCATAATCCACCGGCGGTCTTGTACAGTCCATATACCTATAGCTGTAGCCGCAAGGAATATTGCTGCGATTCCGATAGCCACAATGCGAAATATAAGCTGGCGTTTTTTTACCTGACGCTCAATTTCTAAGTTCTGTTGCTTTCTTTTTGCCATTTGGTAATTCTCCTTTTCATTTGAAGTTGCTGTGTTTATCTATAATATAATCGGCAATGCCGTTCGCGTCTAGTTTATATCTTAAAAAAAGTTCATCTCGCTGTCCTGCCTCTATAAAGATATCAGGGAATGCGAAAATATGGAAGTGGGGAGGCGTTTTGCCGATGCTTGTCATAGCTTCAAGGAGCCTTGAGCCGTACCCTCCTATGCGCGCGGCATCTTCCAATACATATACTGCTTTGTATCCGCTAAGGCGACTTACCAGGTTCATATCCAGTGGCTTTACAAATCGGGCATTGTAAATGCTTGGGCTAAGCCCCTTGCTTCGAAGAATATCGGCAACAGCAACGGCGGTTTTATACATTGTACCCACAGATACGAGGGCAATATTCCCGCCTTCGATAACGGTTTCGGATTGACCGTAATAAATCGGTGAATTGGAAATGGATTTATGCGCGGTATCGCGAGGATACCGCAGCGCGACCGGGCTGTCGAGAGATAGAGCGAATTTTAACATATTTGTAAGCTCCGCCCCGTCCTTTGGAGCCAAAATCGTCATGTTGGGAATATGAGAAAGATAGGCAAGATCATATATCCCCTGATGGGTTTCACCGTCTTCCCTAACCAGCCCAGCCCTATCCACGGCAAAAACTACAGGCAAATTCTGCAGTGCCACATCATGAAGGATTTGGTCATACGCACGCTGCAAAAACGAGGCGTAAACCGCAACCACAGGTTTGAGCCCACCCTTAGCAAGCCCCGCCGCAAAAGTCACCGCATGACCTTCCGCTATACCCACATCGAAAAACCGCTTAGGGAATCGCTCTCTAAAGGGCTCAAGCCCGGTACCACCGGACATTGCCGCGGTGATGGCAACGATTTTTTTATCCAGCGCAGCCTGACTAAGAAGGGCACTGGAAAAAACATCGGTATAGGTTAACCCATTACTCGCGATGGTTGGTTTGCCGGTAGTTATATTAAAGGCTCCGACACCGTGGAAACGAGTTGGTGCATCTTCAGCACTGTCGTAGCCCTTACCCTTCTTTGTAAGGGCATGTATAAGCACCGGCCCCTTTATCTGCTTTACCCCTCGCAGAATATTTACAAGGGCAGGGATGTTATGCCCGTCCACCGGGCCGAAATACCTAAAGCCCATTTCTTCGAATAGTACCCCATGAAGCAATAGATATTTTTTCATTGCCGCCTTAGCAGACTCAAGCCCAGCCGAAAGAACCTGTCCCATAACGGGCAGCTTGTCCAGGATACGGCGGATATCCTGTTTTGCTCCTAGGTAAAACGGACCGGTACGAATATCGTTGAGATGTCTGGAGATTGCCCCTACATTTTCGCAAATAGACATTTGGTTATCATTTAAAATTACAATTAAGTCTGTTTCCGATCTTCCGGCGTTATTAAGCCCCTCGTAGGCAAGCCCTCCGGTTATGGAGCCGTCCCCCACTACGGCGATTATCTTTTCGCATGAATTAGGCGCGCGCAAATCCCGAGCCGATGCAAGCCCAAGGGCTGCGGAAATAGCCGTGGAACTATGCCCTGTTCCAAACGCATCGTGGTCTGACTCGGTAATTTTCGGGAAGCCGCTTAACCCGTCCAGCTTCCGGAGCGTCTGGAAGCGGTTTTTTCTGCCTGTTATTATTTTATGTATATAGGACTGATGCCCTACATCCCAGATGATTTTATCCTTAGGGGAATCAAAGACCTTGTGCAGTGCCAATGTAAGTTCAACTACACCAAGATTGCTGGCAAGATGCCCGCCTGTGTCTGCGATGCTTTTTATTAGAAATTGACGGATTTCCTCAGCGAGAGTTTCTAAGGTCGCAAAGGATAGACGTTTGAGTTGTTTTGGACTTTTGATACGGTCGAGTAACATGGTTTCACCTTTTATCATTTGTAAGTAGTTTATACTGCACTAGAAACCGGTTAATAGCCGCTCCCCGCCTCCGGCGGGGAGCGGCTTACTTTAAGTCGGAAAAATCCTATCTATAGCAATGGCTACAACTAATCCTAAAATCGCACCTGCGAATACTTCGATGGGGTTATGACCCAGCAGTTCTTTTAACTTCGTGTCAAATTTAATGCCCTGGTCTTCTAGCTTCGAAAATAAAAAATTTATAGCCTCAGCCTGCTTACCTGCCGCGCGTCTAATCCCTGCAGCATCATGCATTACCACCATTGCAAGCACCGCGCTAATCGCAAACAGCGGCGTGCCAAAGCCTTCATTTAACCCGATGGAAGCAGCAAGTGCCATTGCAAGGGCGGAATGGGAACTGGGCATTCCTCCTGTGCTAAAAAACAGAGCTGTAGTCCAGGATTTTGTGCGCCATCGGTTAAATAAAACCTTTAACACTTGCGCAATAGCCATTGCGGCAAGGGCAGTAAGCAAATGCCGATTGGCTAACAATGCGGTTATTGAGTCGGGCACCCGGTTCAGCTCCTAAACAATCTATAAAAATTCTCTTCGGCTATCTCAAAATAAAAAAGTCGCCATACATTTCTATTGCAAAATACCGTTATATACATCTGGTATACTCTGTCTATTTTCACAAAACTGCATTTATGAACCGTAAGTTCCGAAAGTGCCGGGCTTATGCACCGGATAGAAATCTCCCTGCCAGTACCAAAGTCAAGCCCATCATAAGAAACTGCATGAAATAATCTAAACTCCGGGTTATTTCCCCAATCGGCACTGGTCAGCAGAGCCTCATATCGTTCACCTGTAAATCTGATTTCATGGTGCCAAATACCTAAGCCTCCAAGATCAGCCTGTACCCATATTCTTTCGCTCCAATTTATTAAATCCTTAGATTCTATATAAAAAAGCTGCGAGCTAAAATTAGTGTACCATAATCGGTACATTGATCCATCCTTGATAATGGAAGCACTCATAAAATGGTCTATATTTTCCGGGCAATCCAGGGCAATATCCAACTCACTCCAATTTACCAAGTCATTCGATACAACCCTGTATATACGATTATGAGAATTTCTGCGAATTGCCTGCCATTTTTCATTACGAGCCAGGGTATGCCTGAACCACAATTCCAATGTATCGCCACTCAGTAAAATAAAAGGGTCGGAATAGTACCCTCCATAATTCACATCAAAGGGAAAGCCCACAACGGGATTTGTAACTCCCTCCGGCACTTCCCATATAACCCCGTCCTGCGAACCAAGAATCGAAGGATTCTCATGTGCGTTATTCGCGTATGGGTACGGGGTTATCACCATTATATAGTGAAAACCCATGAACTTTTCCTTAAAAAACAACACATGAGGATGAACGGTTTGACCGCTGCCTTCATAGGTTGGTATTTCGAGAAAT
>Ga0131853_10021505_pt1 | contig 11703 bp, 2 predicted proteins | sample TergutLab28metaG_FD_92764 | JGI IMG/M metagenome (GOLD analysis project Ga0131853, IMG submission 92764) | Labiotermes labralis P1 segment gut microbial communities from Petit-Saut dam, French Guiana - Lab288 P1 (version 2) (version 2) | ecosystem: Host-associated > Arthropoda: Insects >...
CCACCAGGCTCAGCTCACATGGACTTTCGTGCCATAAATAATGGCACTACTAAAGGCTAGAAGCTTACATACGATACAACTTCACACAAAACCACCACTCCAGCCTTGGGGTGGTGGTTTTGTGCGAAAAGGGCTGAACAGCTTTTTTCTATCGACAGTTTATCATCGTAAGCAGCAACCCAGTTAGACAGCTATGCGAAAAGTTTCCATGGAAAACCTATGCAGGAACTGTTGCGATTTTTGGCTTTGTATGGTAAAATTACCGTGGTATTGTAGAGGAGGATGCTGTTTGCGCAAGGTAGCGGCGCTCGTCTTAAAAGTATATGCAATAGTAAGTGTGTCCCTGTTGGCCTGCGCTGCTCTCGTGTTGACAGCCAGCGGGTTTTCTGTCTCTCTTAATTTGCCCGAAAATCAAAACCCCCAAACCTTTAGCTCATTCGATCTTAGAGTTGCTCCGGGGCAGCGGCAAGAAATCTCAGTGTCTGTACATAACCCGGGCGAAGAGGACATAGTGGTGGAAGTAAACCTTTTCGCAGTGGGTACCAATAGAAACGGGGCGATAGATTACACTTCGCCCGGCCGTATTGACCAAAGTGCTCCCCATACCTTCTCAGATATAGCTACTCTTCCGACTGACGCATACATAAGGGTACCGGCGGGGCATGTAGCCGCCATACCGATACTTCTTGAAATTCCCCCCGAGGGCTTTGAGGGGACAATACTCGGCACAGTCCATCTGTTGCTGGAAATTACCGAAGAAGAAAGAGCGCAGGCAGGAATGCTCGTAAACCGGTTTGCCCACGCGGTTGCAGTAAGGCTGCAGGAAAGGGATACCGCCATAGAACCCGACTTTGCGCTTGGCGAGGTGAGCGCACAGACCGTAAGCCTGTTGCCCGCTATTGTCGCGGAGATACGCAACCCGGTGCCCTGCTTCGCTTTAGGAGCTGCCGCTAGTGCGCGAATCTACCCCGCCGGGCAGAGCGAGCCACTTTTCACCGCGGACACAGGTGTTGACTTTGCACCCAGCAGCGTCTTCGAGTTTACGCTGCTGAGCATGGATGGGGTCTCGATAGCTGACGGAGAATACCTTGCAAGGGTCGTGGTCGAGCACCAAGGCCGGGCCTGGGAGTTTTATCGGGAGTTCAGCGTGGCCGCCCCGGAGGATTTGCAGGCGCCTGCCGCCACACAAGTCCAGCAGCAAGCGCCCTATGACCCAAGCGGCGCTTCGCCGACACCCCAGGTATGGGTGATAATCGCCGCGGCATTAGCTCTTTGCGCTTTAGTCGCCGCGCTGGCTATATGGCTTAAGAGAAGGGCCGGCGGGTAACAGAGACGCAACCTCCGCCTTGCAGCGTAACTCCAACACTACATAAAACGGAATTTATAATGTCAAGCAGCATAAATGGCTAATTTTAACACTTTATTATTATAATATCTGGGCGCAGACACTTAAGACTTAGGGAGTTGACGTGTTGTACTTAACGAAACCGTTTGCAGCAAACAAGAAAAAACCGGCAGCCCGGGTGGTTGTTTTTTTGCTTGTCGTCTCGCTTTTTCTCTCATCCTTCTATCATCCGCTTTTTACGGTGCGGGCGCTGGCCCAAGAGGCCCCGGGTGAAGGTGGCTTTGAGCAGGGGTTCTACCAAGCCTCGCTTTTTGAATATCAGCAAGAGCTAGAGGAGGACGGTTATCCGTTCTCTGGGTCCACACTGCCGGAAAACGGCTACAACTCCGGAGAGAACCGCGAGAACGAAGAGCCGTCCGCGCGACCTATTTTGCCGCGCGGTAACGTTGGCAACGTAGTTGGCCACGTGCACGACATTGGGGGCAACGGTATTTCTGGCGCCACAGTATCGATAATAAGACTAGACGGCGCAGGGAGCACTCAGACCACCACCTCACAGCCGGTGGATGGAGCTTTCTCCTTTACAGGCCTGCCCTTAGGCGTGTACACTATCATTGTCTCAGTGGCCGACCACTTCCCCCGCCAGCAGACTGTAAACGTCGGCCCCGGGGACAACAACGTGACCATTGTCTTAAGCGCGACCACATTTGATCGGTTCTTGGCAGTGCGTGTACTCGCCGCTGGAGTAAACTCCAGCGATATTACAGTTACATTCAACGGTACGCCGCTCCCTCTGGACGACGAAGTCTGGGGAACAGCGCTTACAGTTGCGGGCAGTACCGGTACCCTGGAGGTCACCCTGCCTGGGCCTATTGTTATTACTCGGCCTATCACATCTGCCGACTACGACCCGGTAAGCGGTGTGGCTTTTATAGTAGTTGACACCGGCCTTGGCGGAGGAGCCGCTCCTCCGGGGATGGTGCGCGGCGTTGTCCGCTCGTCGGACGCGCCAAACGACCCGATTGACGGCGCGGCTGTCAGCCTTGTTAACCACGATACCTTTGGCTGGACTGGGGTAATTACCGGGCCGGACGGCACCTTTGCATTCCCAAATACACCCCAGGGAAAATACCTGCTGGTGGTCACTGCCGACGGCTTTAACGCCGCCATTGTCGAGCCTATATCCATAATCGACAACCAGCCCGGCATTACCGAAGATATCTACCTCGACCCAGGGCTGTACAGCCAGGCTCTGCTGGTTCTTCCCCAGGCAACCGACCCTACGGCTCCCGGCGCCACCACTGTGGAACTTGAGGGCGATTCCCTCACCCGGGTGGAGGAAATTTGGTTCATCTTCCTGCAAGAGCACGCGGGGGACAGAACCATTGCCGTAACCGCCCCCGGCTACCTAGACGCCAGCCAGATGGTAACTCCGGCAAGCTTTGCCAACAACAAAGCGTTTTTTGAAATTCCGCTCACCCTAAACACTGCGCTGGCCCCCGGTGTGGTTCAGGGCGTGGTGCGCGACGAGGGCGGCCTGCCCCTGCCCGGGGCAAATGTAGCCCTAGTAAACACCGCAAACGCGGCCCGCATGGACACTGTAACCGACCCCCAGGGGCAGTACACCTTCACTGGGGTGCCCGCAGGGGTCTACCGGCTTGCGTTCGCGGCTGGCGGAAGGAACGCGGCGGTTTCGGCCAATGCGGTAACCATTGTAGCCAGCTCTCCCGGCCACCACCAAACCGACCAGACTTTGCTGCCCGGGCCAAACGAGCGGGTGCTGCTGGCCCACCTTGACGGGCTGGCAGGCAACAACCAAAACCCGCTGGGCACAGTGGTAATTCTGGCGGGGCGCCACCTTACAGCGCCGGCCATCGCATCGTCAGATAACTTCTGGCGCTTGTTCAGCCCCATAGAGAGCGGCGCGCCCGGCGGTATAGGGCAGATTGACGCCTCCGCCCCCAACTACATAGGCGAAGACGAAGTGCTGCTGAGCGACTACACCGGCTACAATAACATAGCGGTGGTAAGCGTCGAGATGGAGTGGACCGACGTTGATATAGGCATCACGCCGCCGCGGGTTGTCCGCGGGATAGTTCGCTACGCCTCGGGAATAAACCAGCCGCTGCAAAATGTAGGTGTTACCCTCTTTGATATAAACACCGGCTTTAGGATGGACACCAGAACCAACGCCAGCGGATTTTACGAGTTCGTAGACGTGCCGGACGGCGACTACATGCTGGTATTTACCGCTGTAAATGCTCTGCGCCCGGGGCTGGCAAACCTTAACTCGGCGCCTATTCGCACCCCCGCTAGCTTTAGCATAAACGCGGCCGCAGGCCACAGGCACGACCAGAATATCTCGCATCAGCTCAGCCCGCAAACTCGTTACCTCATAGCATTTGCCCGTGACCCGGGCGATAACGTTGTGACAGGCACCACTGTCCACCTGGGCGTGACCTTTAACCCGCACCCGTTGACCAGCCGGCTCGAAGGCCAGTTCTTCAGCAGCACCCGCTTAAGCACGGACATTCCTAACGCGGGGTCGTCGCTAGCTAACAACGTACAGAGCGTCGGGACACTGACAGCCAACACCCCTGGCTCGCTTGGTCCCAACTGGCTGGCGGTAACCCCCGATGACTACAATGGCACCGGCAGCGATGACTTTAACGGCGTGGCCATCGTTCATCTGCCCCTAACTCCGGACATTCCCGCGCCGGCCCCAGGCGCTGTAGAGGGGTTTTTGTGGGATCCCTTTGGCCCGATCGCCGGCTCCAACGTCGTGCTTTTGGACGTTTATACCGGCACTACAATATACGTCCCCACAAACGCCGAGGGCTTCTTCCGTTTTAGCGGGGTGCCTCACGGGCAGTACCATCTTCTCTTCGGGCTGGGCACACCGCACACGCCCAGGATCTCGGGCCTTATAACCCTGGACGCCAGCACCACCGGCCACCGGCTGGACCATATTTTACCTGTCAGCACCAGCGCGGAGCAAGGCTATGTCTTCGCGCGGTTTTTTGATGCGGACGGCAACCGGATTACCGCGAATACAAATTCTATAACCCAAGGCCCCGCCAGCAGCATTATTGGGTTTTCCGGCGCGAATTTGGCAGTCCCTGGCATAGCTAACGCCGGAAGCGTAAACCAGGTCGGCCCGGTACATATGTGGTGGACTTCTGTAACCAACACAACAACGGTCCAAAACTCGGCTAGCGGTAGCCTGTTTACAGGGGTAATAGGCTCCGGCGTAAACGAGCAGCTGCAAAGAGGCTACCACTTTGTAACCGGCGCCGACTTTGACAGCAACAACATAGCGGTTATAGACATTGTAGCGGCCCCCCCGGCCTCGGGGGTTGTAACCGGGTATGTCCACAACTCCGTAAACAACAACGTGCTGGGTGACCGCTCAGCGGTTATCGTTAACTTAGATACTGCGGATGTTCAAAGGACAGTGGTAAACCCGGACGGCAGCTATACATTCAGCGGCCTTGCCCCGGGGCACTACAGGCTTGTGCTCACCGGTACAAACCGAGCGCTGCATATGGCGCCCGCCTTCGAAATTACGCCAGGCGGCCCGGGTTTCAGGCGCGACCACCAGTTTACAAACCTTAATCAAAATACCGGTGTGGCAATGTTTGTACACGTGGTGGACGAAGACGGCAACAACCTGGCCCCATACGTCACCAGTGTGGTGAGCGACAACGGCGCCGGCGCCAATGTCTCTAACTTTGTCAGGCCCACCCGCCTGGCGGGCAACCCGTCCCAACCCGACATTTGGCACCGGACTACCGCGCGCAACGACACCACCCTCATACAGATGCAAAGGGTAACCGCACAGGCGCCCGGGTTCTTCGCCACTTCGGTGAGCGCTACCCTGGCTGCCAACTTTGCGGGCGTAAACGAAGTCGCCCTCATAACAATAGAAATGGAAGAGGATGACCGCAACTTTACCGGCAACATTATACACGGCCAAGTGACCATAGCTGGCGGCATACCGGTCTACAGGGCCTTGGTAACCGTCTTCGATATGGCTACCGGCGACATATTCGCAAATGTGCTCACCGACTCGGACGGCTCCTACATAGTGCCCAATGTGCCCAACGGCGAGTACAGGGTGCTGTTTACCTCCGACAACACCGCGACCAGGCGTGCGGACTTGAGGGCGCCTATCTACCGCGCGGGCATAATGCACTCAGAGCCGGTTGTGATGACCGGCGGCCCCATAGAGCGCGACCAAGTGATGACAACCCTTACCAACCAACAAGCCGCGCTTATGGTGCGAGTACAAGACCAAAGCGGCAACCCCGTGCCCGGCGCCAACGTGATGATACACAGCCCCGGCACCTGGGCTAATACCTCGGGTACCCATGCACACGCCGCAACAAGGAATATAACGCCGCTCCCCGGCCAGACAGGGGACACCCGCTACTGGTTTAGGATCGGCAACTACGGCGACGGAAGCACCGGCCAGGCGGTGGGCATAGCCAACGTATTGACCGGTATGCTAATGGTAGAGGCCCCCGGCTTTGCCCGCGGCTTTTACGAGCTGCGCAACGCGAGCTACTACAACGGGCCGTATGTGGTCACTATTGTTATGGAGCCTCAGCCCACCCGCCCTGAGCGCACGGTGTATGGTTACTTCCGCGCGATGAACAGCGCCAACCTGCAAAACCCCGCAGTTGTGCTGCTAAACGTGCTGACCGGCGAGCGGTGGGACTATACTGTCAACGTAGTGGGCGGAGAGCGCAGCTTTAGCTTTGACAACGTGGCCGACGGCACCTATCGCCTGGTATTCGTGGGCGACAGAGTAGGGAATACCCGCACGCCCTACCAGTCCCCGATATTCACTATAGGGGGCAGCAACCTGCGCCACAGGTACGACAGGTTTAGCGGGCAATATACCGCAGCCAACGTCAACAGCAACGCAAGGCTGATAAATGTAATACTGGTAGACGAACACGATATCCCGCTGCCCAACCAAACCCCGGCCGGCCTGCAGGTAAGCTGGGCGCCCAACCATGCCACCGCCAGCCCGCCGCTGCTCACCTCCCCCGGCGCCAACCCCGGCCTTTGGCATACTTTCTCGGCGCGTAGCGCAGCGCTCGTACCCGGTCGGCTAACCGTTGGCTTGCCGCAGGCGGCGGGCTACCTGCCACACACCGAGCTTATCTACTTTGCCGACCCCCGCTGGATAAACGATGTGGCGGTAATACGGGTACATCTGCAGCAAGACTTCAGCCCCGCCCAACCGCCGGGCACAGTGTACGGGCGGGTAACCCATCCTGGCACAGCCCAGGGCCTTGGCAGCATGAACATACACCTCATCAACCTGGACGCTACGCTGACCGACCGGGAAGACTACTGGCGCATTCTTCAAACCGATCTGGTTGTGGGTAGCGCGCCGGGCGGTGGCTTTGTCTTCGAGAATGTGCCCCCCGGCAGGTACCGGCTGGTTATGACCGGAACCAGCCGCACGACGCAGCTGGACACGCCGCCATTTACCATAACGGCGAGCGGCCCCGGCTCTACCCACCGGCAAGACTTTTCCCCGAGCGCGGCTGCCTCCCCCGCTATACCGCTCTTCTACCGGCTGCAGGGCGATGGCGTAACCAGCCAAAGACACCCAAGCCCCCCGGGCATGGTAAACTTCGGCACCCGGATTAGCAGCACTACCAGCACCGTCAACAACCCGCTCCCGGCGGTGGGCGCTACAGACAGTTTGTGGTACTCAAGCTCCAGACCGACGGCTGCGTCGTGGCCCATTCGAGTATGGAAACCGGGGTTTGAGATCGCCTACTACGAGAACACCGCGCAGAACATCGCCGACGACCGGCGGTTCGGGGTGGAGATTGCCACCATTACCCTGACCCCGGAAATTACTCCACCGCCCGGCACCATACGCGGGCAGATGCGCGACACCTCAAACCCGACAGGGACCGGGGCGTGGAACCCAGAGAGCGGCGGCGGGCAGTGGACCGCAGCCGCCCAGTGGATTACCCTTGTGAATATGGACCCCAACCTCCCTCTAGATAGCCCCAACGCCCGCAGAGACACCACTGTAAGCTCTTACGGGCAGTTTACCTTTGAGAATGTGCCCAACGGCACCTGGCGGCTTGTGGTGCCAAATGCCCAGCTGCCCGGAACCGCGCAAGCGCAACACCCGAATGCCCTGGCAAACCCTGGCGGCGGACGGGTCTCCGCGCCGATTGTGGTAAACAATGACGGGCACACCGTGCACTTCGACAACACGACCTCCAGCAACCAGCGTATGCTGCTTGTAAGGCTGCACGGCATGGGTGCGCACGGGCAGCACCCGCCAGGCACCATGATCACCATGGGCATGGCAACCGGCAACGTCGGCAACGTGGTCCCAATCAACCTCCACTCTCCGGGGGAGGGCTTCTTCTGGCATTTAGGCCGGGGAACGCAGGTTAACATTCACGGCGGTGTGGGTCCGCTCTTTGCGGTCTCCCCCGGGTTTAGGGTAGCCGAAAGCGCAACCACAGAGGTTTTCGCTACCGACTACGTGCAGGGCGTGGCGCTTATCACCCTGCCTATGGTAGCTCAAGATGCTGCCGGGGCTGGCATTGTGCAGGGCCATGTCCGCCAAAGCCCAGGCGGTGTGGGCTCAGCGGTAAACCCATTCAACGGCACTAACGCCCAGGCGGTTTTAGTCAATGTAGCAACCGGCCAAGTGGCTGTGACCGGCAACGCCCCTCATGGTTGGGTGCCTATAGACCCCGTCACCGGATTCTACCAGTTTACCGGGGTGCCAAACGGCACCTACCGGGTTGTGTTTACCGCGGGCAACCGCCACGCGCGGATATCTACAGCGTTTGCAATTAGCAACAACGGCATAGTAATGGACGAAAACTTTATGGACAGCACAAACCTTGCCGTTGGCACCGCGCAGTCCCGGGTGGTGTTTGCCCATCTCTCGGGAATAGGCGTAGATATCCAAGACCTGCCCGGCGCACAGCTGCAGCTGCGCAATACAGCGGGCACGCTTACAAGCAACTTCACCGCCCCGGGGGTCAACGACCTGTGGCAGGTTAGAGCTGTCTCGGGCGGCGCCGCCCCGGGCTTCGCCCCTGTGGCAAACAATCCGGCCCACGGCACGGGCGACTTTACCGCCACCGCGCCCGGCTATCACGATTTCGGCGGTGTAACGCTCACCCCTGCGGACTTTACGGCAGACTCTCCGGGCGGCATCTTCGTGCATTCTATCCCCGTCCCGCTTGAGATGGACATTACCACCGCGCCGCCACAAACGGTGCGTGGGTTTGTGCGCGCCTTCGAGAGCCCCAACCCACCACTGCTGGCAAGCGTCGCCCTTATAAATACCGAGACCGGCGAGCGCAGAAACGCCAGTACCGACCCCAACGGCTTCTTCCAGTTCAGGAGCGTGACGCCGGGTACGTACAGGCTGGCCTTTACCGCCACCGCGCGAACTGCGCACTTCTCCCACTACTTTGAGGTAACAGCGACCACAGGGTACCACTACGATATAAACTTGCGCACTCCCCCGGCAAATGATGCGCGCCTGCTGTTTGTGCGGGTTATAAGCCCGTACTTCACCCAGGACGCCCCGCCTCCGGGGCTGCAGGTTACCCTTGGTACAGGTGTTGGCTCCGTGCCGCTAAACCCGCCTGGCGCCAATGGTTTCTGGTATCTAGCCAGGGGTACCGGACCCGGTGTTCCGGGTGGGCTGGGGCTGCTTAGCGCAAGCGCACCCGGGTTCGAGACCGAGTCCGTGACTTTGACAGAAGGAAGCTATTTCCACAACGTGGCCATTATAACGCTAAATATGGTGCACGAGCGCGACCCCGGCACAATCAGAGGTTTTGTGCGCAGCGGCACCCCGATACTGAGCACACCGCTGCCAAATGCTACCGTCACGGCTATCAACCAGCAGACATTCGCAGCGGCCAGCGCACAAAGTAACAGCGCGGGGTTTTACCAAATTGCCGGGCGTCCACCGGGCACCTACAGCCTGTTTGCCTCGGCACCCGGGCACAATACCCGAATGATAAGCGGGGTTGTAGTGCCTGAGGGCGGCTATGCCGAGCAGGATATCTACCTGCAAAGCGGCGACCACGGCACGGTACTCTATGCGGTGGCTGTGGGGGCTACCCCAACCAGCGTGGTAGCCAGTGACGGGCGCCCTCTCACTTGGAACCCGGTACTTGAGGTCTGGTACCTTACAAACGCCGCCCCCTCCCTAACCGTCACCGCCACAGCCTCCGGCTTCGGCCTGTTGGGCAGCCCTGTTGGGATAATCCAGGAGATTTGGGACGACCACGGCGTGTTGTTCGTCATAATGGAGTTTGCGCCGACAGCCCAAGTGACCTTTAGAGGCAATGGCGGCACTACCACCCATGGACTGCCATCCAGCAGCCCTGGGGTGGCCCAGGTAACGCTTGAGGTCTTTGTGGGCGATATAATAGGCGCAGCAAATGCCCCTGTATTTACCAGAGCAGACCACAGGTTTGCCAGCTGGAACGACGAGCAGGATGGCAGCGGCGCTGCCTTTGACCCGGCAACAGCGGTAATAACGGGGAACATGATTGTCTACGCCCAGTGGGACCACACGGTTATAGTCAGATTTATGGGTAACGGCGGCACTACCACGCACGGTGTAACCGGCGGCGACCCACCCGTTACCTATGTGGATATACCTGTCATAATAGGCGACGCCTTGGGTGTGGCTAACCTGCCGGTGTTTACCCACGATAACGCTGCGTTCTCACACTGGAACCTTGAGCAGACCGCACTGCCAGGGACACTGTTTGACCCCACGCAGAACCTCCACAGCGACATAACCGTCTACGCCCGGTGGGATGTAACGGTGATCTTTGTAGGCAACGGCGGGCAGAACGTCGCGGACGACGCGGCCACAGCCACGGTAACTATCCCTATGGGGAATACCGTAAACCCAATACCTATCTTTACCCGCCGCGGCCACCACTTCGATGGCTGGAACACCGAGCAGGACGGCACCGGCAACACGTTTGACACCACCACTGCTGTGCCGGGCAACATGAATGTTTACGCCCAGTGGGACCCTATGGACGATGACGAGCGCTTTGGCGGCCTGAATTTTATTGACCACCCCGATAATATAAACTACGGCACCGTGGTTATGGACTTTACCACCACCCGTAGTTGGCGGCTGGGTCCCACCTCCGCCCTCGACGTTGCCCCCGGAGCTACCCCAATCGAGGACGTCTACTTCACCATTGGCAACCCCCACGGGGCTACTGGCTGGCAGGTGTGGGCACGCGCCGAGCCAAACGCCGCCGGGCTCAACCTTGCGCCTCTGTTGTGGGCCGGCAGCAACAGTATCAACCAGATCGGCGCCCCTGTGTACGATTACCTGGGGAACGGAGCGCCCCTCACGCACACTATCCAGTGGTCGGGCATGAGAACCGCCAACCGCGACGTGCGGGTACAAGAGGTGCCCGGGTCGGTAATTTCAAGTACCTATTCAGCTTACCTGCACTGGACCTTTGTGCAGGCATAGGCACTCAGATAAAGTGCAATATTAATAAACGAAAAGCAGGGCGCAGGCCGTGAGAGCTGCGTCCTGCTTTTTGCTGTGTGTTCTAAGTTCATGAAGTTCGATATTTGAGAGTGGGCAAGCAGGTTGATACGGGTGATTAGTTTTGAGTTTGTTCTTTGGTGTGCGTTTTTAAGGTCAAGATCATTAAGGTCAAATTCAAGGTCGCAATATTGATTCTGCCTGCGAGTAGGGGGTAATGTGCTGCTTGTGCCGCGAAGTTAAGTTCAAGGTCTTTTAAGGTCAAGGTCAAGTTCTAAGGTCAAGGTCCCAATACTGATTCTGCCTGCGGGCAGGGGATAATGTACCGCTCATGCCGCGGGGGCACTTACTTTCTTTGCTCCGCCAAAGAAAGTAAGCAAAGAAAGGCGGCTGGGGGTAGGACCGACGCTGCTTCGCTCACAAAGAACGTTCGCTACGCGCTAACTCCCCCCAGACCCCCCACTGGTGGGTCAAGGGCGGGTTTGTGGGGATTGGTAGGCTGGGTTGACAACCGGATTCGTCTGCAAGAGCGGAAGGTTTTAGTGGGTAGAGGCAACGTTTCATTAAGGCGGAAAGCTGCGGTTCCGTATTGGTTACGTTTGCGCAAAGGTCAAGGGCATGGTTGGGGGCTGGTGGCAGGACTTCGTCTGCCTGAGCTGTTGGTAGATGACCGCAAATGCGCAGCTACGATGAGAATCCGCTGTATCCGGCTGTGCTAAGAGAAACCTACCCTGCGGCTATGCCAGCACGGGTGTAATAAAGTAACGAGTCTTCGCGGTGAGGTGTTTGCTGATGATTATGGTTAGTGCAAAAC
>Ga0131853_10021508_pt1 | contig 11702 bp, 7 predicted proteins | sample TergutLab28metaG_FD_92764 | JGI IMG/M metagenome (GOLD analysis project Ga0131853, IMG submission 92764) | Labiotermes labralis P1 segment gut microbial communities from Petit-Saut dam, French Guiana - Lab288 P1 (version 2) (version 2) | ecosystem: Host-associated > Arthropoda: Insects >...
CACGCCTCAAGTCAGCCTACACAACGCAACAAATAGTCGCAAGCTCCTGAAGATGGACGTATTAACGTCTGAAACATGTTGAGCAGTAGATAATAAAGCAAGTGTCATCTAGTTGGTCAACCTCTATTCAAATACTGTAATGATATTTATTTATGAACATGTAGTTTAGTGAGACAGGAGGGGGGGGGTTAAACGTGGGAGGACCAATTCACGAAAATAAGGCAGTTGAGCTGAAAATTTACACTTGCTGATTCCAACAGAGCATGTCGATTACGCTAATAATTATAACTATCAAAAGGAAACTGTCTGTAGCAGGGCTGGCGAACCTAAAGCACGCGGGAAGTTTTTATGACACATGGTATTCACTGTTGTCCCATTTTTTACATCTTTTTCCCGACCAGCGCCCTATATTGCGAAGAATACACATATCTTACAGCGTAGAGATTGCGTTTGAATTACCGTTGTTAACCAAATAATACTGAGAGTGGAAGATTTTTTTTATACAAATCAGGAGCAGTGCGAAGTGTTGGCTGCTGGATATTTATCACTGGGGTGCCGGTCTGGCGGTGACTGGACGAATTCGTGACATTGGACAAAACGTTTTACAATCTTCTTTTCAAACAGGCAGCAGTTGCAGCCCCGGTTACTTCCACATTTTCTTCCTTTTCGCATTCCACTAGGAGGCCTTTATTAGTAATACAATAATTACAGTGTGTATTAATTATGTAATATGTATTACTGATAATGCATTAATTAATAAGAATTACGGAAGACTCCAAGACAATTTGCTCCTAAAAATTCCCATGGGCACGCGAAAAGATTTATTCGAAATTTGTATAAAATTTGGGGTCGCCCCCTCAAAAAAGATTCGCCATCATGGTCTATAGGTTATTAAAGGCGCTGTATGCTCCATATTGTACTGTATCTTGTTGTCCAGACAGTGAGTAAATTGTTCGACTCCGCGTTGTTGGAGAGTCTGGTGAAATCGATTAGTTACGTAAGTACGAAAGCTGGGTCTGGTTACGACAGGATTGTTGTCTTCACCACCATGCCCACAGCTCAGGAAGTCCTAGCGACTTACGTAGCTCTTAGTTCCAGAGGTCATAATGTTATACAGTTCTGCTACTTCCGTTTACGTCATTTTAGAGCTGTGATTAGATGCAGATGTGGCTTGACGTTTTTAGTAAGATGATCAGTTTCTGGAATGAAGAGTCTGGGACAGCTCTCTGTCCGTTTTTTCAGGTGGTGAAGTGTAATGTTCGCACTCCGCCAGTTACGTAGTTGCTGTAATATACTTGCTTTTGTTTGCTACCAGTTGTGCTGGCAGATTAGGGACGTGCTGTGGCTCATGGAAGCCTCGTGTTTGCACAGGACCTGTCTCTGTGGAACAACTGCAGTAAAGCCCTTGATCGGCAGCGTCTTCACGTCCTTCAGTTACAGTTTATTTGATGAAGAGGCTCGGCAAGAAGTGGGCCGGGATAGCGCAGTCGGTATAGCCACTCGCTACGGGTCCGGGATCGAATCCAGGTGGGGAAAGATTTTCCTCATCCGTCCGGACCTCCCTGGCGCCCACCCAGCCTCCTGTACAATGGGTACCGGATCTTTCCCGGGAATAAAGCCGCCGGGACGCGGTGTTGACCACGCACAGCCACCTAGCGCCGAGGTTAAAGAAAGAGTAGATCTATACCTGTACTCTTCCTCTGGGACTTCTTGGCCTCTTCTAGGGTGAACTTTACTTGACAAGAACTGTCATCACTGGGCTCGATCTTGCTCCGTCTGGAATAAAACTTCAGGCATGTATGCAGGCGATGGATAGCAGCATCGTACGGACGAACTGCTCGGTGGAATTTGTCTCGATTTATGTGACAACCATTTGGCAGCTGCATTTGTTTCAGCGTATTTTCTGTTCGTTTATGATTATTTGAAGGCTAACTCCAAGTCACTGTGCAGCTGACAGTGAGTCAGTCTGTCCGTGTTCGAGTCGAGCCCCAACCCCTCTCTCCCCTCCCCCCAGACATCATGGCCAGATATTATTTAGTACTGAGCCTCACCATTGCAGGTGTAGTGACTCCGACTGTAAAAAAAAAATGCTGTGAAAATACCTTTATATACCATGCTCCACCGACATCCCACGATACATTGGCTCCCGGTCTTCTCCCGCTTTTCCTTCTCGTATGAGTAGTTCGAACATGAAGATGCGTACGGAGCATAGGTGGAATGAAACTGTCAGGAGGAAACCGAAGTGCGCAGAGAAAAACTTGTCCCAGTGCCACTTCGTCCACCACAAATTTCACATGGACTGACCAGGTATCGAACCCATGACTGTGGTTCCTAAGTTGTATTTAAAGACCCACTTACTACGGCCCAGTAAAGACACATTGTCCTCACTACAGCGAGCAACCTGCTAATGCCATCTACGGATGTAATTGCTGTTCGTTCTTAGGATCTCATTAAGCATAAGTACACTGGGGAAAAGGCAGGCGTTCTAATGTTAAATATGGTTTTGCAAAGCCGATACGCGGTGGCGCAGTTGGTAAATGCACTACAGGCCAGAAAGTTGCCGGTTAGATTCCCGATGGGGGTTATTTGAATTTTTCGTTGACTTCGTCCTTCCGGCCGCACTATGGCCCTGGGGTCGACTTAGCCACTGAAATAAATGAGTACCAGTGATGTCTCCTGGGGGTAAAGGCGTCTGGTGCGTAGGACTGACAACCATTCCACCTTCATATGCCAATTGTCTGTAAATTCAGGGAACCTCAACCTCCTGGAGCCCTACGGGCCTGTCCAGGCCTGTAATGGGATAGCTTTACCTTAGCACATCATAGCCACTGGACTTAAAGATTAAGGAGAGGCTTACATTTTCGAATAAGTGTCCTGAAATACGTGCACAGTCAATGTACGAATACTTAGAAGCCCCGTTCAAGTATCAGCCTGATAGGTGGCAGAATGATTACCAGTTCTTAGTGCACAGTGACAAGGTCATCGGGACAACATTCAGGTATTTACATAGAGTGGCTGAGAGAAACCATCACTTTTCGTCAGATTAGTCTCTTTCCATGTCGAGATTCGAAAAGCGGATCTCTCGAATACGAAGGCGTTGTAGGTAGCACTTCGCGATGTTCAGTCCTGCGGTGGCGTATTTAGTTTTCTGCACTAAGAAGACCCGGTTCAAACCGGATTTGTATCTTTGATTGTAACCACAGTTACTAGTTCTAAGTTGAACTGAACGCAGTCAGCAGCATGTCGATAGTTCTTATGTTTCTGCAGAGTGAAGTGTCAGACGTGACAGTGAGAACAGGGGTTACCAGCACGAACTGCGAATTTTAAGTCCATTGTCTTGCAGGTGAAGTTGGGATACTGGGAAGAGAGATGAATGTTTTGTTTCACCGCAATCACACGTCTTCCCCGTACCTCGGTGGCATCAAGGTTTCTCCTGTAGGCGCGACTGTTGACGCGTTCATTAACAGCTGTGTTTCACAACCGCTCTGTACACCGAAAGCATATTATATGTCGCTCTTGTTTATTAGCTCTGCACACTGTCAGCTTGGCACGGTGTTTAGAGGAGACGGCTCTCGTTTTGCACCGTTTAAATGAACTTGCAACGAGTGGCACTTCTCGTTCCCAAAATGGTGTCTGACACGGGGACCTTCTGTAGTTCACTGAAGTGTGGCCTTTGTGCTACAATGCAGTACAAATATTAACCTGTTAAAGCCTCGCAATTGCTTTACGTACCGCTCGGTTTAATATCTAAAAATTCTATGTGATTTTACTTACCATTGCGTTTATGTGTTTTGTACAGATCTCAGAACAAACAGCGGCTGTTGCCTTACACAACATTGGCAGTTTGGTTTTGTGTAACCGAGGTGAAGGGTGTTTACTGCGCGGTAGGCACTGAGTCCTTATATAAAACAGATTTATTTAGTCTTTAAAGGGATAATATAACAAGAATACCTTGCAGGGTTTAGTGAATGTACTGCTGAATTGTTCTGATTTCTGGGAAAATACAAGAGCATGGGTTCACAAATTTTCTGTCCAGACTCTAGGAACTATCTCCAAATTCTAGGCGCCAGAAGAGTTATGTGGAGCAAGTTCCATATTGAGGACCTTCAGACCTGGAGTGACCTGTGAACCTCGTTGCCGTCTGGCGCTTTGTGTGCGGTGCGTGTGTGCTGATACACACATCTTTGTGTCGGGAAACTAAGACTGCAGAAATTATGCTGAAAATATATGGTGCCACCTTACAGAATTCAGTCGGTCGCGCAACCCGTCGCGCGGGGTTTTTGCACCCCTGTGCAACAGTATCATTAGCCGAATGCAATGCAGTAGTAGTGTTTCCCGAATACATCCCAGGAATATCCGGTTTCTTGGGGAATGCAGAAAGCACTGAATGTATTTTATGCGTCCACACGTGTTTGTGGGTTGTTAAAAATAAAGTGTCGTGCTTTTTACGGTCTTTGACGTTCTTGTATGTTTTTATTGCTGGTATTTTGTAAGTTCTTGGAACCGTGCAGGCGTTTCACACTGAAAATGGATCCCGATGTTCATGACGCTTCTCTCAGTCCCAAATAATCTCGAACATCGAAGCTCTACCCTATTCTCTTGGGGAATGGTTATTTTCTCACCTCGAACCCTTTGCACCCTCTTTCCTATTGTAGAATGATAGGCTCGAGAGCCGATCTGGAAGTGATGGCAAAGAGGGCAGCTCCTGATTTTGCCTGGAATCAGATCTCTGTCGTCCAGCTCGTGCAGCCTGCTGTCCGCAGAAAATGAAGAGTCGGTGCAGAATGGCGGTGGAGGCGTACTGATAAAATATAGCTTTATTGTAAAAGTGTCAGTTGAATGACTTGCAGTACGGCGGGGCTGTGCTTGCGTTCGGGGTGGGATTATACGTAGCGCGCGTTGTAAGATCGGAGCGTAGTTTAGCGTGCGAGATGATATCTCACTAAAGGTAAACATGCCTTTGGCAACAGTGGCACATTTTGTGGTGCTGGATAAATGCTGCTGGTACCACCACGCACAAGTACATGCTGAAAGTCGCACGCCGCCTGGCCAGCACGCTGCGTGTTCGACAGAGCCGGGAGACCGACCGTCCTGTTTGTGTGCACTCGTGTTTTTTCTTCGACATCTCGAGGAAAATGCTGGAAGAATTTCTTAAATTAAGTAAAGACAGCATCATTATAGATTCTCCTCCATTTCTTCATTAACAGTAATCTCGTAACAGTCTATACTGCGTGACGTATGCAGATGCAGTAGTAGTGTTAGCAACTAACCCCCAAAATGAACCAGTCATATGTCAGAGTATGCGTTTATGAAATGTCAGTATAACTACACACACTAGAGCTCCACTTACCCGAACACTGATTATCCGGATCGGCAGTTAATCCCAGTTAATCCGGTAAACAATTTTTAATTTAATTGTACTACATGCCATAAATCCCCCCCCCCCTTTTTGAAATACATATAAGGAGTTATGTATTAATGTGCTGTTTGTATGTAATTAAATATGTGGCCTAAAACAGTCTTCTGTAGAAATTTTTTTCTACTTCAAACTGCCAATGTAGCATATTTTCAAAGAAAAATCCAATTATCCGGATTTTGTGCGTATCCAGATGGCTCGCCGTCCCAGTTAATCCGGATAAGTGGCGTTCTGCTATACTTAATATACCAAGCAGCAAGTATCAGTTATAATAAATGCACGATAATATATCTTTTTGATTTTCATCTCGTGGTTTTATTAACACCTTGAAGACTGGCCTTCGTCTAAATGAAGTTATAATTTTAAGTCCATGTCTCACAGAGAACGCAGTCCGTCTTTAGTCTGTTATAAAGACCACCCTGTTAATGCTGTGTAGGCAGATAATGGCTGTTTATTGTGAGAATTACACGAAAGACAATATTCTCGGTTTGAGCAAACGCAGTCTTTCTCGGTATTGCAGCATGTTATGCGTGTAATTACCACTGACCGTTAAATGGCTAGTGGTCTTGTGATATTTGGGGACCTCGGTAGCACAGTGATTAAGGTGCTGTGCTACAAATCGGAAGGTCGCTGGTTCGATCCCAGCTGGTGTAACTGGAATTTTTCATTGACATAAAGTTCTTCCGATCGCACTATGGTCCTGGGGTCGACTCAGCCTCTAACAGAAATGAGTAACCGGAGCATTTCCTGAGGGGTAAAGGCGGCCGGTGCGTAAGACTGGCAACCTTACCACCATGCTGTGCCGTTGTCATGAAATGTGGGAACCTTAACTTCCTGGAACCCTCTGGGCCACTCCAGGCCTGTAACGAGAGTGCTTTACCTGTACTGTGATATTTAACAGTTCATATAAGACTTCAAGATCTTGAAGTGAAAGATGATATTTTTGTTACCTCCTTTACAACATAGCACACAGCCTTATGTCGCTGCTTCTGATAAGAAGGGTAAATAGACTAATGACATGGGGTGATATCCGGTGGTGTGACGATCATAACGAGTTTCAGCGAGCTTTTGTTGTAATTCTCCGTAAATGAGTCAGGGCAAGGACGGATGGACATAAAGATTGATTGAAATTGACGATCCAGTCTGCCCTGCGATAGAGCCTCCGCTTCTCCTTCATTATATTAGCACGTTGTTATGCACATTCAGAAGGATTGCATCGCTAAATTTTACAAATGAATTCGGTAGGTGCGTAGGTTTACACACTACACAGTACAGGGCTCTCGATTCGCGGTGGGTACTGCGAGAATGGTCTATAAATGCCGTCTTTATGACATTTTTAGCACGATTCTGTTGGAATTCAGTTGGAGGTTTCACGTTTGACGTGTCCCCTACCTTAAACGAATACAAAACTAATTATGCGATGGTTAGCACTACGGATCTTAAAGTCGGAAATTTGTCTATTATGTGTTTTGAAATACAGACACCGCGGTCCTATCAAACTGCAGTTATGGTAAGACTTCAGACCGTAAATCAAGCCTTTTCGGTTAATATTTTGAGCTGACTATTGTGGGATTTTTAGAGTTTCGTCTGTGGCGAGTTAGAGAATCGGTGGGCAAGCGGCCTGTGTGTGAATAAATTTTATATATATATATATATATATATATATATATATATATATTATAAGTAGGTAGAGAGAGAAAGGGAGAAAGAGTCGATTGTATTGTTAAATACAACATTAACGTTTCTTTAAGTTCAGGGCAACTTTAGTTTTATACTCGTATATGCCCATGATTTTCGGTATTGTCCAATCTTTCGCCCCGGAATTCCGATGAAAAGTCTACGAATACAGGTTCTGTAATTAATTATTTCCAATTGAAACTGCTCAGACGGTTTGAAACTGGAAGTTGGGCAATAGGTCAGCTTACTTGATTTATTAAAAAATATATTTTCTTAATTCTTAATCGAAACAAGACACAGGGATGAAAATATAACTTCATTAGCAATTTTACTCAAGTAATTTAATAAAATTCCTAGCAGTAGGCTGCAATAGAACTACTACTGAAATAAAGATAAATAAAAAAACAAAGATAAGGAGACCAGACCTGGTGTCTGCGGATAACAGCTACAGTTTAGTACACACATTCAAATATAAAGTATAAAATTTTGATCAGTAAGATTATGAACCATCAGGATCGAAAACCAACCTGTGCCTGCAGATAGCCTTAGCAGCAGGAAAAAAAAAAAACTTGTATGGACCCGGTAATTCGTTACCTGAGCTGCAGTCGTTACGGCGTGGTTGCTGCTAGGCTAACTTTCATAACGAACAGACAGCGTTATACCTCTCTCAAAAGATACTCGTATTTGTTCGGCGTATATTCATAGCTTCAGCCACTGTGGACGTTTTTGAAACGGACAGCAAACGCTCTGTGTTGCGTGCGCAGTGCTTTTCCTCTTACAAAAGTTTGCGCCCCCCCCCCCCACCACTCTCCTTCGTCACACAAGGAACCTGGTTACTACTATACTCAGGGAGTGACTTTGAAGTAGTGGTTAACAGTAACAGGAGAGCGATTTGTTAACAATCGCGGTAGGTATGAGTACGCTAACAGAATTAAAAACAAGACACTGTATGTATAACGTAACATTCAGGTGCGTTCGTGCAACCATTGTTGCAGTGGAAAAGCAATAAGTATTACATACCCAGCATGCAGTGCGCCATATTGTCATCTGTAGCCTGCTGTATTTTTACACATTGTCTCATAAACAGCACGATTTTAGAAAATAAAGCTTTTGGATATAAAATGTGTTTAGATTTTCTCTACAACTTTTGTCTGGAACATTTCTGAGCGAGATGATCAAAAATATGTTTTAGTCTTCGTATAAAGCACCCGTTATTTTTGTCAGACCCTAATGAAACTTGATTTTTCGCGACAAATTTACGAAAAATATTGAGATATAAAATTTCATGAAAATCCGTCCAGTGGGAGTCGAGTTGTTCCATGCCGCGGACATACATGACGAAGCTAGCAGTCGCTTTTCGCACGTTTGCGAACGCGCCTTAAAAAACAGCTGTTTTAGAGCATTAATGAGGAATAGATCATCGATATACCGCCAGCTGAAACGGAAGATTCATGTCGGTTACGATGCCTTCGTAATTCCCTATACATATTGCCATAATAATTGCTGTAGCGTAGGGTTATCAGTTTTGTTTGAGGTGAAGGACGACAACGGCGATGATAATGATGACAGTGGTAATATGATCTTCATCTTCATCATCATGGACTGTCAAAAAAGTCATACCGTTTTAGAAGAACTGTGACTCAAACACACGTACCATTGATTATTTTTTCAGTGTGCGTTTTACAGTGGTTTGATTTGTTTGTAAATCACGTCATAAAAGCGTGCGTGTGACGTGTATTACGCAGCGTTTACACACTCTGTTTTATGTCGCTGGTTGTGTAATGAGTAGTAAAGGTGTTACATCAGATATGATATATCGCCTGTGCGTTTACTCTTCCACTTCGTTTTTCCGTCATTTCTCGTGACGCCATGCGTCATTCATTACAGTAAACGGTTAAATTAAAATAGCCATGAAAATGTGTCATTGTTTCGTCATTTGGTTTCTCGATGTGCACAGTCGCGTTTTGACTTGCAAACACTAGGAACATTTGAATATGAAAGTAGACTCAGCGTGACGTTGTAGGCGTTGCGCTTGTTCTAATTGCCTCATCTCTGAAGTTGGCTTCAACTGAATTTCCTCCGTGAATATGTTAAGTTGCCACCACTGTCCTTTTGCCGAAAGCTTGTATATGTGTGTGTGTGTGTGTGTGTGTGTGTTTCTACTTGAATTTTTGTCTTTGATGGCGGTAAATACAGTATTGCCACGGCAAGGATTACCTTAAGTTAAGAAGGTCATGCCTCCAACAGTCGTGGTTTTGCCTACGCGTTAAAATTAACATTTACCGGCCCTGTAAGAGCAAACTGCTCTTCGTGCAACGAAGTGTGCGTAATGTGTCACGGGCAGTAACTTTGGTCTGAATCATTTTCTGTTTAATGTAAATTAACAGCGATTTTAAAAGCAATTTAAATTGCGTAACTTTCCACTGCGTGCAGCCGCTCGCTTGCTGGAATTGGCAGTTTCGAATTCTGTCGATGTCCCTCTCTTGTGAGTGTTGAGTGTTGTCAGGTAGAGGTCTCTGCGTCGGGCCGATCACTCGTCCAGAGCCCTATCGAGTGTGGTGCGTCTGAGTGTGATCGTGAGATAATGAGGAGGCCTTGGCCCACTAAGGGCTGTTGCGCCATAAGTGGGTGGGGGGGGGTGAAGTTTCTACTTTTAATAGGCGCATGTTACTGACATGCATGAGTATGGTTTATCATAGTGCGTCAGATGACCACGATGTCGAAGGTGTGATAGGCAGAAAGATGTGTTCGTACTGTATAGACCTACAGTGTACTTGTTTTTTTTTACGTCATAAGCCTGTAACATATTAAATATTTTTCTAAACTGTGGTCGAGCCGTGTATTTTTTAATGTGCGTTCTCAGAAAAGCAGAGAATCGTGATATGTCCTATGAAAAGCATCTATCGATGCCTCTTGATGTAGAAGGTAAAGCAGTCCCGTTACAGGCCTGGAGTGGCCCAGAGGGTTTCAGGAAGTTAAGGTTCCCAGATTTTATGACAACGGCACAGGATGGTGGTAAGTTTGTCAGCCTTTACTGGTACTCATTTCTTTTAGAGGCTGAGTCAACCCCAGGGCCATAATGCGATCGGAAGGATTTTATGTCAATGAAAAACCAGCGACCTTCCGATTTGTAGCAAAGCACCTTAACCGCTGTGCTACCGCGACCGCCTCCTGATGTAAATGAGCAAAAAAAGCACTTCACGTTCCCTGCGGCTCGTATTTGCAAAAGAAATGGAAATTCTACCAATGCAGCCAGTTATTATTGACGCAGACGTCTCTCTGTTAAGTCACAGATTCGATTGTCTCAGCATTCGTGCTGAATATATGCACGGGTTTTGGCTTTCTTGACGGGACTGAACTGTCATTGTCTTTTTTCTTCTTGCAATTTGTATTTCTTTTTAACACAAATGTGAATATATGGTTTTGCATTATCATGTTATTTTTTTGTCCTTCTGAAATTTGTACTTATTTTTAACCCATGCTGGATATATCCATTTGCATTATCACGGTAATTATTAAAGTACGCGCTCAGCAACTATTTACGATGTTTGACTGAAGGATTTATACCCTTGTGAAGAGAGAGAGAAAACCAACAAGATACAACAATCTCTCTCTTCACAATTTGCTCACGATGCACGGCCACAGAAACCTAAAGATTTCTACTCTTGTTCACAGAGGGCGGCATCGCATCAGCAACAGATGGCAGCACAAGGTGAGTAATACATTTTCGTTCGGTAATGCAGCTCACTGCAACGTTCAGCCAGAAATCCGGCAGGGCTCTCTGTGTAAGGTAGAGCTGAAGTTCCGCTTGCTTCTCGCTCAGGAAGTTTTTGTGCTAAGAACTGAACAGACAACTCGTGCACATTATAACTGGCTGGAATTACTCTTTGTCTGCTTATGCACTGATTATGCCCCTTTATTCATTGCAGTGCAAGGTATAAGTGGGACCATAAATAAATTACATTACATACTGGACTTGATTGTTGCATGGAGCTGCATTCTGTAAAATTAAATAGATTAAGGGATTTAAATTGTCATTTATGTTATGGGATATTAGCAATTTACCTGTCTTCTTGATCAATAATTCCAGATCAACACACCATCTAAACAGCGAGCAATGTATTTGTTTTAGAACAGTTTTAACTTCGTTTACACGCATGGAATTTAAAAAAATAGTGGGCTTCTAGACCAGAACGAAGAGTACGAGCTACCACATAATTTCCGTAAACGTGTGACGTTTGTTTAATATTAGTCATCCCGATGTGTTTGTCCACACATACAAAGTATAACGTATCGGTCAAAAACACAACAGTTTTATTACATAAAATGCTGCCTTAGGGCGACATGTTTCGACTTTTTCTGAGTCATTTTCAGGCCCTCTAGGTTACAGATCCAAGGTTAACAATGTTTAAAGTGCATTATGGGATCCCAGACGCTTATTTACTTACTTCCATGGTGCAGGGTCCTTCTTGAGCAGCTAACTGGTTTGCAGCTAGTCAAGAAATTCCCCGCATTTCACGGAACCCGAAGGTTCATTACCGCACTCACAAGCGTCCGCCACATGTCTCTATCCTGGGCCAGCCCAATCCAGTCCATACACCCACATCCC
>Ga0131853_10021509_pt1 | contig 11702 bp, 11 predicted proteins | sample TergutLab28metaG_FD_92764 | JGI IMG/M metagenome (GOLD analysis project Ga0131853, IMG submission 92764) | Labiotermes labralis P1 segment gut microbial communities from Petit-Saut dam, French Guiana - Lab288 P1 (version 2) (version 2) | ecosystem: Host-associated > Arthropoda: Insects >...
AAGACCTAGGAAATCACCTCCTGCAGTTATGCCCTAAAGTCGTGAAACACCCTGTATATTACAGCCAGACAGGCCACGGATGACAATCCAATATGACGCATGCGCTGTGCATACTTTTGCTCGACAACAATGGTTACGTGTGTGCACTTGGATGTTACGTTTACACGTATATTTTCTATCCTGTTCATCATTGTTTTTATCGCCTTCGTGATATTTGGTAAAAATAACGAATTTTTAGGACTCCTCATTTGCAGTTCCCTTCAGAATCTTACTGTTCCTTCCATCTTAAATTCAAGCATTCTTTTCGCTGCTTTGTTCACAAACCTGCTTAACCTGCCTTCTTCCTTTATAAAGTTACATTCACTTACGTATTATTTAATTTTGTTCTGAGTTAATCAGTGCTGAATTATCGGACAAGTGATAAGAGTGAAAAGAAAGTGAAACGACGCGGTTTTAGCTTCTTAATTTGAATTAATATTCATGAAGTCTCCAAGATCTTCATGTCGAAATCCCAATGCGGGTCCTCAGGATTACGAACAGGAATCTTAACACTGTATGTACCGTGTATGATGTCAAATTCAGCTTATCTAGCCAACTTTTTATACATCAAAATTAAATATAATCGATACACAGTTTCCGTTCCTATATGTTTCGGAACTCTTGGCATGCCATGTTCAGGGAATCATTATGTTAAAACAAGCAGTGCTTTCGATTTGGTCCAATGTATAAATCACAGGCGCATACCAGTTTAAATTAAAACACACATCATCACTTCATAAAATATTTAAAATATTAAAGCACATTCGATAGAGGTTTAGTTGAGCTCCATTTATGCTGCGTCACTCGAAATCTAAAGGCCCATCTCGTAACCCAAATACTGGTACAGTCTTAACGGAGGTACGTACGTGTACTCTGAACGGAGTAGAATTCTCCTGCAGTAGACGTCTACGTACATTGGACACATTCGAAGCTGCTGCTTGTGTTAACATAAGGATTCCCTGAAGATATAGGAAAGAAACTGTGTTTCGACCTTGTTTATTTTGGTACATAAAAAGTTGTTTAGATAAGTTGAATAAAAAAATATGTTACCCACATGACCGTGACATTCGGAAGGGACAGACATTATACTAAAATATCAGGCAAAAGGATAGTATTATATTTTTTAAAATTTCTATTTTCAGAATTTATTAATTTCTACGTTACTGTACGACGCCGTCTCTCAGTTAAAGTTATACCACAAGAAAATGAGTTTGTTTGAAGGGCGTCAATTGATGAAGTAAGTATAGGAAGTCACAGAATTGTATTTTAGTGCACTATGTATGAATTCTTTAGAGAGGCTAACGCATTTAATGTAACGAAACTAGGAGGTGAAATGTGCCATAAAGGCTAGGGAATTAACTTCGGTCTCTAGTTCTGCTTGGTATGCTGTATAGTAGGGTGGGCGGAGTAAGTTACAGGCATACTTTCAGAAGAGAATAGATATGACTGCGAGTATGTTTTGATTATAACTGTGAGGTATTAGCCGATATAGCTAGAAAATTTCCACTTAGTAAGTTGAATGTATAGAATTATTACTAGATATAGACGGATATAATGAAACTTAGAAGTCCGTGATGATATAAATTATGACTGTGCACTGAGAATAGTTCTTTATTCTTCGAACTCTCTGTTCTTTGATCTTTGTTTCACACCTGAAGTAATCAGACCTACCATAAAACATTTACGTCAGTTACCGTGCTACCGAATTCTGGTGCCAGTCATGTACCCTTATAATCCGGCACAGGATAGTGGAACAGAATTTTCTCCTTATTATATCCTGAGCGTTTATTTAACACTGCATTAGGTTGTGTTGTGAGGAACGAAACTGTAGTAACTGACATTTATCATGTTTCTAGACCTTTTCATTAAATAGACTTATTCTATATCACGTTCGCTGTCGTATCATTGCCAGCACAACTTTTCACTTACCATGGGAAGGCTAAAGTACGAGACAGAAGCAGAAAACATTACACAAGAAGAAAGAAAGAAATTAAAGATGGGTAGATAGAAAAAAGACAAAGTGAGAGGTGAAGATTGAAAAGAACGGAAAGAACTGAAAAGACGGAGAAGGAAAGAAACAGAGAAGGAAAAAAGGAAAAGTGGAAAGAAGAAAGAGAAAGGGAAGAAAGAAGCAATAGATAAAACTAAAAAAGGAAAGTGGGAAAGGCAGGAAACAAGCGATATGGAAGAAAGTAAAAGTCATAGAAGGTTAGAGAGCAAATACAATGAGACAGAAAGGAAAGGTGAAAGAACGAACCAACTAAAGAAAGGCACAAAGAAAAAAGATATTCTGGATGTTGGGCTTGACACTCACAATGTTTGTAAGATGGACAACAACTGTGTGTGTTGCTGAATCATACGTTGGCCTCAGAATCACTTTGACTTTTATCAGTACCCTGCATACTAAGTCATTTTTCATCGCTGTAGAAAATGACACAAACTTCAGTAATTAAACATTGATAAAAACTGCCGTATAGCTCTCCAGCTGTACCAGACACTCAAGACGTTGTTACTGGAGTAAACGTCATAAATTGCCTTCTTGATTAACGTTATGTCTTGCGACTAACTTGGAACTGTTTCAGCAGTGATTAATTATACATGTGTCACGAAAGAACCCGTAAAGGTTGCACAGCAAATGATGGCCATGTCTTTACATCATTCGGGTTTAAAGATTAGTGGTTATTCTACGTGCCACTTGCATTGGCAGTAAAAAGCCCTACGTTGTACACACGCAGTATATTTATATTTCTTATACACAGAATAAAAAAACATATAATTTTCTGAACATAATTTTCTGACTGGCCACGTAATGGAGGGGCGGCGTGTTTCTTTTGACGTAGCAAATGAATTCTTGCATATTACTTATCTGAACATCAGCTGAAAATTAGATCTTTAGATACATCAAAATATTCAGTGTGGTCAGACGTTATATTTTCTTGGAACTTTAATTTTGCTCGTTGTTATAAATTCGCATATTCAAGAACGAATAGACCTATTTCATTAGGCTCAGAAGTTAAGTGAACATTGGAATGAAATAAGCTTCTTCAGCACATTGGTAACTATATTTACCACATGCGTTAACATTAAAACAATTAGAATTTTACAATTGGTCTTCGTAAAAGGAGACATAATGTGTTTTGTGTGCTACAGGAACTTAGCTCTTAAGTATCGTTTTGTTTAATTTCAGATTTCAGGATTAAACTAAACTGGTAATTATCCACATTCGTCATATAAGGTTCTTCCTTCCGTTTTCCGCAGACGATTATGAAGGAAGACACAAGTTGATAACTTACGCTGTCAAGTACATTGACCTTTAAAATGGTCCGATCAAAAATAATAAAAAAGGGACTCCACAGAATTTAGGTCTTCCGTCCTATGCACGTGTACCTGAAGTGAAATCATTCACGTAGTTAGGAAGCTGTTGATATTAGTTGAGATAAACGGACACGAAGGAGTATTTGATTTTAGCAAGCAGATTCCTGTACGGGTAAATCTCTGAATATGCATTTGGAAAGTGTCCAATTCAAATGTGGGTTGTAACACCGGACAGGCCGACTGAGGTGTTTCGTGGGTTTACTCATTTCCTTGATCCAGCTGCTGGGAGTTAACTCAGTCAGACCTCATACATATTACAAAAAATTCCAATTTATCCTTCACAAACCAACAGTAAATTCGACGCTACAGAACTTCAGACACTGACGGCGCCTCAAAATAAAATATAAATCTATAAGGTTTAATTTTATAATTTTAAAACCATCCCTAGAAACTAGGAGATTTCCTCTTTAATTTTAGCAGTATTCTAGGTAAATGTGACCTATTTCAATGGCATCTTCCTAACCACGTGTTTGGGCATTCCAAATTATTTAATATATTTCTTGTTTCACCCATTCAAACTACAATGTAAGCCCACCCAGAAACTAGATCGGAACTCCGTTTGTCTTCCAGTGTAACTGTCATCCACCATTTAACTCCTGAAAGCTTGTGCTAAGCAGCTTCTTCACTTTACGGGTGCCAGCGTCATCGAAGGTTCCTTATGAGTACAAGATACTTGTCCAGTTTTCCATTGATTTCTCTTTGTAGAGTATGAACCCCAGAAGCTGTCCGTTATATGTAATATCAGCGAACACTGACTGAGGTTGCTGGCTGATTAATGGGGAGGAACATCTGTTGCCCCCTGGCATAGCGGGACGAATTGCTCGAGAGTGTTCACTTGTTGTGCGATTAATCACACGGCACCATTGTTTCTCGGCAATGATGTAATTGATTATAAGGTTGACAATAGACAGGGTTGGCTTTGCCCCCATCGTGTGTGGCAACAAACCCTTTCCCATTTCCTCCTAACCCCCTCCCCACCTCCCTCACTAGCAACAGCAATCACAATTGTAAATTTCAATGTAAGAATGACACAAATGACGAATTCTCCAAATTTTATAATTTAAAAAAAAAATCTATTTACAGAACCAACGAATATCATGCTTGGTTAGCGCTTTTGTTTGTATTCGAGAGATCGTGGGTTCAAACCTCGGTTTGGAGACCACTTGTCCTGACTGGAACATTCATGATTTTCCTAAGTTCTTCCATATATCTTCTGAGGCCGTGCCTGGTATTAAAGAGCAACGTCTTCCTTTCATAAACTTTCAAATTAATTCAACTCCCTAGGGCTCTGACGATGATGTGTGACTCGCTAACAATGTGTTCCTTTTTTGGTCTTTGTCCATTGTCTGATCTTTAAAGAATCACGATGTTATGGAAGCCGGCTGTTTTCCGTCGTCAGGTCAAGCAACACCTAACCTGATGGACACATTTGATCGCGCCATTCTCAGTCACTGGACACCACAGAAAATTAAAATCGTTAAGATGTGCACCTGAGAACATCTAGTCCAAGGGTAGTAACAGGAAAATGGCTATTGAAAAATTCAAATATTAATTATAAGTTTCAAAAATATAATACGAACCAAGTCACAATTTAGAAGACACAAAACGAAACATGAACTCAGACTGAGCATACCACAGATTCAACACACAAGCCAGAACAGTCATATTTAAAATTCTTTAACACCACTTACATTTAATCATACATTAATCAGATTTTTACTTGATACTGTATGGTCTGAAACTGAAAGCTTTGTTAAACTTCCGGAGATTGAATTTCTTCTCAACTGATAGGCCTGTATAACAGTCCGATTTCTACATCATAAAACACGTATATTGAGAATAATGTAAACAGGGTAATGAATCTTCAAGTTCCATAAATTGAGATCTGTATTCTGAACAGCTGAGTGAAAATTTAGCTTCTAAAGAACTCTGTTCCATGGAAATAATCCTTTCAACAGACAACAGATATTGCGCATGTTGAACTTTATACAGAAACTGTATTAAATAAGACAGGAAATATCCGTAAAGGCAAAGAACTCTTGGCTTTTTGCGTAACCATAGCAAGCAAGGAATATTTTGTAACCGAGGCAACCATGGCAGGAAAGGTGTCTTTGCTAAACACAGAAATATTTGTAGACTAGAAAACCAAATGTAGCATGGTAAGAAGAAAATCAGTGACACAGTTAATAAACAAGTTACGCGCTGTAACAAAGATGACTATAACAAGTGTAGAAACAATGGTAACCTTGGTTTTCAAGGTAACACTGGGAGCAAATGTAAATGTAGGAATCACAGTAAGATTGGTAAGTTTAGTAACCAATGTAATCACTTAAACAAAAGTAGCCATAACAAGAAGAGGAACATTGGAAACCTTGGTAAGCAATGTAATAATGGGAAAAAAATTAACTGTAGGAAGGTTGGTCCATGATAAGTGAGTCTTCTGTCACTACGGCATGGCGCGTACTCAGGTTGCGGGGGAGGAACGGTCTTCATTGTGGAGGGTAGCTGCGAACATATGGAATAAGTAGTCGCAGACAGCCGACAAAGCGTTTTCCTCCAGCTTGGAGATTGGGGTATGTGCTAACAATTGGGGTATGTGCTAACAATTGGGGTATTTGCTGACAATTGGGGTATGTGCTAACAATTGGGGGAAGTGCTAACAATTGGGGTAAGTGCTAACAATTCCTCACCTTAAAAAATTGCCTTGTTACGGAACGGACACTTGAATCTCGGGACTGTATTGATCCTTTGGATTAACCTAAACAATGGAAAAGGAACATGAGATTTGGTACTTGGAATATAAGGAACCTGTATAGTTGATATTCACTTACAACAGTACTCAGGGAATTACCAAGGTATAAATTAGATTTAGGTGGTATGCAGGAGTTTAGGTGGGGCAAAGGGTGTATGGTAAGAATAGAGGATTGTATTTTTTTTATGTAAAATGAAACGAAAATCGTCAATTCTGAACAGGATTTTTTGTAATGTGCACTAAGAACAGTATGACCAGTAAAGAGAGTAGAGTTCCTTAGTAATAGGATGTCATATATAGTTCTGAGAGGTGCTGATGTAATATCATTGTTTTGAATGCGCATGCACCAAGTACGGAGAAAAGTGATGATTGAAAAGACAGTTTTTATTAAAAAAAAAGAGCAGATTTTTTAGTATTTTCCTATGTACCATATGAAAATTATATTAGGAGATTTTAATGCACAAGTGGCTAGAAAGAATATTTCCAAACCGAAATTTGGGAATGAAAGTCTGCATCAGGATAGAAATGATAATGGTGTTAGGAGAGAAATTTTGGCACATCAAAAAATCTATTTGTTAAGAGCACGATGTTCCTACACCGAAACTTTCATAAGTACACCTGGACCTACTATAGATTTAGTAATTAGAGAGGCTTGTCACGTTTTGTCAACTACGTAAAATATTTTATCCAACACCCTGCTGTTAAAATTAACTCCATAGAGGAAATTATTGGGGATCATCAGCGTGGATTTGGACGCAAAACGTCAACTACTGGGTTTATGTTCTGCACGTATTAAAACCTAAAGAAACAATTAAAATTCAATTATTGGTGAATCAGCTACTTCTAAAATTCAAGAAAGCTAAAGATTCAGTTAGCAAGGATGTTTATGCCTATGTTGTTATTATATGGGACGGAAGAGTAAAATTATAAAGAAAAACACAGAACTTTTAGTAGTTTCTAGTAATGAGGCTGGACTGGAGGTAAATGCTGATAAAATTAAGTACATAGTCTTGTCTCGAATTTAGAATGCAAGACGAAGTCACAATACAGATTAATAATAGTTCCTTTGAGAGGGTGGAACTTTTCGAATATTTGGGAACAAAACCTAATGTATGAAAATTCTATCCAGGAATATATGAAGCGCAGATTGAAGTCTGGGAATGCTTGCTATCATTCGGTGCAGAATAGTTTGTCGTAGAGTTTGCTACCCAAAAATATAAAGATTAATACATTCTATACAGAACTAAAATTGTGCCTGTTGTTTTATATGGGTGTAAAATTTGGTCGCTGTCATTGCAGAAGGAACGTAGTCTGCAGGTGTTTGAGAACAAGGTGCTGAGGAGAATATTCGAGCGTAGGAGGGACGAGGTAACAGTGGAATAGAGAAAACTACACAATGAAGAGCTTTATGATGTTTACTCATCCGATTTTATTCGGATGAACAAATTGAGAAGAATGACATGGGCTGGGCACTTAGGGCGTATGGGGGAGAAGAGAGATGTACACAGGGTTTGGTTGGGAAACTTGAGGAAAAGAGACCAGTTGGAAGATGTAGGCATAGATGGGATATTAATATTAAGGTGGATGTTCAGGAAGTGGAATGGTTTGCATGGACTGTATTTATCTGGTTCAGGATAAGGGACAGTTGGAGGGTTCCGGTAAATTCGGTTATGAAAATTCTGATTCCATAAAATACGGGTAATTTCTTGACTAGCTGAAAACCTTTTAGCTTCTCAAGGGCTCTGTTGCATGGAATAGGTAAGTAAGTAAGTAAGTAAGTAAGTAAATAAGTAAGGAAAGAAGGAAGGTTGGTAATATTGGTAACTAGAATAACTGTACTACCCGTAGGGATATTGGTAGCGGTGGTAAAGAATGTGAACTTGCGAACCAAAAAATCTGTATTAACTTGAGAAACAAGGTAGCCGTGGGAGATGTAGGAGCTTTGACTTCTTTAATGACAAAGGTAACTATTGTTATAAATATACGTACATATGAAGTTGCTCATGTAAAATGACTATGATTGTTACTATTTTTAACTAAAAGTGTAATGTGTTAACAAATTTTTGTGAAAGGTCCTGTTGTCAGTTTTCACTTGAATATGTCAGATGGGAGTCAAGTCGTTTCATACAGACAGACAGGTATACAGACGGACTGGCGGACTGGCGGATGCGACGAAGGTAGAAGTCACTTTTCGCACTCGCGTTACGACAGCACCATTAGCTATGAACTATAGTACAATGGTATGGAAAGAGCGTCATTTCGTGTGTACATTAAAATGTCACTGAATAATGTTTCTCATTTTTAAGAGATATGGTTCAGTCTTGTGTTGAAATGTTCAACTATTTGGCGAATACGAAAAGAAACCGGTTATGTAAATTGTCGTGCTTTAGTCAAAGCACACACTCTGAACTTTATACATATTGTATCTTGTGAACTTTTAATAGCTTCGAACGGGCAGTTAAGGACGGTAGGAAATAAAACAGCATTAGCCAGTTGTGGCGTGGTGTGATTCCGTTGGGTTCCAATACCATAGTTTCATGAACCTCATCATAAGGTATATGGACCATAATATAAGCTATCATATGGACCGCTCACTCTATTGTTTACTGTTATCGCGAGTTGCTTACTGTCGACAAACTGCATGCCTGTGAACTAAAGATGAAGGGGAATAATCAGGACTACAATTTCCGTGAAGCTGAGTAAGATGACATTCAAGATATAACCAAAGCAGCAATACTCTATATGATTCCAATTTTTGTTAGATATTTCTTGTTGTCAGAATCAATGCGAACACTCCTAGATATAGGATAAACGTGTTTCTTGTCTTTTGAAAGAAAGATATATATTTTCAAAATAACTTCTTAAATTTAGAAGTTAAAAGAACTATTATTGGTAAATAAAAACCCAATAGCTAATTCATTACACTATTATTACTTCGTATTCGAGGTACTGGGCTTCGATTTATTGCAGGACAGAAGTATTCCTAATTCCTAGCATTCTGCTTTTCACTAAAGATCTGGAATCTTTCGCCTTTCAGGTCACTGTCACCTTTAGACTAGGTGATTTAATAAAATGCTAATTACGCAAATTACGTGAAGCTAGATTTAGGTTTTCTGGGTTTGTCCGAGACGTGTGTTGAACTGGTTCCAGTGTTTCCGTGTGCATTGCAGTCGTCGCCGCCAATGTGAGTAATTCAGTGCGTGAATGTGGTGCATGTCCTGGAACGCTTCAATAGTAGTAGAGAATAAGTAATCATCCTACTCGTCAACTACAAACACTTTTGATTCTCATATTGTATTTTGGTTCTAGTGCCAAATACAATATATTGGATAATAGGAAATGCTTGCTTCTCTTTTCGTAAGTTTTATCTCCCAAACAACAAGGTTTTCTGAAGAATTTGATATCGGATTCAGGATTACGTCTAAATATTAAGTGTTTTGTGGTAAGAGAGGAAATTAAGATAATAATAATAATACTTGACATCGGCAGAGAAATACAAGAGCTCGAGCAAGGAGAGACATAGAGTAACCTAGAAACTGCGGAACTTCAGCAATTGAAGGTAAGACTGACAAAGGATGCACGAAGAGTTTAAGAACGATAATGAAATTCGAGTTTAATACAAAAGATAAAATTGCAGCAATTGGATAACTGGCCGTCCGGCAATTAAAATACAGCTTTGATATAGTTACTCGAGTATCGAAGAACTACAAAAGTCGACAGGAAAACTAGACGGATTAAAAAGATACATAAAATTTACTACCCAAAAGCTGACGTACATGGACTCTGTTTAGAAAGGAAAATAAGTCGAAGAAGCTTATTACAAATTTATGCGACCCGTAAAGAAAAGGAAATCAGTATTGCAGAGTATTTAAACGCGATATATAAAGAAAACCAATTACTAAAATTTATTATAAGCCACAAAAAAAAATAAATAAAAGTTTAACAATTAAAAGAACAAAAATGTGTGTAAGATGAAACCAAATATTGAATTAAGTGAGATACATAGGAAAGACCTAAAACGTACAAAAGCAAGATTTGGAAATTCCTTAAAAAACGGGAAAACGAAAATATACATGGAAGAAAGTGGAAGTGAAATATTAGCAGCACAAAATCAGGCGTTAAAATCCAGATTTCATGCAACATAAATATTGAAGACAGAAATAGATAGCAAATGTGGACTATGGCATCAGTATAAGGCAACACAACACATTATGTCGGCATGTCCATTACTGGCAAATGAACAAACTGTGATGGTAGATGGTGACAACTACCATCACATAGCCAAGCAATAATTATCAAACAGGTCTGGGACCCGGTCACATAACCGCCAAATACGACACCCCCTAGATGGAAGACAAGTACACGCACACACAAAACGGACTGGACACAGAGATCACCACAGATACAAAGGATAGAGAGCACACACGTAAGTACACACATTCATTTACCACTTAATCACAACTCATCACACGAGTCACCTACCCACACACACTAACCCGGATCAGCTCTTTTTCTTTGGTTTTTACACCTCTCCACAGAACACATAAGAAAAGCCCACCAGCAGTAGAGATCGGATATGGACAAACAGTAGCTGGAGACCCACACAGGACAGCAGCGAGCAGACATACTTGAGCTGCACCCCCCGGAAAACGCACATTACAGATAACCCCCCCCTCTGCCCCCTATAAATAGTATATAACAAACATCACAGATGCTGAGATCTCACCATCGTGACATATCCATACCAATCCTGTAAAGCAATACCACCATACTTTCGGATGTAAACCTGATGATGGTCACATTAGGCCGAAATATGCAGTTTACTTCATCCTTTATTAAATATATTTTTAGATATTGTTGTGTTATTGACTGATACCCTCACCTATTGTTTATATACACACAACGGGGATGGCTCATTAAGAATTAATATAGCCATAGTAAGCAATCAACAAATGAAAACTGACAGAACAATCCCTAACAATATCCTGGTTAATGTAATACGTGATTTTGAGAAAGGAGCTTGTCTGTTAATAGACACTGAAATTTCAGGAGACAGAAATGTAATAAAGAAAGAAGCTGAAAAGTTTTACATGTAAAGACCCGACAATAGAATGCAGTGTATGTCGATGTCAAAATAAAAATTGTACCAACAGTAGTAATGGGGGCAACTGGAACCTTCTGCAAGTAATTCAGAAAATATCTGAAGAGCGTAACTGGAAAGTACAAAAAGGAAACTGCAAAAAAACAGCCTTACTGCTCACTGCCACATGATTTTGAGAAGTACAAATGTGAAAGTACGAAATGTTTGTCATGGGAAATAACATGGCATGTACAGTGCACTGTAAACATAGTGTATCTGCAAGAATATACAGTAGAAACATGGTCTGTTGCGTGAATATAATTGTGAAAACTGTGTATGAATATGATAAAAAATATAAAAAATATTTTGAGCAAAATAAAACGTAGATTTAACAACAAAATTACAATAAAAACACTAAAATAAACAAAAATTTCTCTGGTTTCAGTCAAAAAATAC
>Ga0131853_10021512_pt1 | contig 11701 bp, 9 predicted proteins | sample TergutLab28metaG_FD_92764 | JGI IMG/M metagenome (GOLD analysis project Ga0131853, IMG submission 92764) | Labiotermes labralis P1 segment gut microbial communities from Petit-Saut dam, French Guiana - Lab288 P1 (version 2) (version 2) | ecosystem: Host-associated > Arthropoda: Insects >...
AGGCGATACAAACCCCTTGTTTCAAGTGTTCATAAACCCCTAAACCCTCACGGTCCACAATGAACAGGTCAGTAGTGGTTCAGCCTGCACTCGGATACCACATCACCAATAGCCAATCCCGCTACATAACACCATCACGCCTCAAGTCAGGTATGTACAGCTCATGCATATAGACACCAATACAGATGCATAAAACACCAAAACATACCACACACAAAAATGTTCAAGAATCACAGGACACCACACACTTGCAGGAAAACACTCACTCAGAGCCACACACAACACATAATATAGGTATAACACTTATCACTAGATAAATAAATTAACACATAAACCTCTATCATTACAACACAATACAGCCTACACAATAACGCACCAAGTAGTCGCAAGCTCCTGAAGATGGATGTATCAACATCTGAAACATGTTGAGCAGTAAACTGACATAATAAAGCAAGTGTCATCAAGTTGGTCTACCTTTATTCAAACACATGAACTTCATGGAATTTCAGTTGCACATAATCCTTAGATGATGAATATAAAATACATAAAAGTTCCAAACCTGAGAAGCGCCCTATTTTGTTTTTAAACTAGAAAATGAATATAGTTACTTGATGGAAATAAAAATGGACATCATTTGTAACTAACGTTTGTTTCTTTTCCAAATTCTGAAGGTTGCCCTTCAGGTTGTTGTATGCCGTTGATTTTGTTTTGAGATCAGCATCTATCTGTGTAACCTGCTTGCTTATAATATCTGCAATGTTTCGCAGTGACTGCTTGATGGGATACTTTGCCATATCCCACTGGAATCGTGTTATGTATGCCGGCAAGTCACCTGTAGACAATGAAATGCATTTCATTCTGCAACTTTTTAGGATATTCTAGCTTAGTTTATAGCAAGTTCATTTGAGAAGCTCACATTATTTGCATGACTTACCGTTGTTTGCCAGAAGGTTCTCATGCAGTTTATCCCTCTGATCTTCCAACACTTCTCCCAAATAAACTGCTACTTTCCTTGTAACTTGCTCCACAAAGTTATCAAGTTTTCCCAAGTCATCAGACAATCCAACCAGCTGATCAAGTGTTCCAACCTGTTTGAAAACATTATGGGAAACAGCCGCTCTTTAACAGAGGGGTGGATTTTTAGCCACTCTTCTTTTCAGTACTTACTGAACAGATTCGGCATTTCTTAATTTTGAGGCAGTCAGTAGCAAGTACAGCAAGGCATGATACGACTACGAACAGTGACTGCTTGACCATCAGACACTATATTATATGTATGCAGTTGTCACAAAGGTCATGTACTGCATTACTTAAAATGATACAAAACAAATTAGCTTCCTGTATTAGCATTAGATAGAGTTCTGGATCAGGACAGTAGATGAGAAAAGTGAATATTTTTGTTTATATGGAAAGATCTTTTAGTAAATTTAAATTATCCGTGTTCTGCACAGTAAGACACATTACAGTACATATACCAGCAACTGCACTATAATAAGATACAGTACTACACAAACCTGTGGTAAACCTCCTAAATGTTGTGGCCTTTTTCAGCCATCTTCAATTAGGTATTAAAAAAATACAATAATGGATAGTTATGTCATAAATGTGTAATAATAGGGTTAAAATACAAATATTAAAATGGTTAAAAAATGCAAAAAGCATACAGCAGAATGTATATTGTAATAGATATAATCTGAATTGCAAACATCTATTGCAGAAATTTATCTTTGTTTTCAGGGATATGTTCGTATGTCTCCTTTGGTTGTTTATATCAATGTGGATTAATTTTTTAAGCCTTTTAATATTTGTAATTTAATCCTATTACTGCACATCTATGACGTAACTATTACTGAATTTTTCTTTGTTTAATACCTATCAGAAGATTGCTGAAAAAGGCCAAACCATGTAGGTCTCCCACATGTTGTACATTACTGTATCTAATTACAGTGCACTTCGTAGAATACATATGGTTCTTTTAGTACTTAAATCTAGGATAACACAAACATGGAAATACAGCATGCATGAAGGCAACCAATACATGCAAATTTTCTAGGTATGTCACTTGTAACTTGGCACAGACCCAATAATCATAATACCATATCAGAAAATGGGGTTGTGAATACTTAAAAAATCTTCTCAAGTTCCATAAAAGGTGTAAATGTCAACTGATCAAGGAGTACTACGAGTTAGTGCCATCATTCTGTTGCATGCTATGATACAAAATCTGGTTGGCTGTTACATGAGTAATCATGTAAGGCTGATTTTAGAGCTACTTAATGCCCAAAAATGATCCGGCACTTTTCACATCTTGCGCCATGTCAGCGACTAGTTAAGAGATCATAAAAGCCACTACACATCTTCCATAGTTAGTGGGCAAAATACCATGGTACATATGAGAATATAATACTACTATCTGGATTTTAAACAATGAAGGAGGGTGTGTAGATTGGATTAACCAGTCTCAGAGTAGAAACCAGTTGCAAGGAATACTGTAATAAGTCAGGCTCCATATAGAGTAAAAAAATTCTTGACTACCTGAAAGATTACTAGAAACTCAAGAATAACTCTAATATACTAAGTTCCTTCAGTGCTACAAATTTGAACAGTAGTATAACTTACCTTCAAATCTGGGATATGGAACTTATAATTTACTGACAAGTTGTTCTGTTTGCTCGTGACGTTATTCATTGTTTCCCAGGTTTGCTGGCAAGTTTTGTCGCCTGGGGCTGATATTATCCAGTATTCGGTCATTTCTGTTCTGTTTGCAGAACACATGAAACAGTTAATAAGTACAAAATGTTTTCGTCAGAGTAATCGTGGGTGTTACACGCGGGGACTGCATTATTTATTATTTGCAAAATACCTCGAATAAACCACTGGTCAAACAACATATACCTGAATCTAGGGTCTTTTAGGTGTCAATCACTAAAATTCTACAATCCAAAAGTAGGTTATATTTATCTCCTCTGCCTTTAAATTATTTAAGGTTTGTTTCCAAGCACACAGTATTCAAGCTTACATGCGTAACGTAAATCTATATACTTACACGCTAAACACAATTTACCAATATTAAACGCGTACGCCTACCCTAAAATACAAAATTTTCTTCAGAACTGCCCACCATAACAATTCACGTGACTCTGTAGTGACACCTACAGAGCACAGGGGAAATTGACAATCGACTATGGAGAGACTTATATTCCAACAGTTGAGACGCCTACGGAGATTAGCTAGTAAGGCAGTAACTTGTGATCCGTGGGCAGCGGGGTGAGCAGGAAAATACTGTACATCGAATTCTTCAGGACTGGGACGTTTACAGAGTTTCCATACACTATACACATTTGTCACTATATAATAATCCATTACTGTGACGGAATATCTTCACCTTAATGTATACCAGTCTTGGATGAAGGTTACCAGTTGCACTCTAACTCCGTAGATGGAGTCGGGAATTTTTCACGACTAACAGCCTCTATGCCGACCCCAACAGCCGCTCGCCTGTTGGGACTGCGGGTTCCAATCCCGCCGGAGGCATGGTTGTCTGATTCTTGTGAGTGTTGTATGTTGTCAGGTTCTCTCTGCTACGGGCCGATCACTCGTTCAGAGTCCCACCGAGTGTGTTGTGGTACAGCCATAGAGGGTAGCGAGCTAGCAACCAGTGAAAGATAGAACTTCTGTGTTCATATGTGGCCATACAGATGCAAGCGTGTAACCGATGTTGCTAAGCCCGCGAACGACATCGCTGTGTAGTTAAAACGTGTTCTATTTTCTCAAGCGCAATCACTCGACTTAAGGGGATCCGTGCCACGGATAATTGCAATCAGCCGCGTTATTGTATGGCGGGAATGGCGAAAGCTAGGAAGGAGGTGTCACTTTCGGAAGTTTATCCAAGACGTTCTCTATGGAAGAAGACGATGTTAATTTCAGGCTTATGACACTGTCATTAGGAACCTTGTTTAGGTATATATACATCTATATACAATTACAAGTATATTGACATGTACATTCCTTGGACACGTGTGTCAAAATTACAGCAGTATATGGAATATCCCGTAAGTACTCAATATACACAAAATTTTCACAGTGAAAAATACTATAAACGTAATATACACAGTACTATGAATAATCTTTACACACAAAAATTCATCTACAGAATACAAGGTTCCCCAGTATCCATTGAATAAGAGGCTGGGTGGGCCCCGGAACAAATCTTGGCATTTCAAAGAAGAAAAAATTTCCTTAAAAATCTTACCTTATTGTAACAACCACTTTCCTACAATGTTAAATTGGCTGTCTGTAGCTCGTTGACTGCTTTTGAAGTTGGTGACTAACTCTGCTCAGCCAGAAGCCAAAAGTTTCCACAGGCATTCTCAAGTATTAGAAAAACCGCTCTGGATGATTTTGAGGCTGCCAGTAAAGATATGAAATTCCTCTCGCGTTTTTTGCAAATCATCAGTCGGGTGAACACCGCGTCTCTTTCTCTTTAACATAAAACTATATTTGTCATACAAATTTTCTAACAACATACCACAGCGAAATGACTGGTGACATGCCACAGATAACTTGCAGGAGCAAGAACTAGTCACACTAGTTTTATTTCCAACTACTGTATAGATGTGTAGCGCTCCTACATGTTTCGACCAGCTATCGTCGCCATCATCCGTGAGCTATAGCATTATAAAGACACAAGCAATGTAATGTATGTCAGTAAATGGCCAACACATGTACATTAGATTTATACAACAGTCAGTTGATGTATAATATTACTAAAATTTATACTGATTTAAACAGAACTGAAGTTTTAAAAATAAAGTGTAAGAATTAAAAAGGCTGTCTCCAAACATTGTGTTATGTTTAGATATCTCATGTTATTGGTAGAGTGGAGATTTTTACATAATGTGCATGCTTCAGACAAGCTATTGATGTTAGAAATCAAAAGTGTAAATTCTTCTAAGAATGACGGAAAATTAATATTTGATATGACAACAGATTATGGCACATTCAACATACATGTCCCTGGTGCTGATACATGATGCTTACTCCATGAGTCCTAGTGCTGCACTGCATAGGAAAACAAACAGGTTTCTGTGGGTCAGTCAACAGTACTTCTCAGCCTTGTGCATTGGGGTTGCATGTCACATGCTATGCAGTCCAGGGGATTTAATATGCCAAAGTTGTGTTCTGTTGTTAGTAGGCCCTCTTGTTGATAAGTCTTTGTGTAACACAATCCCATGCTATTCATGCGTGTACTCTTTCTTGCAGGAGTTCTTATTTCCATTGTATCTTGGATGGGACCATGTTGATGTTGGTGGTTAAGCACATGCGGGGCATAAACCGAGTGCAGATTGTGAGTTGTAGTATACTTTAATTGCTTGCAAAATCCTAATTTTAAACTTTCTCCAGTTTGACTAACATATTCTTTGTTACAGGTAGGATATTTGATATGAAACACACAGCTGTATAGATATTTGTTTTGTTATATTTCAGTTCCATAGTAAGTTTTATATTGTGATGGATGTACTAAATGATTTCTTGAGGTTCACGCTTTCTAGTAGGTTAGCAGTTTTCCATAGGAAGTGCTAAGATATGTAAAAGACATCCAGAATATTAGGTATCATTTTTTTCATGATGCGCAACTCATAGCTGACAGTCCGGTTTTGTTTTATTGACCATCACTAGTTATTTCTCTTCCCCTAAAGTAGAATGTGTATTTCTAAAGTCAGAACTGATTTCGACCTAAAAACCTGCTACCCCAACCATGGAGGTACTATTGAGCAGATGACTTCCTGAATAACAGGAAACAAAAAGTTGACTTCAAATGTACAACAACACATTTTTACTATTCAGATTGGGAATCTGTTAAGTGTGATTTTCTGCAGGGCTGTGTTCTGGGACCCAGACATATTAATGACTTTCCAAAAATAATTAATAAACTCCCCCACACCTTACTGTTTCCTGATGATACCAGTATTCTTGTCAGATCTGATAATTATATTGAACTAAATCAGAAATTAAACTCCATCTAAATGGTTTCAAACAAATCAATTGGTATACAACAGGAATAAAACATACGTAGTCAAATTTGCATCTTCTAAAGCTTTGTTCCATCCATAAAATTATAGACCTATATCAAGGTTAACCTCTTTTTCAAACGTTTTTGAAAAAGCTTTGTATATCAGATTAAATGAACACATAAATAACAATAATATATTAGTAGGACAACATTTTGGCTTTAGACAAAGACTAGCAATGGAAGATGCCATATTTAAATTAACAAATGAAATCTTAAATGTCTTAAATAATAAAGTAATGGTGGGTAGTATTTTCTATGATTTGGAAAAAGCCTTTGATTCTGTTAATCATCCATTATTGATAAAAAAAAAAAACTTCCATATTATGGTATAACTGGCAAGTCTAAATTATTGTTAGAATCTTATTTATTAAACTGATATCAAAGAGTACATCTTGATATTTCCATCCAAAATTCAAATACTGTTTCAAAATGGACTAAACTAGAACATGGAGTCCCACAAGGTTCAGTCTTGGGTCCTATTTTGTTTCTTTTATATTTCAATGATTTGCCAAATGCTCTACCCCCATATTGTTTGCCGATGATACAAGCCTAAATGTACACAAATTTCAAAATGATCTTAATACAGCTTTTGGAAAAATAACTAAGTGGTTTCAAGTAAATTCACTCTCCCCGAACCTCAGCAAAATGTGTTTTATTCAGTTTTCCAGTAAAAGTTTAAATTATTCTGCTATGAATATCACATATGAAAATAATCAAATTTCAAAAGTGAATGATATAAAATTTTGAGTGTTATACATTAATAATATTTTATCTTGGAAAACACATATAGATCATACTTTACATAAATTATGTTCTGTATGTTTGCCATGAGATGAGATAAGCCTTATGTGTCACAACAGATGATGAAAATGGTTTATTATTCCTACTTCCATTCAATAATGTCTTATGGCATAATGTTTTGGGGTCATTTTGCAAGTAGTATAAGAGTTTTTATATCCCAGAAAAGGGTTTTATTGTATTTAATAGTTAATAATCACAGCTCTACATAATGAAATCTCTAATGAGTTTTACTGTTATAATTTGTCATTAATGTGATGAACTAATATTAATTGCTTAAAAGCTAATTTTGTTGTGGTAACTGTAACTTGTATAATGGCTTATATTGTTGAACTATTTGTATATCCATGTGGTCTTTGACCTTGTAATGGATCAGTGGAAAGTGAAATAAATTGAAATTGAAATTAAATATAATGCATGTTGATCAAAGGCTTGCCACTGCTGAAATAATAAAATTCTTAGGCTTGTATTTCGATAGTCACCAAGTCTCACATAAATGTATTATTAAAGAAGCTGAGCTCTGTATGTTTTATGATGAGAAAATTATCCTACATAAGAAATATAGATGCATTAAGAATGGTTTACTTTGCATGCTTTCAGTCACTGATAAACTACGATATAATTTTTGGGGGCTTATCAACAAACAAGCACAATGTATTTTTTATACAAAAAAAGAATAATAAGAGTCATGTTGGGACTAGCTCCTAAGAGGTCTAGTAGAGATGGGTTTAAGAAATTAGACATACTAACAGTACCTAGTTTGCATATTTTCTCATTGATAATGTTTGTTGTTATAAATCCAGATCACTTCAAGTCTAACTCCTATTTACAGGGTATATACACGAGACAGAATTCAACTACATTTACCATCAGTAAAAAATTTTCTTCAATCCAGATGGGTGTTACCTATTCCTCAATAAAAATATTTAATAAATTACCACTAAACAAATCAAAACTTCATAGACATTCAATTACATTTAAGCCTGCTTTAATGAAATTCCCTGTAAAGAATGCTTTCTATTCAAAAGAGGAGTCTTTATTTATTAATTGTGATGTTAATTAGCATTTAACTATTTTTAAATATGTCTTTTATTCTGAACTAAATCTATTAATTATACTTTCACGTTGTATACAGGTGTGAATTGTATGTTGCATATTGCATATTGTAAAATCTTTTGTTACAAAGACTTTATTTATAATTTTACTTTGCTATACATTTGACACTTGTTTGTGGTAATTGTGTGTGTCCTGTATTGCTAAACATTATATTTTTGAATGTTTATTACTAGGATGAGATTGTATATCAGAATCCATTGTTTTTATGACCAATTTCTTATTCAAGCTGCCATTGAATGGATGATGGATCCATGCAATGTGACTGTGTGTACGTGTACGTCTGTGTATGAATCTTACATGTTACTTTCATTGACATGACTAGATCTATGTATATAATTTGTCAATTCAAAATACTAGTGCAGTGTTTTTCTCTTTTTGGTTCCAAGGCTCTCAGTGTTTTGTGATCACCTCCTGAATACTTTTGTAATGCAAAGTGCAACATTTCATGAAATCCAAGCAGTGTAACAGTTAAAAATACATTTTAACAACACCAATTTTCACACTGTCATTGTAACATGTTGTGATTTGGAACAGTTATATTTCATAATTTCTAAAAGAAGTCTGCACCTGAAGAGCTTGTGGCAGAGTTTGGTTTTGTGGTGGCCAAACAGATTTCTTCTGACATTTGGTTACTTTACAGCGTGCAACATACTGTGCAGTCAGCTCCATACAGAATGTGATGGCACTACCAAACAGCCCACAAATAAGTATCAAGAAGGGCATCTGTAGATCTTCCAAAGAGAACACTTTGTGTGAGTCATTGCTGCTATACCTATGTTTTCGAAATGCTGTCATATTGAAGCGTGTGTCATCATTCCATTTATCAATAATACCTGACTCAACAAGTTGTGATATTATGTTGTTGATTCTTAACAAAAATGGAGATCCCTTGGGTATTATATATGCTAGAGAATAAGTTCTTGGACATTCTTTAACAATGTGTAATTGAGATGTTCCATCAGAATTGTGAAAAATATGTAAACAATAGATTGAATTGCTTAACCGATTCAATGCAGACACATTTTGGTGTTTGGCAACATAACTCATGACACTGTTTGACAAGTTATAGTACATAATTTTATCCCTGAGATGTTTTGTATGAGAAGACTCTTCTGTACTGAATGTGTCCTGGATTAAATTTGGAGACCCGGTACCAATGACCATACCAGATGCATCTAATTCTTCCAGTGTATTTATGTCAGGATAGTAGTCAGGTTTTGACAACACAGTGACAAGCTTCCCTTGAAATATGGAAGCTATAATCATCCCAAATACAAAACATGTCATCACAAACACTTTCTGGTGTGAAGATGAAGGCATTCGAATCAGAGGCAGTGATAAAAATGGGGGTAACATTTCTATACATGTGTCAAACAGGCTGATATCTTTACGAACACACTTAAAATGAGAATGCATCTTCTGTAGTATGCGAGATATTATAGAACATCCTACATATACACAGACAAGAGCGAACTGAACACGTAAATTAAATACTCTAAAAATTGCAAGCCATTTAGGGAGATGTTTAGCCTTCGGAACTATGATACAGAGATTGTCAAAACCTACAGGCAAAGTAAACTCAATATCATTTGTCCCATAAAGTTTCACAAAACGAGAATTCAGTGCAATGTCAGCTCTGTCATACAGAATGTCACCTATGGAACCCGTAAAAGTGCCATTATTTGGAAAAACAAAACCGAATTCTTTACCATCCCGTGGACCCATAGCAATGGCTGTGAAATGCATTTGTTTTGCCAAATTTCTCATAAAGAATCCATCAACTCCAATGTAATCAATAACTTTGTCATCTGAATGTAAGGGAAATGAAGTTGGTGACCTTGAAAATAGTGAAATACGGACTGGATATCCTCTTAGGTTATTTAACATATCAGTGTGACTTGTGACTAAATTAGTTACATGGTTGTCATTATGTAGAACAAGTTCTCCTCGTGACTGGACTGAATTAATGAATGGATTAAACATTGCCAAGAGAGTAATATGTCCTGATGCTGATGAATGATTATCTGAATTCCTGAAGAGAATCATAATAATGTTTAAAATTCCAAGTTCCTTCCACAACTTATGGAACAACAGAGTGTACTCATTTTCATTGTCTCTCGTTTGCAATTCTTTTTGACCATTTCCAGGTCTGTCCAAGAAGATGATCAGAAAATGTCCCCTTGGATTCCTGAGATGTGGATAAATGTTGCTATGCTGTATAAATCTGAGAAACTGTACCAGTGCATCTTCACTCTCCACTATGAATATAAATGCTTGGTGCAATATACTTAAATTCTTCCATAGACGTCCAGTACAAATGCTAAAATCTTTGGGCACAGCAATCTGTGAAACTATTGTCAGCATTTGAATGTTATTATGGATGAATGGTAACAGGTCTTCAGTGAAGTCACTTGCTCTTTTTGAATCTAATGGGATAAGAGCAATAAACTGGGCTTCACTGAAATACCATGAACACACTTCCTGAAGAATCTTCACATCTGATGTTTGAAGAAGGAAGGACTCCGGATTTCCTAAATGACGATGCAAAGAATGGTGTTGAGCTAATATTGTCGAACATTGTGACAGAAATATCAGAGATGAAATCAGTAAGTTTGTGAAAGACATTTCTCATTGCAATATCAGCACTCAGATCCACCAAAATTATAGATGTAATGTAGTGATTTTCTTTACATGTGTTTGCAGTCTTTAAATCTTTACAGGGAACTAATCTTTAAGTGCAGGTTGAATTTTAATGTTATTTCTTGGAGTCACAAGTATGAAGAATTATAAATGTAGTTCCATGACCTGGAAAGGGGGGAAAAAAACAAACTTGAGATCATGCCAAAGAAATGTGTGCATACGTAACCTAGTCCCAAACAGTTTGGATTGTAAAATGCAAAGGATTATGTCTGCAAATATACTTGTCTCACTACAATTTGTTTGTAATGAATAGAACACTAAGCACATACAAGCTAACAAAATTACTTCAGAAGCTTTTGATATGTTTCTAATTCTTCAGATATTCACAGTCTGGAGTTACACTTTACACTTCTATACTGCTTAATTTGTTTCACCGTATTCCACATCCTTGACTTGCTATCCTGATTGCAGTTATGTTCAGTTGTTGTTGTTTGAACACTTTCTGAACGGAATTAAAACATATTTACATTCAACAACTCTTCTTTGTGAAGCAGTTCAGGAAACTGTCTTTATATTTTGTACAGATCTTCTTCAGAATAAGTTAATTGGTTTATAGCGACTTGATGCAACTTCAAAATATGTACAAAATCCGAAAACTGTCTCTTTAATTTGTGGTGACAGAAATATAAACTGCTTACTTTTTTATGTATGTACCGTGCATCTTGTATACATTTTCTATATCAACCGATAATGCACAATTATATATATATATATATATATATATATTATTTTAACAATATTCATATTATAATAACTCCTACACGTTTCCGGTTTGATACATCTGTATCATCCTAAGGGAGTTCCGAAGTTGTACTTCGCCGAAGGATGATACAAAAGTATCGAAACGTGTAGGAGATATTATAAGTATTGTTAAAATAATACACACACACAAACATATACAGGGTGTCCCAGGAGGAATGTGCCAGACTTCGGGAGAGTGTTCCTTATGTTAAAGTATACCGATATAACCCAAAACACCTATATCCAAAGTTGAACGGTTACGGAGATAATGGC
>Ga0131853_10021515_pt1 | contig 11700 bp, 7 predicted proteins | sample TergutLab28metaG_FD_92764 | JGI IMG/M metagenome (GOLD analysis project Ga0131853, IMG submission 92764) | Labiotermes labralis P1 segment gut microbial communities from Petit-Saut dam, French Guiana - Lab288 P1 (version 2) (version 2) | ecosystem: Host-associated > Arthropoda: Insects >...
AAGGGGAGCAAAAGGTTGGTAGGGAGGTTGGTCCCATTTACCCAAATTGCTTAGTTTTAAAACCCCGGAGGGCTGTTTTTAATTTTTCCCCCCCCCCCCCCAAATCCTCCACCCGTTACTTCTGAGAACCTCATCTCATATAACCATTCACAAGTTTGAAGGGCAGATATCCAGGAGCAAGTTAAATTTTTAACTCTTATTAAAAACAGTGAACCGTTCTTCTGACAAGGGTTGGGATTCCTTTGTTAAATTGTTCAGTTTCGCAGGTGTGGTGTCGGTGAACAGCTGAACACATGTATTTGTTATGGAATATATCGTTAGGCTTGGTATGAACTTGTAAGCATTTTACGGGCGTCATTTGATCCAAAAAGATGTGTTTGAGTAGTAATAAAGCTCTGTACTTCTTAGTTATGAACAATAAGCAGGTCTGTGGAGTCTTGGAGCGGGTGCTGGAATAATGCATGCAGTGACACAGCGTGCAGTTGTTAACAACGTTCATGAAGTGGACGGCATGTTTCGGCGATAGAGCGCCGTCCTCATGCTCAAGTAACGCCAAGAGCGTAAACAGGAAGTTGGTCACCGTGTGTAAAAAAATTATTGAATAATTTATGACGTAACACACTGGTTACAGTTTTGATGAACGTAGAGTACCCCTCCCAGTACAGTTACTAATATTAGAGTATTACAGCTTTATTAATATGTCATTCAATGAAAGTACGATGATTACGCGTGTGACAGCAGTACAGGCGTGTCTTAACGGCGAAGATGCTTCCCTGCGTCGCTGAATAAACTGCAGCAGCAAATATGGATTTTTATCCTGATGATACGCCCTGTTATATAGTTTACTTTTTTAGAGTAAATTACTTTTATTACAGAATTTACGTTTCTCTGCATGGCAAGATGAAGTCGCCTTTTTATATACGTGTTAAGGTATGTTTTTTGTTTCATATTGATGGTGATATATTTGTGAACTGCAATTGGGTAGCCACCCGGTGGCAGTAATACAGTACACATTTACACACACACACAATACAGAGAACGACACAAAAACAAACAATACCTAGAACAACACAAAAATTTTGGAAAACAACACAAAAATTAAAGGTCTTGTATGTATTGTTGTAATAATTGGGACCTGTTAAGGGAATACTTATTGCATTCACAAAATTGGACCGGCGGGTATGGTTATAAATTAATTACTTTTTTACGTACACAATAAATACCTTTTTCAAATGTGAGATGGACGTTTGGACCTGAGGAAGGTGCCTTATCGCCGTAACATTTCATTGTTGATGAACGTATGTATTGTGACTGTACATAATATGTTCGACTGGCCTGGTACACTGAGGGAAGACCAGTGACCGACGTTAGTCGAGATCGATTTACCGAGGAGAATATCGGACCTAAAGGGAGGAAGTAACAGGAATCAGGAGGTAACTGTATAATGAGGCCGTACAGTTCTCCAGGCATTATTAGGGCGATGAAAGTTAGGGGAAACGGATGGGCAGGATATGCGGGAGAACAGAAATGCGAACGTGATTCTAGTGGGAAGACGTGAAAAGGGGGAGAATTTGGAAACTAAGGCATGGTCGGGAGGACGTGCAAGTGGCGGGTGAAGGTGTGGACTTAATTGGCCTGGCTCAGAATAGGGGTCGATGGGCAAGTTATTAATATTCTGGTTTTGTAAAATACGGGAAATTCATTGCCTAGCTGAGCAGCTTTTGGCTTCGGAAGTGTAATTCGCTGTGTGGTGTTAGCCGATTGGTGGAACTCATTTAAACCTAGTGTTATGATCTAAGTCAATACAAATTTAATGGAATAATGTTCCAACTCAGTTGCCATGTCCTCACGACGATAGTGTGAAGATTTGAAAACGCTTGGGACCTGACGCTGTTGTAGATGGGCAGCCTTACCTGTTCTAGAAATCTGCGTAACCTGATGATGGAAACGGCAGGTTTTATCGAAACGTTGGTAGCTTCACATCACGGAGCACCATAATCACCTTTATTCACCGCGATGGGAACCTGAAACCGCAAACGGAGCGTCAGCCCCAGTAGGTATTTCAAACAGTCGAAGTGCTCGTGACACCCATGGTAAAGCTGTAAGGTGCGAAAGTGGAACGTGCTCATCACACGTGGTGTGTTTTATCTACGTTTGAAGTCGGCCCGGGGGGAGGGGGTGAGCCTTGTGTGCTGAATTCATGATCGTCAAATTCTTGTTTGATGCCGGAGAACACGACTGCTAGTGAAAAACTATTATCTGCAGAATTTGCAAGAAACGCGTCATATGTGTAATGCATTCGTGTGTCTCTTCTTCCACGTGTAGAATGTGCTTGTGTTTACAGTTGTAAATACACCGACGAGCGCCATTGTTAAGAGTAAAGTCTTCTGGGATATGGCGTTGTGTAAAGGTGGTTACCGACGTTGCGGTAGGATAGATCACTGTCCTGTATGTGTGTGTGTGTGTGAGTGTGAGTGAATGAGAGAGAGAGAGAGATTGAGAGTGTTCCCTTCATTTCAGTTTCTGAAATAGTATGTCGATATTCAGGAAACTTCTTATGGCCAGGGATGCACAAACTCCGATCGCCAGGTCGCGCGGGCGACTAAATTTTATATGGTGGCTCCTAATATTTGTGGGTCCTGAGTGTGGTACTTGCTTCTTTTAAGCGATGTGAGGCGTATAATTTTGATATATCTCCTACATTTTTGGGAATTCGCTACACCCCTAGGTATCACCATTATGCTGTAGGAGGACACCCTGACGCCATACAACGTAATTTTCTGCAGTAAGTAAAAATGTGGTGGCGGAGGAACGAACTTGAGAGAAGGGAGAGACACTAGACCCACTGACTTAGGGCCCTTGAAAAAATTATGCAGCTTTGGATATGGTAATATTCTTCGCAGAAAGGAAAATACGGACATGGCGATAGTGCGGATATTTGTTGTGGGTTTCGGTGTGATGGCATTCTGATGAACCGTAGGAGCTGGGCATGTGAAATCTGGTACGGAGATAGTCATTAGCATATGTATGCATTAGTCATATAGCTATACGATGTACTGTAAGCAGTTGCAACCATGGTGACGATGGGAATCTTTGGAGGTCTGATGAATAGTCACAATTTCCGGTTTCAAAGAGGGAGCCGAGATAGCTTAGCCAGTACGGTGACTAGACTACGGGCTGAACGTTCGAATCCCGGCAGGGACAATCGATTTTTCTCTTCTCACCGTCCATACCGTCCCAGGGACTCACCTAACCTCCTATTCATTGGCTACCAGGGGGTGTTTCCTCGGGGTAAACCTGCCGGTGCCTGAGCTGACCACTCATCCGTGTCTGGTAATGAGGTTCAGAATGAGCGGAGCTATAACTCCACTTCCACATCCGCCTTCATGCCGCGCATCATTTTCTGTTGCTGCCAAGGCCCCGCGGAACACAGTTTGGGAATCACTGGTAGGCATCATTTTCGATAGGAGCCAATCTTGCAGGTGAGAGCTCATGGTCGGGTGGTGGATGTTTCGTTAAATTGTGGGATATAATGTGTGTCGTCTCACTGTCTTGGTGGGCGACCTGCATATGGCGTTTTGGAGATCGGCAGTGGCTTCTTAGGACAGAAGATGGTCTTTATTCCCAATCAGCGTACGAATGCTCAGGTAACCTGATAAGGTTTACAGGAAAATTAAGACCTTTATTCATCCTTGAAGATTTGCAAGTTGTGTTCGCGGGTTTCTGTTTGTTTGGGACATCACGGATATGACTCCAGGCGCTGAGTGTATTCTTCTTACTAAGATAACGGTCATCAATTAGTTCAGTAGATGTGTACCAACGTTTCGAAACAACTTGCAGCATAAATCTCCCTTTTCTGCACTGAAGACGCCGACAGCAAGTTTCTTCGAAATTGTGGTACTCCTCTACAACGGTACACGGCGCCATGGCCCGTAGGACTCAAAGTCTTCACATTCACTGCCGTCAGAACCTCACATGTGACAATATTCTTCGAGTTTCTATTTTGCGGTCGTCAGCCAAGATTGTCCGTGAGGCTGATTTAAACTGCTACATATATCTCTGTTTTCTCTCGTTACAAATATTAAAATTTCTCCCGTCCTTGGTTACACGTTGTTAGCACGGTGACGGATAATTGGGTATCGCACAGAATTGCAAAATTTAATTTTTTGTTATTTTTAATTGCACGTATTTCATCAGTTGCCTTGGGCTTTTTTTTTTTTACTTGATCTGTGTATCAGCTGTTTAATGATTCTGTTTCAGAGAATGGGATTACGTAGTACTGAGTTAGGAATTTTAGGTTGAAAGCAAAAGATTATGAAACAAATACGTGTGACGTAATGCCCGGTGCCGTCTCAACATTTGCCTGGTGGTTTAAGGGACGGTAAATGAGAGACCTTCGTTTCTGACAGCGGTGTTGCTGATGTTGTTTCCTGGGATGTGACGCAGTAACTTTGGGTGCATGGGTCACGACGCTTGCGAAGGATAGTGGTGCCGTTGTCTTCGACGGCTAAGGTGTCATTTCAAGCACTTCCTGAATGTAGGTCCCATGCCCACCCTACTTTTACTTGTTAACTCCTTCCCAACTAAATGGTGCAAAATTTCAACCATTAGCTCAGCCGTATTTGCCTGCCAGCCTGCCTCCTTTCCTGCAATGACAACTTGTGAACTTTCGTGTAGGTGGACCGGCGGGGGGCGGGGGGGGTTACGAAAATTTGGCAGTGGATTGCAGGTTTTGGTTAAAATCGGAGGTTAGGTGCAGGTATGAATAAAAGATCAGTAGCAGTCTCAACATAGCCGTTTTTATTATTAGAGGGTATAGTCTTGTCTAATTGAGCAGCAGCGGCTCTATAAGACTATTGTTGATACTGAACTGTACTTATTCATATCACTGATACAGAACGGGATATCACACGTAAAAAATAGTACTGGTATTTAATTAGTATACCAACTGATACACATACATAAAAATTCCACATTAAAACATTAAAATTGCTCCGACATGTTTCGATCCCAAGATCATCAGGGAGCTACACCTTCCTCGCTAAAGTCACTATTAAAATTAGTCACTGATTAATTTCGTCGTACAAACAGGGTGTTGTGGCAACATGTCTTATTGTGTAAGGTTATGTTGTTGAGAGTGCCCAACTGCGGGTGTGCGTCCTTTGCTTTGCTGCGTGATACGTATGGACGGCTGTCGAGGTAACTGAACCATAGTGCAAGCTGCAGAATTGTTACGCTGTGGTACCTTGTGCCTTGTGAAGTGGTAGTAAGAGGCCAGCCAGACACTGCTTGTAATGTAAGGCCATGCAAATCGCATTCGTTCTGTGTACCAGCTGTTTTTTTAATTTTATTTTCATCGTGGTCAGCAGTTCGCTAATTAACTAATAACAAACTTGACGGTTAACATATGCAAATGTTGAACATGTCTGATGTCTTTAAGATGTTAATGGCTACATTACTTGTTTAAACACAGATTCTAAACTGTTCAAAACTATGCAGTTTTATATCCACTGTTATCATCTTTGGTAGCTACGGTAGGCCTGGTGTTAGTAGACGTTGGCCATCACATTAACGGAAGATTGAGTAAAGATATTTGGGAAGAGGGTGCTCAGGAAAATACGGGACATAAGAGAAAACAACAGGAGGCTCGAAAATGTGCAGTTTGGGGAACGTCGTAACATCTGCTCGTCACAAAAAGAATTCCTGCTTGACCGTTTAAGCCCCGGCCCAGCGCTCCACCCGACGCTCAGCCAGCGTTGCGTCGTACGCCGCGTGTCGGGGAGGTTTAATAGTCGACGATCACAGTGCAAATGACCTTTAGAAGGTCTAATAACTCAATAGAGCGTGGTGCAGGCGCTTATAGGTCAAGTACGAAAAAACACCTTATATTATTACTGTGATAAAATCAAGAAGGATGAGATGGTCAAGACATGTAGCATGCATGAGAAGAAGTCGCAGTGCATACAAAATTGTTGCCGATAAAGATGAATGAAAAGAAACCACTGTAAAGGAATGGGGGGGGGGGCATATGGGAGGATAATATTAAAACTGGTGGGATGGTGTGAACTGGATTGGTCTGTGCATAGGCCGGCCAAAATGCGTTGTTGCCAACTCGAAATCAACTCGCAGCATGCTGATTTCCGCATGTAATAGTATTAAACGATTATGTTTCCGGTGTGAGAACTTGGTGCATGAACCCCCCCCCCCGCAATCAGCCAGCTCCCCTATTGAATACAAACTTTTCTACAAACAGTGTGGCCCAGGTTTCCGGTGACTTCTTCTTGTCTACACTCTTAGAGTCGCCCTGTCCCGCCCTCGGCCTGCCTGCCACACTTCTCGGCGCATGTCGCGGCAGAATTATTTGCACAGGGATTTAGTAACCGTTGCTTTGGTAGTCCTGATGCATTCAAGCATTCACATCAAAGGCAAAACGATTTGACGGGTTTTGGTATGTTTCACGACTACAGGAAACCGTTGCCCAAGGTCGATTTGTATGTGCGCCCGGAAACAGTCGCGGAAATTTGAATATAGCACACCAGACATTGTGTAGTGTGTGTTGTGTGACGATCTCATGGCGGTGACCATGGACGTACTATTTACCCTTCCGGTGGAGGTAGGTGTTTTCTCTGTAACGTTCGTGATTTTCTGCCAGAGTACGCGGCGTCACGTCCCTAAAGACATAATCTACATGCCTATGATACTGTTGTCGCCAACACACACAAGAGTTCCAACCGTCTCCCCAGTACTCCATTTCTGTTTGTCTGTTTGTCGCGTCACTTTTAGCTACTACGACTGCTCCGAGATTCCAAATGCATCATCATCGTCACTGTCACCCACCGTTACCATCATACTCGATCCACATAGTCGTAATTTCCTTTAAAATATAATTAACCATTAGAAGACTAGAATTAATGTGGAGTAATTTGTCAGATGATCTGATCTTCAGTCTTCGAAATATGTTGGTGAGTACCAGAGTTTAGACACAGTCATAATGAACGGGGTAGTAAACGAGTAGCTTGTACGAGGCCTCGGGAAAGAGAAGGATAAATCTTCCTGTACTGATGTGCTGAGTGCATTATTCCGAAGCCCCTTGCTCGAAATATTATTTTTTTCTAGAGCCGTCCATGTTAACACAAAATCGCCAAAACTGATTGAGGATTATTTCATGTAAATTCCACGTCTTCAGTCAACACAGTAGCGATGGAGATCCCGGTTAAGGCAGTCGGTGTAGTGACCGTGCTTCTGGACGGACGTCGGGAAATTTGGATTCGAATTCCGGCAAAGGCGTGTGATATTTGTCTTCTTCATGGAGTCCTCAACGGCTGCAGGCCTGCTGGACACAGGTATAAAGCCACCAGGCCATGACGCTAATCACTCATCTTCGTGTTGCCGAAAGAATACATGGAGCTATTCCTCCACACCTCCAGATGTCTTCATAAACTACTTAATTAAGTACAGGGACAATTTTACGTTCACACAGTAATTTATTGCAGATTGACAACCACAGGCGACCTACTTCTGGTAGATTAGTATCCGGACGGCGAAAGTAGTTCTTGGACATTACGTGTGAGATTATGATCGGGTTACAGCAGCTGTGTTGTGTTTTCATATTGCCTGTCTTGTTCATGTACGTAAGCATCCGTCGTTTGTAGTAGGACACGTAGGGTATTCAGTGATTTGCTGTTTTTTGCCTATACTTCGGTGTGTTGATGATAGACTCGTGAACCGAAAAACTATTATGAAGAACAAAAATATTACAGGGCTGGAGACTGCAGAAGTAAAGAAGCAGTTGCAAGAAGGTCGCAGAAGGTAAACGAGAGTGAGAAAGAACATGTGGAATAGTTGTGGAATATGAGACCTGGTGAGCAGAAGCAGAATTCAACACGAAAAACGGAAGGAGAAAAATGAAAGTTATTAAGAAGAGAATGATGTTAATACAGTAAAGGAAAATACGTATTGTCAGGTGCCGATCCCATTGGTCGCGCGGTCTAAGGCGTGAATCTGCGGTCGCTCGCTTGCTGGGATTGTGGGTTCGAATTCCGCCGAGAGCATGGATGACTATCTGTTGTGAGTGTTGTGTGTTATTCAGGTAGAGGTTTCTGCGTCGGGTTTATCACTCGTCCAGAGGAGTCTACCGAGTGTGGTGTATCTGAGTGATGGTGAAAACTACATAGTGAGGAGGCCCTGCTTCACTGGGGACACAGACAGAAATTAACAGAAGGTGAAGATTACAGACACCCCAAAGTATGTTTAAAATAGAAGAATTAATGAAGAATTATAATGAATCAGTGGCAGAAAGGCTGGAAGATAAAGATTTTAGTCTTACTAAGGTATACCACCCCATTTATGCAAGACAGACGATTGTTACGTAAGAAACAAAAGGAACTGGAAGATATAAATTAGAAACAAGTTCAAAAACACCCCCGTGGGTTAGATGACTGCGGGAGAGTGGGGATGATGTTATGAAAGAGCTGTCAGCTTTGGCAGAAATAAAAACAGTTAAGATGAAGACACAAAATACGAAAAGAAAGAAGTGACTTTAGAAATATAACGTAGAGAAGAAAGAAAATTTGGCTGAAGTGATTGAAGGGATTAAGCAAAGACGTAGTGATTGTCTGTCTACAGGTGAAGACGAAACCAATACTATCAAAATATAGAGCAGTTTGCAAGAAATTCTCCAGTATTTTTAGATAGTCAAATACTAATGTGAAAAACGCATGAACCAAAGACGAAATAGAAAACTTTTGGAAATATATTGTAAAAGGATAAGTGTAATGAAGCAGCCCACTGGATGAAAAACCTGTGCTGAAAAAAATCCCAGTATGGATTGGAGCCCATATCTGACAAAGAGGAGACAAAGGCACCAAAAAACAGGTTGAAATGGGAAGATCTTGGAAGAGACCAAACAACGAATTTCCGGTTTAAGCAACTTAACCGTAACGCACAAATATTTGCAACAGTTTTGAACAGGCTAATCGAAGATGGTCAGATGCGGAGTGTCTGACTGCAGTAGTAACAGTTCTTGTTCCAAAGAACGAAAACACAAAAAGACCATGGAATTGTACATCTTAACAAAGAAAAATAAGGCAAAAGAATATTGGTGACAAAAACCTGATACCTAAAGAACGGAAAGGATGGTGCAGAGGATCACATCGTACAAAGATGGACTACGAATAACACAAGCGATGTTACAAGAATGTATGGAAAAAAAATAAGCGTGGCGTGGATAGATTATCAGAAAGCTTGCGATAAGTGTGACTTACAGCAGGATAATTCAGTTCTTAAGAGTCTGACTGGGATCAGTAATAAAATAATATGCTTCGCGAGGAGTACAGTGAGTGATGAGAGAATTAATGCGTGTTTGTATGCAAAAGAGAAGCTTATAGAAACATAAGATATAAAATACAGTGTGGAATATTTCAAGGTGTCCCAGTATCGCCACTCTATTTTTACATCAGTTTAATCCCTCTCACAGAACATTTAACACGTGTAAAGTACACGAGTACCATGAAGAATAACATCACACATAGATGAGAACTGCACTCTTCTGCCCAGTTGCGCAACGAGTAGTGGTAATTCCTAACTGACGTTGCGGGACAACCATTCGGTCCCATCTTCAAGGGCAAAGAATCCGGATTCTTGATCCTTGAAGACCCGAAACGTCGATAAGAAATTACCACTACTCGCAGCGTAAGAGGCCAGAAGAGCGCAGTTCTCATCTACTTTGCTGTGGAAGCCTGATACAACATCACATGTAGCATAATTTGTAAGCACAGAATGTATGAAATATTATATACGCTAGAAACGTGATATTTTCAGGTATATAATTGTAAGTAACGGTGATTAGTAACTTAATTTACGTATTTGTTATTTACGTGCCGGCACAACACCCGTAAGGTCGATTACATACAGCACAGGAAATATAACAAGAAACGTCCGGTAGCAAACTACAAACGGTAACACCAAGCGCTAATCGGAACAAATCACATCTGGTGTGGAATGTTAAAGTGAAAAGCTTCAGAAAACTAACTTGCTCCTGAATAATCGTTGTCCTGTGTGTAACTGGCGTTACTAAGCATAAACGCTGTTTGTAGCATACGCATGTCGGGAAGAAGAACTTGTTTCGAGCGAAACGAGCGACCACTTTAATAGCAGCTTTATCACGCGTTGTCTGTCAGAAGCCGGAGGGTACCGGCACTTCACAGGCTGTACCTGGCAATAAATCAGATAAATGTGCAAGCACATCGTGGTAAAGCTGGCCATTGCCTCTTACATTTCGCTCTTTATATAGGGACATGTACGCTCGTAAATTGCGTGCTGCCTGCGACTGATGATTTCCAGCCCGTGTTAGGCCGTACCCCGCGAGGGGCAAGCCACATCGTTGGCAAACGATTAAGTATGCTTTCCGATCAGACTGCTTGTGAAGCCATTTGTTTCTCAGCCGTCAAGAAATGCCCCCCTTTTTTGTGGAAACCATTTCGCTACCATCCTCTCCTGAACAAGCTGGAAGTAGTACACCACACAGTCTTCAGCATAAGTTTAGTATTGTGTATGGCGAACGTTGGCGCAGTTGGCTGAGGTACTTACGCCACAATACTGGAGGTTTCGGGTTTGAATCCCGGTAGGATCTTTGGAAATTTTCAAGTGACCGATTCGTTCTGTCCGCATTCTTCAGCCGTGTGGTCCACTCAGCCTGTAACAGAAATGATTACCAAGCAATTTCCTTTGGGGTAAATGCGCTGGCACGTGGAACTCGCCACTCTGCCGGCCGAGTTGTGCCGAAAGTCAGAGTAAGGATGGAAGCTCAACATTCCATACCGGCTCTGAGTCTTCATGACTTCTTACGGGAGAGCTTTAATGCCATTTGAGATTTGAGTTTCTCAGGGCGGTGTTTGAGAACATTACTGCCGTTTGAGACGCCATGTTATCAGATACAAATTTGCATACGGTTTGGAGGAGTGTTCTGCTATCATGTTGTGCTCGAAGATGGAAGCAGCAGCAGCGGTCCCTTTAATGTTGTGTCACATTAGCTTACATTTACAGCTTTGTCCCCGAAGTGATCTCTTATCAGTGCTGTAACAGTTTGCTGTCAATTACGTATATTGCTAGAGTTGTTATCGTCGGACGGTGAGATGTGTCAGGAGAGCTGGAGTCTTGTTCGGATAATTAACCGTAATTAACTAGAAGGCTGCGAAACACCTGTTTGTGAATAAGCCGTTCTGAGTGTAGTTTCGTGTATTGGCATAACTCGAGTCAGGCGTCTTGGAACTTGAGTTTTGTTTGTCCGTGATATTTTATAGGCTATATCATTTTATAATTTTGCTGTAACTTAATGTCATAGGGTCCGAGTGCATGGCGATTGGTGAATTGCAAGGCTGTGTGAGAAAGCGGTCGTGGCCCAGTTCGAGGTATTGCCCTTATCTTTGGCTGGATAGGTTGAAAAAATGACGAAAACCTTTGTTAGGATATATGGTCTGTGCGCCGAGATTTGGACCCGGAACCACTCGACCCCCCGCGTTTGTCTGAATAATGCCGGAAATGGTTGTGCTCGTTCGGACTGAGTAGCAACGGGCATCTTTCGGTCTCCGGCGCATCTCGCACTGTTGTCCTTGCTCTCCGTTATGTAACAAGTCATTATCACACCGCGGGGGGGGGGGGGGCACTGAAGACAGGCCCCCCACTTGGCAGACATGTGGCCCA
>Ga0131853_10021516_pt1 | contig 11700 bp, 7 predicted proteins | sample TergutLab28metaG_FD_92764 | JGI IMG/M metagenome (GOLD analysis project Ga0131853, IMG submission 92764) | Labiotermes labralis P1 segment gut microbial communities from Petit-Saut dam, French Guiana - Lab288 P1 (version 2) (version 2) | ecosystem: Host-associated > Arthropoda: Insects >...
GCTTGTGAGTGCGGTAATGAACCTTCGGGTTCCGTGAAATGCGGGGAATTTCTTGACTAGCTGCAAACCAGTTAGCTGCTCAAGAGGGACTCTGCACCATGGAGTAAGTAAGTAAGTAAGTATCCACGGCTGTGTCCACCAAGTATGTCTGCTTCATGAGTTCTGCCCCATTCGCTCGTAAACTTTTTATATCAAGCCGCATGCAGTGATATTAGTTCTGTTCAGGAAACATTTCGGTAGGTTTGAGAGCAGGGAGGCACGACCATGCAGGTGTGTAACGTAACCCAGGGATGAGTGTGTACTGAATTAAAGACATATTTGTTTACCATATACGTAAGCGACGTTCGTCTTTATTGTATATCGCTTGTGTTTTGTTCCTTTCCATTTTTAAGCGCGTTCGGAATATCGCGAAGAGCGACCATTAGCTTCTTAATGTCTTTCCGTCTGGCCATCCGTTTGTTCGCATGGAACAACTCGGCTTCCACTGGACGGATTTTTATGAAATTTTATATTTGAGGATTTTTCGAAAACCTGTCTAAAATTCTGGTTTCATTAAAATCCGAAAAGAATAAGTTGTACTTTATATGAAGGCGTATGCACATTTGTGATATTATCTTGGTGAATTATCTTAGAATAAAAAATATTTCAGAAAAAAACTTGTTCAGAAAATTAAAACACGTGTTCTGTGTTCATCCCCCCTCCGCCCTGAAAACCGTGCCTTTTATGAGGTAATATGGAAAAACATGGTATAATCGGAGAGACCACATATGACAACATAATAAGGCGCAATCGTTTTGCAGGCTGAATAAATAAGGCTACAGACACACACTCAGAATACGTAAGACATTGCTTTTCCACAGCGATGGTTGTACGAACGCGCCTGAATATGATGTTTATACGCACAGTGCCTGTCTCTTTCACCGTACTGCCGGGACAGCAGAGTGTTCTGGAACGGCCTACAGGACCAAATTTGATTGTGGTGGGGGGCGAGTAATATTCTTTTCACCACTAAGCCCCACAGGAAACTTGCCTCCCGGCTAGTGAGATGATCGTGGCACTGGTGTCTCATGTCTACCACACCGAATTTAAGAATTTTCCAACGTTTACTCACACTACTCTCTATGGCGCGCTGAATACAGGGCACAATGTTGCCTTACATTCACTTTCTCAACTTCTTCTTTAGACTGAGATTTGTAGTCAAGCCATGAAATCACCCCTTGACATCCCACGAAGTATCAGTTTCTTTGTCGACAATGGTTGAGATTAATAATATTCTGTAGCACGGGTGATTCTTGGACTTGCTGGATGCAGGATCACACCAGCAGCTCCAGACTGCGCTGTGATGTACCTGCATTTCGCGTCGCGTCACACAGTACGCTGTCTGTAGCCGTCATATTCGGGCGGAACTCGTCATGTGATTCCAAGACATGTCATTTCTTTGTTGTAAATACATATGATTTGTACGGGGAAATTTGCAAGAAAAAGAAGAAGTGAACAAATTTACGCTTCCGAAAGTAATTCGTAATGATACTGTTAGTGAGCTGAATACGTTTAAGAAATCGCCCTTTTACATCCTAATTAATTTTTATAATTATAAATCCTTGTAAACCGACATTTAAGACTCACGCAACAGAACATGTTCCCCAGTCGGCCTTTCTTATTTAATGTATTATCCTCAAAAATAGTGGACTAATATGGACGGGTGCCGGTATCAGTGGCCGCGCGGTCTAAGACGTAGGTCTGCCGCCGCTCGCCTGCTGAGATTGTGGGTTGGAATCCCACCGGAGGCATTGATGTCTGTCTGTTGTGAGTGTTGTGTGTTGTCAGGTAGAGGTCTCTGCGACGAGCTAATCGCTCGTCCAGAGGAGTCCTACCGACTGTGATGCGTCGTTGTGTGTGGTCTAGAAACCTCAAGAATGAGGAGGCCCTGGACCAATGGGGGCTTTTGCACAAAAAAAATGAACAGGTAGTCTGTGTATGTCACCAGAATGGGTGGCCGAAATTTGCAACGCTTGTGGTAAAAATTCATTACGACCAAATTTTTAACTATGCAGTGAGTAAGATAAAATTTGTAGCCGAATTGGGAATTTAAAAATTTGTATCCTCCTAATAGGCATGTCACTGCGCCGTATGAACGACAAGTTGCAGTCCATTAGCATGTAGCTGCTACATTGCTTGCTGGGAAATGAAACATCCTGTTGTGGTTTTCTGAGCTGTAACGTCGTGAAACAATGTACGTGGAAAGACGTGTCTTGCTTCACAATCCCTAAGACCGAACATTAACACTTACCGCAGAGTAAACCTCAAATCGTACGCGTGTAGCACTTTGTCGTAACCATGCAAATGGGAACATTATACTGTAAACCCACAAAACCGAGGGGAAATAAATAATTGTATAACTGTCTTATTACTTTGTGTTCAGTGGTCCGTGCATCGTGTAATATGTGTCAATAATTGTCCAACAATATGCAACAATATACAATTTATTTATATCTGCAAACTGCTGTACATGTTTCGGGTAGTATATGCACCTATCTTCAGGAGCTCATAACACTGTATCTACAGTGTTTGGCATTAATGAGACCGTTGCTGCTACCTGTTGTGAACGTATGACTTAAGGCTGATAACCTTACCACCATCCTGGGCCACTGTCACGTAATCTGGTAACCTTAACTTCCTGGAACCCTATGAGCACCTCGGACCTGTAATGGGACTAATTTATCTTTACCTTTTTACAGCTGGATACAGACCGTGATTTGCGGTCCACTAGAGCTTGCCTATGTCATGAGAGAATGAAAGGTTATGTAGAATACGTCATTATATATTTGGTTATATTTATGTATTTTGCTGTATATCAAAGTATATAAAAAGATAAGTAATATCGTGTTGAATAGTTGATAGTGTTTAATTTCCTTTTAATATAGAGTTTCTCTCCGTAGTTTCTCCTTCTCTCGTTCATTTCGAAAAGTTCCATTCAGCCTCCTATTCAGAATAGATATCCAACCTTAATGCAGATATCCAGCCTTAATGCAGATATCCAACCTTAATGCAGATATCCAACCTTAATGCAGATATCCAACTTTAATGCAGATATCCCAACGCATTGTATTATGATTGCCGCCTGGATGGGTGCTCGGCTCATTGTGACCTTGGCGGTATCCGAATTTTTCTCATGTTGTTACTATAAAGATTATCATTAATCTCCTGTCCGATTAGGGGAAGATCGCCTGTATTTTACCCCCTAAGGACCAAATCGTTTTTACACCAAAGATGAAGTATAAAAAAAGAGTAACATTTTCTCCAAAACGTAATTATTAGGAACTGAGCCACACATGAATATTGTTTGATTGCAAAAGGAAGTTTATTTAAAAGGGGATTTCTAAAACCCGGCGTCGACCCAATTTAATAATACGTGCTCTTAAATGCTTTTTTTTTTTAGTATGGTCCAATTTAAAGCATATATTCTCAAATTAAACTTTAATAAAACATTACTTCAGAGTGCACAAACTATGGAACTCGATAAACTGAATTTTTCACAGTGGTACTTTTTCTGCTTTGCTCCCAGCTTTGAAGAGTACTGGAGGCTCACTGCTGGTGGTCCACACTGCAGCATGTCACGCACTTCGTCCGTTTAGTAGAATTTGCAAAACAAACTCACCTTACGGTATGCAGCGCTCTCTGGTTTAACTTTGAGAGCCAATAGTTCCTGAGGTTTTTTGACAGTGGAAAGGGAATTCCCGTCTATATAAAGGTCCAAGTAGCATCGAAATTATTTTCGTCCGTGTACTTCCTAGGGGGATCAAAAAAAAATTTCTCTTTGTTTGCACTAACTTCGACCTCTGCCAGTGGGCGTTCCTTGAGGTTGACGGAGTGGTATTTCAGGGGGACGATGAATAAATTCGCGTTACCACTTTCTGCTAACCATATATAACTGACGGTTCGCTCTGTGTGGTAAATTGCTCGCTTTTGCTGTGTTGTGTATACCAGACATCGGAAATCCTTTCTTTTCAAACCATAAAGTTTTTGTCCCTACTGCAGCACGTGATTTTTTAAATAATGTAAAACTTCTCATCGAATGTCAGAAGTTCGTCCGAACACCTGTTTACGGCATAACAGCATACATCTTGGTCCCATCAATTTGCATTCCTTATGGTGGCTTTCGCAATAATATTCGTAAGTCCGTGTTGAGCAGCTCTGTCCCATACTTTCCCTTCGATATGCAATCTGTGCTCTGTCTATAATTTAAATTGCTATCCGCGTTCTGGGCCGGTCCCAGTGGCCGCGCGGTCTAAGGCATGGGTCTGCGGCCGCTCGCCTGCTGAAATTGTAGGTTCGAATCCGACCGGGGCATGGACGTTTGTCTGTTGTGAGTTTTGTATTTGTTGTCAGGTAGAGGTCTCTGCGACGAGCTGATCGCTCGTCCAGAGGTGTCCTACCGACTGTGGTGCGTCGTTGTGTATGATCTAGAAAACTCGTGAATGAGGAGGCCCTGGCTCAAAGAGGGTGTCGCGCCACAAACAAACAAACAATCTCACGTTCTGTAGTTACATAATATATTTACTTGCTAATTAGGCGCGACATCCCCCAGTGGGCCAGGACCTCTAGTTCACGAGGTTTCTAGATCACACACAACGACGCAACACAGTCGGTAGGACTCCTCTGGACGAGTGATCAGCTCGTCGCAGAGACCTCTATCTGACAACGCACAACACTCACAACAGACAGACATCCATGCCTCCGGTGGGATATGTACCCACAATCTCAGCAGGCGAACGACGGCATACCTACGCCTTAGACCGCGCGGTCACCTGGACCGGCATTAACCCACTAGAATCCAAAACTTGTACCGAAGGATTTTTTCTCATTTTCCTAAAAGAGACCGTAAAAACAAGGTCGTCCAATATAGGACACGGCTGCCGGCCCATTTTTGGGCAACACGCCATATTTCTTTTTACCGAAAACATTCAAGAGACCCTACGGCACAATATCAAATACTAAACGTATAACTTAACACCCCCCCCCCCTCAAATTCTGTGTTTATGCATTTGTAGGTACAGTCACCTCAGCTGAACAGTACACAGTTCACAGAGTATGTGCGTGACACATAAGAAAACGCACATATAAAACTCATTCAAGCCAACCTAAAGCGCAGCAATTCCTGATCAGATCTAAACTTTCTCCTTCACCCAGAACATGCCAAATCCTCTACTGTCGCCACAGTGACGAACTTTGCTGTCTACCAATGTCTAGGGCATGGGTATGGGTAAGTTTGGAAGCGGTGCGAGTTACTCGGTCTTCCCTTAGGTTGAAAATATTTTGTGGATGCCTGTGAACTCCGGAGCCTACGGCGCTTCCTATTTTATATGGAATACGTACCGGCAGTCTGAACAAAGCAATTTAATCCCTTGAATATAAGTTAACAGAAACTCGTACCAAATAATGCTGACTCCATCGCTTTACATATGAATGTGTGAGGTAAATATAGTGAGTGGCTATGTGTCTATATGTCTATTTGAATATCCTCACATTTTACGCGTCTTTGTGCTGGCTGTATAATTTTTCAATAGGCTTACTGCCCCTGCTGGTGCGTGTAAACTGAATCAACGGACTTCTCCATTAGACTTAATAAAGAACAATGTAGAGTGCATTTATTTTTCAGCTCTTTGTACGAGCCATTTTCTTTCCCATTGCGATTTAATTGATGAAGTCACTGAACTGTCCTGACGCGGTATAAGCGACTATATGAAAATATTTCACACTTTTGTGCTACTTTATTTTAATGTAATTGAATTTTCAGTTATAATTCATAAAATCTTCGTGGATTAAACATTTACAAGTTTTTAATTGTATACAATTACTGTCAAATGTCAGTCTGTATGTGTGTCCATATATGGTACAGTATCCGTATAACTGAACTATCTGACTGTTAACAGTAGTGAATGGGGAGTAAATACAGCCCACCAGCTGGGCAATAGATATAATATCAGATTGTTATTCACAATTGACCTCGTGTTAGGAACTTTTTTTTTAGTATTTTAACTATTTAAATTTGTGCCTGGCCTTCCATAAAAATATCTTTATTTACTATCTCAAGATAAAGTTGTATAACACAGCAGACAATAAAATGTATGCAACTTGGTGACGTAGGAAATATACAAAATTTAAACGTTTTCTTATTTAATAATTGTAGTATTTTTGTGAATAATGTTAGTCCAACAAACTGTACATGTAGTCAATTTAAAATATTATTATTACTTGCTATAAGTATCGGCCTTTATGGGCCATCACGATAAGAACTTCATACAAGAGAAACAATGCATGAAACAACAGTGTGTACTGTCAGTATAAGTTGCACCTAATACAATTAGAAAATGTAGGGGCAAGTACATAGAAACACATTATGAATATTGATTATAGATTGCCGCTACCTCTTCTATTATCCGTAGCTACATTTTCTGGTGATGATACACACCAGTGTTTTCCTCTTGCATTAAGTTCTGCATGATGATGGCCCAGAAGGGCCCAAACGTGTAGTAGGAAGTAATATGCCATGAGAATTTTTTTAAATTGAGTAAGCGTACAAGTTACAAGTGCCTTCTGTTAGACAATATGTTAGCAATTGTCTAATACACGGAAAACTTGGGAAAATCTTGAGTCTTTTTTATACTTTATACGTCGTTATTTCACTGCATATTTGTTACGTGTGGGTGTGGAACATGGTTTGTAAGAACATAAATCAATTGTACGCGTATTGTAAAGCACCTTGTCCAAGAAAATATTAGTACTTAACAAAAGTGAAATAAACATTAAACAATTTTATATTCAATGGTCCGTGCAGCGCGTAATATGTATCAAAAATTATCCAATGAGATGCAACAATATGCAGTTTATTTATATCTGCAAACTGCTCTACATGTTACGGACGGTATCTCCACCCATCATCAGGAGCTCATATCATTGCATCAACAGTATCTGGCATTATTGAGACCTATTGCTAACCGTCGTGAACGACAGGTAGCAGTAACGGTCTCAATAATGATAGATGCCATAGGTACAGTAATATGAGCTCCTGATGATGGGTGGAGATACCATCCGAAACATGTAGACCAGTTTGCGGATATAAACAAACTGCGTATTGTTGCATCTTGTTGGATAATTGCCGACACAAACAGTAAACATCTTCCTGAATGGACAACTTCGTGATATGTACCGATCACTTTTAGCAGTACAAACCAGGTTACAGTGTGCTGTGAACGTTAGCTGGAATGTGAGACGCGAAGAGGATTTATTGATTTGTGGTGGGAAATTTCTTCTAAAACTCTACCTTGTATATCGGGGATGTGATGAGATGATGGCCCAAACAAGAATCTAGGAAACAAAGGTTCAGTGTCAGAATTAGTTACAATACTTGTGCAGGACCACTGGTAATTCTGCCTTAATGGTAATCCTACTTGGCTTTGTATATTTAATATTTTGTGTTGTCCGTGTAGTTTGTCGCTTTTTTAAGATCCAAATAAATGCACTTATTTATGATAGAGATGCCATTTTATGTCAAAGTATCTGCGTCATATTTTCAGCTCATCTATTGGTCATCAAGGAGACAAGTAGAGGGGAGACATGTATGTGTCTACAGTTACATTAGAAAGCACTAAATATGCGTCTTTTGTATAGAGTATGTAGCGTTATAGTGTATACTGTAGTTTCTGTTCATATTTTTTTTGTTATTTTAGTATATATATAGGTACGGTAAATGTAAAATTTACCCTAGTAGAGGCCTCGAAGGCCCAGAGGGGGAGTAGATGTATAGCGCTACTCTTTCTGTAACCGTGGTGCTAGATGGTGTTAGGATTTTCAGCGCCACGCCCCGGTCACTTTACCCCCGAGAATGAACCGGTACCCATTTTATGGGAAGCTTGATGGACCCCCAAGGCCGGTCTGGACGGGTGCGGAAAATCTCGCTACCCACCGGGATTCCGTCCTCGGACCGTCTAGCCTGTAGCGAGTTGCTACACCCACTGCTACCAACTACTATCTACCCACCCACCTACATATATATATATAATATTATAATATTTTAATGATTAAACTTGTTTAAATTTTGTGTTCGATGTTAATCTTCATATGTACAATACATTAATTATTAAAATTTTTGATTAAAATATATTTAAAGCTTCTGTTTACAGTTTTGTGTTAGTTCACTGTTGAACTATCAATATTTAAATAGCAAAAAAGCTGTAAACAACAGCTATATATGGTGCCGATATATGTGGTATGCAGGGAGACTAATGTACTCTATAGACCTAATTCTCTCTAATGTAATTAAAAATGCAGAAATATTTTTCATTGCGTTTTTCTCTCGTATGATGGCTTGATTAGAGGAAAAAAACTTTGTAGACTGATTATAAAACAAAAAGTTGTGTATATCTTAAATGTATTTAGTTGGATTGCAATAAGCATTGACTTCATTTTAGTTTATTGTTATTGACAAGATATTATTGAATGCTTTTCCATAATCTGCGTGCGTCGAAAACATGGGCTTTTCTGTACCGATTTTACTGAATTACGTCTCGAACGCTGAGGCAAACTGTACAACTTAGTTTGTTGTGTCTATGTTCCTGGGGAAGCCATGTTGTTGTCAGTACTAACACAGTAACTAACACCATAACACAGGAATGCTCTTAGAGTTTGTATGCGGAGGAGGTGGGTGGAGCCGGATCGGGGCCAAATTCAATTACGATCTTTTCTTCTAGTTGGACTGGTAAGAGTTTTCTGCTATGACAGATGTTGTGAGGATTCAGGTTATGAAGAGTCGACTGCTAAATATGCAATTCGTAATTACCGACGTGTTGACAGAGCGCAGTGCTGTCATCTTCAGGACCAAGCAGAAAAAGAAGATTCAGCCAACAACGCATAACATCCCAAAAGATTTACATCTTCGTCAGCACCACTGGGAAGGCATCATATATCATATTATTGTGCTATTTGATTTTTTCGTTAGCTAGTATCTTAATGAATTAAACGTCCATTTCTTTTATGTTCCAAGTAATTTAATCACTGAAATTCATGACGTTAATTTTCTTGCTATTATCATACATACATACATACATACATACGTACGTAAAAGAGTGCTGCAAATTTCTCATTCACAGTAAATTCCAGTGTAGATCGCCATTAATGTCTTGTTTACGATGGATCAGTGGTACAACTAAAGTTACCTAAGTTAATCTATACTATCCACACACACACACACACACACACACAATAAATTTATGTATCTGTATTATCTGCTGAACGGTACTACAGACTCGTAATTTTGAAGCCCGTATTTCCCCTACATATATTAACCGTCTAAAAACCCGGGGAAATCTACATGTACCGCCTGTTTAATAGTAAAAGGCTGTGTATTTTGCAAACAACGTGTGTTTGTTTGTTCATACAGTTCACACAATAAACAGCGATTGTTTCCGTACACGTAATTTATGGACTTCTTTGTAATGGAAACCCACTGTGATCTCTTTACGGTAGGAGTTGAATTTTCATATGTGATAGAGATCAATTAAGTCTTCGAAATTCCTGATATTATTTTCGATCCCCAAAATGCTAAATTGAATAATTGTCTTAGAATGTTAATAAAAGTAAATACATATAATAACATAGATTTTAGTGTTATTTAGCACTCTTTGTGATGGTCACAGAACACACTTCTTAGCAAAATGAGTTCAGAAAGATAAAGCAGGAAGTGGCCATGGTCGAGTTGGGTGAAGGATAGCATTCAGCGTTCTTTGATGTTTAAATTTAATATTCTGTTGATCGTGCATCATGATATATCCGTACAATAAGAACCAACAGGATGCACTATTTGCTTTCAATTTGTTGCAGTAATTAGCCTGTACATGCTTCGAGCAGGCTTACTCCTCATCATCAGGAGGTATTACTCTGTATTTACAGCAGTTGGTAGTACCTCCTGATGATTAACAGTAAGCCTGCTCGAGACATGTAGATATTAATTACTAAAAAAACTGAAAGTAAATAGTGCATCCTGTTGGTTCTTATTGTACGAATTCAACATTCTCTAGCACGTTTCTTAAAGAGTATTTTATTTAATGGTCCTTCCTCATTTTTACAACTTAAGTAACGCCGACTGGAAAGGCGAATGGCGGAATGGATACGATAAACCAGCAGTGGTTGAGGCTTATATGTGATTTAAAACACTACAGGAATTGCTCGACTTAGGCAGTAGGTACGGCCCATGTTCAATTTTGCACTTTTCGGAACTGAGTGTACGTATTGTCAACAGTGTATGTGCATACAAGGGAGTCCAGCTGAAATCCAAACCCCAGCACACTGGAATCTGACCGGCCGCAGCATGACCGCCCAGGCAGTTGTGTTATCGCCCAGCAGTATTCTTCCGCCACCCTCTCATTACGCTGTCATTGCCACAAGAAAAAATTCGAAACGAGTTTCAGGAATGTTATTTCTTCAATTTTATTGTTTGTTGATTCTTAAAATTGGGCAAATCTGAAATTGCGTGACTTGAAAGTTCTCAATTCGGTGAGTGTCTGTATTCCGGAATTCATGAACTAATTTGGTTGGCTATGTCAAAATGATGACAGACTGGAAGGCTGAGTCCTGGTTCTAGGCAAAGTTAGAAATTGTTCTCTAATGGCTTTGGGGCTGTCCGTTCCTCCATCTAATCAGTACTGGCTAATCTTTAATAGCTAATAGAGTAGCCTGTAGTGCAGCCTGACTGTTTGCCTTCCCGGAGACAAACGCTCAGAATTCCACGGCGACTACGCGATTTCCCATGCACAATTCAACAACTTGTTATACTAGCTCCTTTTTAGCGCTTAATATACTCGTAGGTTTCTGTCTCTGTATTGTATCCAGCGAGGACACGCGGTGGCGCAGTTAGCTGAAGCACTGCGCCACAAGCCGGAAGGTCGCGGGTTCTATTCCCGATGGTGTCATTGGAACTGTTAATGGACTTAATCCTTCCGGCCACACTATGGACCTGGGGTTGACTCAGTCATTAACAGAAATAAGTAACAGGAGTGTCTTCCGGGAGGTAAAGGCTGCCGGTTCGTAGGGCAAACAACCTTACCGTTTTCATGTGTCTATTTTCTAGAAACTCTGGCAACCTTAACTTCCTACAGCCCTAAGGGCCTGTCTAGGCCTATAACTAGTTACGTTTTATAGGTATGCAGCTTGTTACAGTAATAGGGCAACAGAAAGGAGCCCTACGTATCGAGTGTTCTCACATTTCCCTCAAGATATGAATATTCTGTCCCGCTTACCGCTCTGTATTTCCTCTAAATATTCTATCCATACTGTTTGAAGAAATGTTTGTACCAATAATGTTAGGACGTAAGCTACGACAGCCCTTTTCGGCTGATTTAGATAAGTCAGAGGGGGTTACAGGTGAATACAACAGTACGTGGAAAGGGCGACCGTCGAGATCAGTGATAGGACTATTCATCGGCCTGAGTACAGCAGCGCTCCCCGCAGTGTGTGGGTCCGTATGAATGCCGCCATATCAAGCTCAGAGTAGTGACGTAGCAAGCGCCATCAAAGATGTTGACGAGTGGCTGTTATAAAATATTGACTCACATCCTTTGAATGCGTTTTTCAATCCTCTTAAAAATGTCAAAGGGGAAAAATATACCCTTTCCCACCACACACACACACACACACACACACACA
>Ga0131853_10021517_pt1 | contig 11700 bp, 9 predicted proteins | sample TergutLab28metaG_FD_92764 | JGI IMG/M metagenome (GOLD analysis project Ga0131853, IMG submission 92764) | Labiotermes labralis P1 segment gut microbial communities from Petit-Saut dam, French Guiana - Lab288 P1 (version 2) (version 2) | ecosystem: Host-associated > Arthropoda: Insects >...
AGCTCTGCAAGGCGGTGAGAAATATAAATTATTCCACAATCCCTTTTTTGCAGGTTTTTTATAATATCAAATAATTTTGCAACCTCCGTATGAGTAAGCGATGATGTCGGTTCATCCATAATTATTACTTTTGCATCAAACGCTACTGCTTTAGCAATTTCAACCATTTGCTTTTCTGATATAGAAAGGTGACTAACAGGTGTTTCTGGCGCTCGGCGAAGTCCAATATTTTCAAGAGTTTCAACAGTCCTTTTCCGCATCAATTTTGAATCAACAATAGGTATTCCAAAAACCTTTTTCTGTGCGAGTTTCCCGATAAATATATTTTCCATAATGCTTAATTCATTAATAACTGAAAGTTCCTGATATATAATGCTAATTCCTTTTTTTAAAGATTCTTTTGGGGTTAATGATTTATATACTTTATTGTCGATAAAAATTTCACCTTCAGTTGGCTGATATACTCCACTTAATATTTTCATTAAGGTTGATTTTCCTGCCCCGTTTTCGCCCAACAAAACATGGACTTCGCCGGGATTTACATCAAAGCTGACATTATTCAATGCAACAACTCCGGGGAAAACTTTCTTGATATTTTTCATCTCTATCAGGCTTTCCATATACCAACCTTGGGAAAAATAGAAATAACTGTTCCAAGATAAAAAAATCCTGGAACAGTCTGTTCAGCTTTCTATCTTACAATAAGACGAGCTTGAGCTGCGCGAAATGGAACTTCTGCGCTGGGATCAATGCTAGCGCCGTCTCTGTGCGCCTGTACAAGCATCTCAAACCCTATGCTGCCAATAGCGTTTGTATCCTGCATCACTGTTGCGGCCAATTCACCCCTGCTTACAGATTCAAGGGCATCTGGATTGCCGTCCGTACCAACAACAATAATATTTCGGCCAGCTTGCCGCACCGCTTCCAGCGCACCCATTGCCATAGTATCATTGCAAGCATAAATAGCTCTGAGATTTGGGAATCGCGTCATTAAACTAGCGGTCAGATCAAATGCCATCGTTCTATCCCAGTCAGCCGGCTGGCTGGCAACAATGGTAAATCCCGTAGCGGCATTAAAAGCCCGGGCGGCGCCCTGTCTGCGATCCTCGCCGGAGGTATTTCCCGCCCTGCCTTCAATAATGGCAACTTGTCCGCCACCCGCCAAAGTGCTGATGATATGACCTGCCCCAAGCATTCCTACGCTCACATTGTCCGTGGAGACAAACCCCTGTACTGCTCCGCTTTGAGCGCGCAGGTTTTCCAAATTTACCATCTCATCAATATTAACAATAAAAATACCCCGCCGTGTTGCATCAGCAATCGCCGAATTCAAATTAACTGGCGAAATTGGCGCTACACCAATAGCTTTGTACCCTCTCGAAATTGCGTTTTCCATAAGCTGCAATTGCCCTTCAACGTCATCCTCCGAGATTGCCGCAAAGATGTCAACACTAACTCCAAGCTCGGCTGCCTTACTCTCGACACCTTCTTTTACACCCTGCCAAAAAGGTGATGCAAGTGTTTTGAGAATAACGGCGTATTCGGCACTTCCTCTCGACTCGCTGCTGCCCCCCGCAAAGACAGAGAATGTCATTGCCAAAAAGAGAGCAGATACCAAAAACTTTACTTTCATATTCTTCTCCTTAAAAAAATTTACGGACAGAAATAATTCCATCCGGTTTCTTCCGTAATTTGCCGTGCTTGTTAAGCCGATTGCCTTTTAACAAGCACAGGTTCAAAAACAAACTCTTTTTCTTTTACTTCTTTTCCGTTTAAAATATCCAAAATAATCTTTACTGCCAAATTTGACATTCCTTTAATATCTTGATGAATGGTAGTTAGCGGTACGCGGCAATGATTTGCCGTTGAAATATTATCAAACCCAACAATCCTCGCTTGCCCCGGTATTAAAATATTATGTTCAAGTAAAGCTGTCATAGCCCCTATAGCAAGCCAATCTGTGGTACAAAAGTAGCTGTCGTACGATTTCCCTTTGGCAAGCGCTCCGCTAATCGCTGTATACGCAGTGTTGCAGTCTATGCTGGGCATCTTGTAAATTGCCGAAGATTTTAGCTTAATGCGCGATTCGGACAATGCCTTTTCAAAACCATGGAGGCGGTCGAGTTGAGTGTGTATTTGCCTTTTATCCATCACAAGCGCCGGATTATTACAGCCGCTTTCTTTCAGCGCTGTTCCGGCAAGGTAACCGCCTTTGTAATTATCAGTGTGAATGCTGATATAATCTTTTCTGCTGCTGGTATCCGGCGGCTTTCTATCCAAAAAAATTATCGGCACGGGCGGAAGCTCGTAATTCTTATAATGATCTTCTCCACCACCTGCAATGAAAATAATAGCACTGACATTCTGTGCGGCAAGGTTTTGCAAATGGCGCAATTCCAAATCGGCATTTTCATCAGTATCATATATAAGTGTTGAATAATCCGCCTCAAACAAAGCTTTCTGTATATAGCGGGTAATATTCGCAAAAAATTCGTTGGTTATATCGGGAACGATAATGCCGATATTCTGCATCCGTTTTTTTCGCAGCCCCCGCGCAAGAGCATTGGGAACGTAGCCATTCTCGCAAATAGCGGATTGCACAATATCACGAGTTCGCTTTGAAAAACGACCGTTGTTATTTATTACACGGGAGACAGTGGCGATAGAAACGCCTGTCATCTTGGAAATTGTTGTAATAGAAACCGGCTTTTTCACAGCTTGCAAAACCTCTCCTGAAAATTAGGTTTTGAGTAAAGGTTTACCCAACTTTTCTTATATTAGTATGAGGCTGCTTTTTTATCCTGTCAAGCTTTTTTTAATAATTTTTTGTAAAATGTATTTTTCTCAAAGTATGATAGGTATGCTTGGAAGTAGTAAACTACTTGCATAGATTCAAAATAGTCTCATTTTACACATTTTTTATGATAGGTTATAAAAACATGAAAATTATTATAGAAATTTCTTGAAAAAAATTTGCCACAATCAATAAAAGCTTGCTACACTAGCGACATCCTGGGGTGCTGCGTTGCGGCTGAGAGAGGTAAAACTCGACCCACTAACCTGATCCGGATAATACCGGCGGAGGGAGTGATGGCTGTGTATCGTAGCCTCTTTCCGGGATGTTCGGGAAGGGGCTTTTTTTATGCGAAATGGAATTACGGAGGAATGTATGGTGAACAAGTATATGGAAGAGGCGGCGTATGTTGTTGATATGGTTCGCAAACAAAACCCGCTCGTTGACTGCATCACGAATGTTGTAACGGTCAACGATTGCGCGAACATTCTTTTGGCGTTTGGGGCATCGCCGGCAATGTGCGATTCGTTTTCCGAGGCGTACAATTTTGCCGGGATTTCCAGTGCGTTGTATATTAATTTAGGCACGTTTCACCAGCAGCAGGAAGCGGGCGCGGTTCAGGCGGCGCTGGCGGCGCGGAAAGCCGGTATTCCCATTGTGGTTGATCCAGTGGGCTGCGCGGCAATTCCCAGCCGCATCGTTACGCTCAATCATTTGCGCGATATTGCCGGAGTTGATGTAATAAAAGGCAATATGGGCGAAATAATGGCGCTGGCGGGGCTTAAAGCTGACGTGAAAGGTGTTGACAGCAGCGGCGATGTTATTGGTATTGAAAAAGCGGCGGCGAGCGTTGCGAAAAAATTTGACTGCGTAACGGCGGCAAGCGGGAAAGTTGATGTGATTACTGACGGCAGCCGCCTTGCGCGTATTTCCAACGGCGCGGAAATGCTCACGAAAATTACCGGAGCGGGTTGTATGCTGGGAGCTCTGTGCGCTGCAACTGCTGCGTTAACCGCTGCCACGAATGGCAAACGCGATCTGTTTAGCGCGACAGCCGCCGCGTTTATGGCAATGGGAATTGCCGGGGAAATGGCGCTGGAACAGGCGAAGCTTCCCGGCTCGTACCGCGTTGCGCTCATTGACAGCATTTTTGCCATAAACGGGAAAATGATATTCACCAAGGGAAAACTGCAATGCTAGATCAACAATCACTCGCGCTGTATCTCTGCGCCGACAGCACGTTTTTTGCAGGGCGAAAACTTGAACGCATACTTGAAGAGGCGATTGAAGGCGGAGTCGGCATTGTGCAGCTCCGCGAGAAAACTGCAAGCTCCCGCGAGTTTTACGAGATAGCACGCGCCGCGCTTGCAATTACAAAAGCCCGCGGTGTTCCGCTTGTGGTAAATGACCGTCTGGACATCGCGCTGGCGGCGGGCGTGGATGGCGTTCACGTTGGGCAAACGGATCTGCCGCTGAGCGCGGTGAAGCGTATAGCGGGCAGCAAACTGTTTGTCGGCGTTTCCGCTGGTACAGTAACAGACGCGATTGCCGCCGAGAATGACGGCGCGGATTACATCGGCGCGGGCGCGGTTTTTCCGACAACCAGCAAAGACGACGCGGGGAAGGCAATCGGCGTTGAGCGGCTTGCGGAAATCTGCGCCGCCGTGCGTATTCCCGTTGTTGCAATCGGCGGCATTTCGCTTGACAACGCGGCGAGCGTCATGCAAGCCGGCGTTGCTGGTGTTGCGGTAATTTCGGCGATACTTTCCCAGCCGGATATATTCACCGCCGCGCGGAATCTTAAAGCGCGGATCGGGCGGTAATGCCCCGCGTTGAAAAATGTCGCTACCAAGCGGCGATCTTCGATCTTGACGGAACGCTTGCCGATTCTATGCGCGTATGGGACAATCCATGCGCCGACTGGTTAATCAGCAAGGGGAAAATTCCCGGCGAAGGGTTGAATAAAAAACTGGCAGAGATGACGATAACGCAGGCGGCGGAATACGTTATCGAAGCGTACGGCATCACAAGCGAGCCGTCGCGCATACTGCACGAGTGGCAAGATGCGATTCTCCTCAAATACGAGCGCGATGTGATGCTGAAAGACGGGGCTGCGGAATTGCTGGCACATTTGGCAGACGGCGGCATAAAACTCGCCATTGCGACATCGACGTTTCCCGCCGCCTGCGAAAGTGTTCTCGCGCGGCACGGCATACGCGGCTATTTTTCTGCCATCGTTTATTCCGACAGCGTTGAGCGCAACAAAACATTTCCCGATATTTTTTTAACTTGCGCGGAACAACTGCAAACCGAGCCGAAGCACTGCGTGGTGTTTGAGGACATGTACGCGGCGCTTTCAGGAATCCGGGCGGCGGGAATGGGCGCTGTTGCGGTGTACGACAATAGCGGCGCGGCAACGTGGGAGCGTTTTAAGCGCGAGGCGGATTACGCAGTTGTGTCCCTGAGTGAATGCTGGCGAATAATTTTTAATAACACTTGAATAATCATACAATGTATGGTACTATTTTTGTATCATGATAGCGGGTAATAATTATTTATCAATAGTTCCCAAAGTTGGCACGCTCTTTGCTCTCTCTCTCTCTCTCTCTCTCTCTCTCTCTCTCTCTCTCTCTCTCTCTCTCATGTATACCTTTTCCCCTTTAATCTGTTTTAATTCAAAGGAGGCGCTATGTGGCAGCACGAATTTGTAGCCGAGGTAAACTCCCCGAAAGAGGTGATCTGGGACTTAGTGGCAGATGTGAAAAACTGGAACAAATGGCATACTGGTATCGCATATTCCTACCTGAACGGGGATTTTGCTCAAGACACGTGGGGTTCATTCAAAGCTACCGACAGGTTGCAAACGCTGTATATGCTGTTTCAAATAAGCAAATGTATTAAAAATCAAACATTTGCTATGAAGGTAAAACGAGCCCTGTGCACTATAGAAATTGGGTATGAGTTGCACGAGCTTTCAGACGAAGAAAATAAACAAAAAATAAAGCTGTATATAAAAATATCGGGGTTGTTGACGTTTATCCACAAAAAGAAAATTGGAAGAATATTTTTAGTATCGGTGCAGAAATCCATGAAAAATTTGGTTACGTTAGCGAAGATTATGGAGCAGGAACTATAAACACCACGGCGCAACGTTACACTTGTCCGGACAGAAAGCCTGAGTCAGAATCGGTGAGCGTTTTGCCGTACAGGTATTCAAACAGAAAGCGGATGTCCTCCGCTGCTATATCAGAAAAACTACAACCGAAATACCCGTGGCTTGAATCTTTGTAGCGGCGGACGATCCTGGCTTTGCAGTTCACCCTTCGGTGGGGGGATGTCAACTGCATTTCGAGCTCGTTTTCGGGAAACAGGCTTGAAGCCAACGGCGAATGCGGGTATGTGAACAGCAGCCCCGACGCGCTGATGTCGATAATTTTGCCCGCAAACGGTTCTTTTTTCATTTTCCCCGAATCGAAATAACCATTTGCAACGAGAGAACTCGTAATGATTTTCGCAAAGTGGTATAAACTGTCAATTACATAGTTATCAAAGGGCTGTTTGCCGCTTGTGTTAATCCAGATACGGACATAGCCGATCACATACTCCTGAAAAAGAATGGGAACCCACAAGTCAGACAATATTCCGGCATCGAGTTTCTGCTTGATAAACCGTGCGCAGACAACGTCAAGGTACTGCGGGTCAGTACCAGTGCTTTCCAGATAACGCTTGAAAACACTTCTGGTGATAAGCCGGTTTTGCGGGCCAGCATCATCGGAAAGATTCTCGAATTCGGTAGACGGGATAAACAGCGCTTTGCCCGTTTCTGCAAGCAGCCGTTCTTCCATGGTGGAAGGTTTGACATCCTTAAAAATAACCATCTTGTAACCTGACGCGCAGCCTTTCACCCACACTGCCATTTGCTGAATAAGAGCGTTCAGATTTCTTAGGTCGATGCTGTTCGGCACGTCTGTGTCGTCGGGATTTTCGTACGAGTCGGTTCTCGGGTACGAGAGGGAGTAACGGTCGCCTGAAAACGTAAACTGCACTTCGATCTCCGGCAAACTTGCCACCCGCGAAAAGGAACGCTCAAGGTTTTTGTACAGAAACTCAGGCTCGTTGGTAACGATGGATTGGTCTTTTACAGAAAAAACTTCCACCGAAAATGTGATAACCTGCCCCTGATAATTAAAAATAAGCCCGATTTTTTTGCGGGGTTTAAGACCTTCAACGAGGCGGTCGGATTTGAAAAACAACTGATCCTTGGCGGGCTTTTCCATCGTAAAGCAGTATTGCGTCTGATTTCTTAGATAGATCACGGGAATCCGGTAATCGTACAGGATTTTGAGGAGAAAGTCTTTTTCGATGCGCTTTATCGGTGTCGCCATAGTATCTCCTAAAAAAACCTCTCGTACGGAGAAAAGACAAACCGGTGAGCATCTCTTGTTTCTGCAAACGTTCGCGGCGGTTCAAGGATCAACTCGTCTAAACGCCATCGATCTTCTTTCTGCACCAAAAATAACTCCCCCGTGATGCCTTCCTCGCTGCCGAGAAAGCGCACCAAAAAGGAAACGGTTTCATCCGCTTCGATTCTGCCGCCACCGATGCGGAAACGTGCTGTCTGTATGCTGCTCAGCTCCTCGATGTAACCGGCAATGAGCGCTTCAGGCGAACCGGATAACGCATCAGCGGCGCTGTTCCCCTTCGCCAGCGCTGCAAGCACCTCTGTGGCAAACAGGTACGCGCCGTCGGGAGCTTTCCCCTGCCCCAACTCGCCAATTTCCAAGTCTGTGGGAAAACGCGCCGCTTCGCCCCGCTGAGGCCGCCGCAACGCATCGGGGATGGTTGTCTGAATGGTGTCGCTGGTGGTATCGGTGTTTTCTGTATTCTCTACGGTTTCTTCTTCCGCTTGGGCAAACGCCGCGGGGGGCATCCCCAACAAGAAGAAGCTTCCTATCGCAACCGCACATAAGGCGGCAACTGTATTTTTACGCATAAAAATAAATACCTCCTCATATACATCGATTATTACACTAATTACTTTAGTAATGTAATGAGCTTTAAATTACCTGTGTATACTATACAGTCTTTTAGCAATTCGGGCAATATTAATTTGTAGCGTTGCGTCAGTTTTTTTAATTATAAAACAGGCAGATTCCGTACACTTGTTTTGCACCGCCTTCCAAAAGCGCAGTTGCGCAGGCATTCATCGTTGCGCCCGTGGTTAAAACATCGTCAAACAGTACCGCTGTTTCAGGCGGCGGTTGTACGCAGATAATGCGGCGTTTGAGGTTATCCATCCGCTGGCTGAAGTTAAGTTCCTTCTGGCTTCTTGACGGCAGCCTTTTAAGACAGCGGCGCACGGGAAGGCTGTTTTTCCCGTGCCGCTCTTTTTCCAAAAGGCGCGCAAGGTACTCGATTTGATCCCAGCCTTCCCGTTTTATTTTCCCCGCTCGCGGCGGAACGGGAATCCACGCGGCATTTTCTGCCTGAACGTCTTTAAAACTCTCAAGCGCCGCACTTTCAAGTGCCGCGCATAACTGCCGCACTAAAAAATTGCCGATGCCCAGCGACTTTTCAAACTTATAGGCGATGAGCACTGAGCGGGATTTGCCTGAAAAGGGAAAGATGGCGCGGGTTTTGACCAAGCTGCTTTGTGTACCGGAATTGGTGCGGCATGGAATGCAGACGCGGATTTCCGAGATGAGATGCCGTCCGCATATTTCGCAGCGGTTTTTATCGTTACAAGCGGTGTTTAAAAAATCCCTGCACGGGGCGCACAGGCCGTACAGAGCGTCGCCGCTGCTGCCGCCGCACAGAGTTTCCCCGCATCCGCCGCAACCGGAAGGGAAAAAATATTCGCGCAGATACAACAAAATCTGTCGTAATAACCTCACTATCATCATAGTAAACTAATGGCACGAGCGTGAATTGCGCTTGTCTACACGGCATTTGTAAAGCAAAGTCTTTGCCACATTTGGCAAAGACTTTGCTTTTACGTTAATCTAAACCCTGCGAGGGTGGAGATTTGGCTTTGCCAAATCTCCTCAGCAAACTAGCCGCAGGCTAGTTTGCCGGATACACCAGCCATGTGGCGCCGACCCGCGCGGGAATCTTCCTGTCAACAGTTGCGTTATCTCCCAACTGCCCGTACTGGTTGTCTCCCCACACCATCAGTTGCCCACCGCTCTGCATTGCCGTAGTATGCTGGCTCTTGCCAGCATACACAGAAATCCACGTGGTTCCACCACCTGAAACCTGCACAGGGCGGCTTCTGTTAGTAGTTGAGTTATCCCCCAACTGCCCTTTGTTGTTCCATCCCCACAACCAGAGCGTTCCGTCGATCTTGATTCCAGCTGTATAGTACATGCCAGCAGACACAGAAGACCACGTGCCGCCGCCTGAAACCTGCACGGGAACTTTGCTGTCGGTAGTTAAGCCATTCCCCAACTGCCCGAATACGTTCCCTCCCCACGACCAGAGTGTTCCATCGCTTTTAATTGCCGCAGTGTGAAGGCTGCCAGCAGACACAGAAGCCCACGTTGTTCCGTCGCCCGCAAGCTGTATGGGAACCGAGCTCTTGGTAGTTGTGCCGTCTCCCAACTGCCCAAGGTTGTTAAGTCCCCACAACCAGAGCGTTCCATCGCTCTTAATTGCCGCAGTGTGACTACCTCCAGCAGACACAGAACGCCAGCTTCCGCCGCCTGAAACCTGCAAGGGGCGGCTTCTATCGGTCGTTGATTCATCCCCCAACTGCCCCTGGTCGTTCTGCCCCCACAACCACAGTGTACCGTCGCTCTTGATTGCCGTGGTGTGATGGCCGCCAGCAGACACGAAAACCCACGTGCCGCCGCCTGAAATCTGCGCAGCAAAACCGTGGGAGCCGCTCGTTCCGCCGTTTCCCAACTTCCCGTAAGTACCTTCCCCCCACAACCACAGCGTTCCATCGCTCCTGATTGCTGCAGTGTGAGTGTAGCCAGCAGACACGGAAACCCACGTGTTGACACCGCCTAAAAGCTGCACGAAAACCTTACTGTCGACCGTTGAGTTATTCCCCAACTGCCTGACATTGTTCCGTCCCGACGACCACAGTGTTCCATCGTTCCTAATTGCTGCTGTGTGACTGGTGCCAGAGGAATTCGCCGTTGACTGCAGTATGGTAATTTCTCGTTCGTCTTTGACTCCAGGATACCCCTTGACAGAAGCAGTTACAGTAATTGTACCGGGTTTGGCATGAGGCGGAACTTTCAAGACGTTGCCAACAAAGCTCACATACTCGTTTCCGGTAACGCTCCACTCGTATGGCGGCGTATCATCCTGCGGCGTTACCGTGGCAGCAAACGTAAGCTCCAATCCCTGCGCCGTAAGGATGTGGTCGGACGTTATCTCAACCTTCGACGGCTTTCTCACCCACTGCGCCGTTATTTCCACATTGCTTGCGGGCATCGTAAACGTATCGTCTGCGCCAACCTGCACGCTTGCAGGCGAAACTGCCCACGTACTAAAATCATAGTCTCCCGTGCGAGTTCCGCGTGTCAGCGTTATCGTATCTCCCACGTGTGCCGCCGTTGTTTTGCTCGCCGCAGTACCTTCACCGCCGTTTGGATGTACCGTGATGGTATAGTCAATCGCCTTCCACACAGCCGTTACTTCAACATTCTCCGCCGGCATTATAAACGCATTGTTTGCGCCAAGCAGCACGCTTGCAGGTGAAATCAGCCACGTGTCAAACTCATACCCTGCTTGCTTCGTTCCCCGGGTTAGCTGTACAGCCTCCTTGATGGTTGCCGTAGTTTTATCTGCCACAGTCCCCGAGCCGCCAACGCTGTCTTTCACGGTGATGGTGTAAGGAATCGCCTCCCACACCGCCGTTATTTCCACCTTTGCAGCAGGCATCGTAAACGTGTTGTTATTATTGTTAATTGTTAACCCTTGCGGCTGAACAGCATCCCACCTGACAAACTTATACCCCTCGTACGTGCCGCGTGTCAGCGTTATTGGGTCTCCAATCTGAGCCGTCTGGTGGCTTGCCGCCGAATCTGAACCGCCGCCTTGGTTTACCGTGATGGTATAATCTATCTTCTTCCACGTTGCCGTTACGTTCACATCCCCCGCGGGCATTACAAACGTATCGTCTGCGCCAATAAACACGCTTGCAGGTGAAATCACCCATTTGTCAAACTCATAACCGGCTTGCTCTGTTCCACGTGTCAGCTGTACCGTCGTCTTGATAATTGCCGTCGGTTTATCTGCCGCACTCCCCGAGCCGCCAGTACCATCTGCAACGGTGATGTTGTAATTAACCGCATTCCACTTCGCCGCTATAACCACATTCGCAGCGGGCATGGTAAACGTGTCATCAGCGTTGATTACTAAACCTTGCGGCTGAACAACCTCCCACCGAACAAACGTAATGCCAGCCTCCTCGTGCAAGCCGCGTGTCAGCCTTATCTCATCTCCATAATTTGCCGTCTGCTGGCTTGCCGCAGTCCCTGTGCCGCCGCTTGGGTTTACCGTAATCGTGTAGTCAGTTTTCTTCCACGTTGCCGTTACTTCCACATTATCCACGGGCATTGCAAATGTATCGTCTGCGCCAATCACCACGCCTGCAGGCGAAACCACCCAGGCGTCAAACTCATACCCGGTGTCCGGCGTTCCATGTGTTAGCTGTACTGCTTCCTTGATGATTGCCGTAAGCTTATTTGCTGTACTTCCTGTGCCACCGACACCATCTTTCACGGTGATGGTGTAAGGAATCGCCTCCCACACCGCCGTTACTTCCACTTTTGCAGCAGGCATCGTAAACGTGTTGTTATTATTGTTAATTGTTAACCCTTGCGGCTGAACAGCATCCCACCTGACAAACTTATACCCCTCGTACGTACCGCGTGTCAGCGTTATCGGGTCTC
>Ga0131853_10021518_pt1 | contig 11699 bp, 6 predicted proteins | sample TergutLab28metaG_FD_92764 | JGI IMG/M metagenome (GOLD analysis project Ga0131853, IMG submission 92764) | Labiotermes labralis P1 segment gut microbial communities from Petit-Saut dam, French Guiana - Lab288 P1 (version 2) (version 2) | ecosystem: Host-associated > Arthropoda: Insects >...
CTCTGGCCATTATCTCCGTAACCGTTCAACTTTGGACATAGGCGTTTTGGGTTATATCGGTATACTTTAACATAAGGAACACCCTCCCGAAGTCTGGCACATTCCTCCTGGGACACCCTGTATGTATGTGTGTATGTATTTATGTATGTATGTATGTATGCGTTCGTGCGTGTGCGTGTGTGTGTCTGAATGGAAAGCTGTGAGTTTTTTATTACTTTCATCATATCTGGTTAAACCTACAAAGCAATATGAAGAGACTGTATCCTCCAGTAAGGTGGCTTCTCTTTCCTGAACCACCTCTAATTTCCCATAAAAAAATTACTGCGCACGCGCAATTTAAGAGAAAGATAGTTTCAAATTCGCGGTGAAGGCAGAATATTTTTCATATGTTTTTAATCTTTTTTTCTGATGAGCAAGTGGAATAAAATGACTGCCCGTTACTAACGAAACTGAACAACCACGAATTCAGTTTAACCTTAAAATACAACAGAGCAACTGTCGCAGTAAAACAAGCAGAAGTACCAGTTTTCCGCCCCTAGTATGTGCTTTCCCTGTCAAGGCAATAGGCCCTTGCTGAGAATTTAAAGAAGAAATAACATCCATCTCTTCAGCTGGTCAACAAATCCAATTTTACGTTCTCTACCGTATCAGAAAATTCGTACCTTTTTTTTTTTTTTACAACCGATGCTATCCAAGCGCTCACTTCCCTTCAGCATTTTCGTATAGAATTATGTGTGCCATTTTCCTTTGCTTACACAGTAGTTTGTAAATGAAATGGGCCCTTACTGTAATTACATTAGGAATACCACAATTCTTTGTTTCAGGAAGAATCAAGGAGCGTGGGGGGCAGCAGCGGGGCACTGAAAGCACCAGAGAAGAAGAGATGGATCCATGACCCTAACAGTAAGTGAACCTTTTTTCAAAACTGGAAGGTGTAGCTGTTGTAGACCTTAGTATCCACTTTAAGTGTAAAATTAAATTAAAAATTAACTGAAGAATTTAACCAGAATTTTGTTGAGATGCAAACCAGATATTCTTAATAAACCTTAAGGTAACAGAGAGTAAGAATTTTAAATTTGGTTTCCGAGAGTTAAACTTTTGATATCTAGTTTAAAAATATAAAATATTTAATACAAATTTGGTTTTAATACTACTGATTAGAAAATTTCTTGAAAAGAGTTTCATAAATACATGTTAGAAGCTGGCTGGGAAATTGTAATACAAATAAATTTCGGTTACAGATTTCCGGCAGTATTTCCAAGCGTTTGAAACTCGTGAAATGCGTATTAGAGTCATAATGCTTGTATTTTGTGGACAAGGCCGTACTTAGGATGGGTCAGTGACTGCGTAGTGGAATCAGCCCTGACATTTTTCAGGCCTCTTACGTACACAACAAGGGCACCGGATTTTCGTGTGGAATGGAGCATTTCTTTCATTACAGACGTCATATTACATCTCACTGAATTCAGAGAAACACAACCAATTACTGTATAGCATAATTAATTTAAAAATTATTTTAAAACGTGTAGCGTTAAAAAGTTTGGACGCAGTGCTTATTAACACTGAAGCACCATTGTGAAGCAGGTGTTGAATAAGTGATCATTTGAGGAGGAAGGAGATTATTCCTTGATTTAATGTGGCATTTAGTACGGGATATGTGTGTGCTTGCGTGTAGGTCTGGAACATTTTGTGCCTTGTGTGCTGTGTACCGCGTGTGATTATTACATAATCACACATATTATTTGCTGATTTTATATTGTTTGTACCGTGCATTATGATAATATCATATGACGTAGACCAACCAAGGGCACGTCTGTTAAACTTAATTTAAATTATGCAATATTTATACATGTACATATTTCGAAACCGAGGGCTTATTTTCAGGAAGACATGCAACATGTACCCTCTCTTTCACCTACAAGACTACTGCTACCGTTCATACGTACAGCAGTATTTTACCCTAACTTTATTAATCACATTCTGAGGCACTGTATTGCATTTCTTTCAACTTTTAATGCAACAATTGGCTTTTTATATTTATGTTGTAAAGTTAAATATCTATGTTTTTATATGTTTATACTCTTCTATATGTGGGCCCGGTAGCTCAGTCGGTATAGCGATTGACTACGGGCTGGACGGTCCGGGATCGAATACCGGTGAGGACGAGATTTTCCGCCCGTCCAGACCGACCCTGGGGCCCACCCAGCCCTCTTCCCCGGGGGTAATGTGCGGCCGGGGCCTGCTGCTGACCACTCACCCCTTTCTAGTGCCGCAGTCATGGAAGAGTAGAGCTATACCTCTACCCACCCTCTGGGCCACACCGGGACTGCAACGGGATCACTTTACCTTTTTTTATACTGTTATATTTAGATTTAAAAAAAATTATATTTGTATATCTTCTAATACCTTTTATTGTAATTTCAGCAACACCCTGCTTTGATGAACCAGGGTGTACAATGCATTTAGACATGTATTATATCCTACCCTTACTTGTTACAACTGTCTTCCTGAAGATGATCCATCGGGTTTGAAACATGTGCATATAGAAGTGAACAATGGAATTAAATTTAACAGAGTTGCACTATGTTGGTCCAAAATAGATAATATTATTTGCTGTAAGGTGTCATTGTAACTGATATATAGTTGTAGCACTTAAATATGCTAAAAACAGTATTTGTTACTGAAACCAGGCACTGTCCGATTCTTTGTTAATTATATGTGCAATTGAATGACGCTGTCAGTTGGTGAATATATATAGCGTCGGTGACATATGAAGCGTCGGTGGAATGATACTGACAAGGGAACACCTAAGTATTTGGAGAAAACCCTTTCTCAGTACCAGTTTGTCCACCAAAAATCCAACACGAAATGGCCTGGGATTGAAGCCAGAATTCCGCGGTGAGACGCTGGCGACTAACCGTCTAAGTCATGGCTCTGCCCCGATTCGTTTGTATCGAAGTGTACGGTTACCGAGAAGTTGTGAATCATTGTAAGTGACTGGTTTCCAGTTCTAGTCCCAATCAATTTGTAGGACCTACTTGTATTTCTTCATTGTCGCTCCTATTCTAGCACCTTTTTTTTATTGGATCGGAAACGGATTCAACTATTTCACAAGTATGTGCTTTACTGCTATAGGATATGTTCAGGAGCAGAGACGAGAGGCAAGCTTGTGCCACTCCTAGCCATTCGGTTGAAGTGTGTGTTCAGATGCCCGTGAATCACTGTAGAAGGTGAAATGTAGGTTGCAGGACACTTTGGCCTTCATTCATAAAGTTAAATATTTCAATGCACAAGACAGCGCAGTCTGATGACGTGTATTGTCTTGGAAAATGTGTTGAATTTTAATCGGGCTTTCTAATAAAACTCGACTTAGGGCAAGAATAACTTGTTGTAGAAGTTGTTTGTTGTCCTCTTTTTTAAATAAGTAGCGAAGTCAGGACGAGGGTTTTGTTTGATGCTGTGTTGACTTGTACAGTAGGCTTACAGGGTCCGCAAGAATTAGCGTAACGCAGAAAGTCACGTATCATTACGGGGCTTTCGGCAGTTGAAAACGTACTGAGATATAAACTACAGAATCGAAATGCTTGCCCTTTGTTTACAAACACGATACTTTGCGTGCTTTGCACAATGTTCTTACCTTGATGTAACTTAAAGAAACTGAGGCAACGTGACGTAATGTAACCTAAGCCACTGACGGGAAGTGGAATTTATTTTTCCGTCCGTTAACCACAAATTTAAACTAGAAAAACGTTGCATAGAGTTTAATGAAATTTTGTATTATATTAGCCGTGTGGGAAAGATATTCTATTTAGCAACGAAGGTGGGAAAAGTCTTATGCAGTTTCGATTTTCAGCCTGTACTGCGTGTGCCATGTGGTGATATAATTCGCTTTTATTACAAACTGAGATTGGCTTCCCACAGTTACGCGCTGTTTCATGTTGGTAATAAAAATGGGTACTGATGTTTGGAACGAGATAATAACTGCAAGAGAGAAATGGGTTATGAAAGAAGCAAAGAACTATAAAAAGCGTAATTTAAAGATATCATACCTGTGCATGATCCTCTTGCAAATTTAGCAGTACACATGTATGTACAAGAGTACACAAATTTTCCAAGAATCAAGAAGTCACCTAAAAATTCCAGGCGCCAGAAGGTTGACATGAAGCAAGTTCCGTACTGAGGTCTCGCAAATATTAGGTGCTACCGTGCCAAATCTATTCGCCCGGGCGACCCGGCGCCGGGGATTTCTGCGTCCCTGAATGTGTATATATTTTTTTCACCCAAATTTATTTTTGATTAAAAGGTTCTGGGGTCGCCGACTACGGTCCTGCTTTTATGGTCTCTCCTGCTTTGATTACACGGAAGGCGGGGACATCTTGACCAGCGGGGCAACTGTTGGTTTCTCAGGACTCAATCTTATTTTTCCATAATTTGCTTTATGATATTTGTTTCTGTTTTCTTTTATTACTCTTATCTTTATTTATTGTCATATTCTCCGTCGTTTCGCGCTTTCTTCTTTTCTTTTTTCTTTGTTTAATTCGTTACTTTCCCTTTTTTTTTCTTGCACCTATATTTGTTTCGTTCGTGTTGCAACGTCCATTTTCTTCTTTCCACACTTCTACATTTACTTGTTTGCCAGCGGTACGTATCTCACACTGCACTGCGCAAAGTCAGCACGATGCCTGCAGTGTGCGCAAAACCGGAATTTCTCCTTTCACTGTCGTCTTCATCGTCTTGAGATCTTGCTTACTTACGCACATCCTTTACGTAAAAGTGCTGGAGGTCATCTTCATCCTGAGATCTTGTTTGCGTTCTTATCGTCCGTCACAAGTAGTTGCGGCCCACCAGCAAGTACTACGCCCGTGCGGTCTTGGTTAGAGACAATCTCCAACTTTTGCAATTCCAAGTTACGCAGTTTCAGACGCACGAAATTTTCAAACAAGATAAAGAAACTGAAATAATAACATTTCTAAAGTCGGCGCCGAATCTTTCCTTGCGAGAAAGAAAGCAAATAGCGGCGATTATGGCGGAAGAATACTGCTGGGCTAGAGCGCTCATCTAGTCACTCTTGATCACGTTCAGTGCTGTGCAGTGGCTGTTGGTGAAAGAATGCTTGTTTTGTCAGCTGTATTGTCTGCTGCTTTAAGCGTTATTTTAATCAATAATATTAATATAATCACGATTTAAAAACGCCTCGATGGAAAACAAAGGGGAGGGACAACTCTTAAGAGAAAGACATGAGATTTTAAAAAAAAGTTCGAAAATGGCCAGACTTTACTTTCTTGAGAATTCCACTGAGTTGCTTCAGCTGTGAAACCAAAATTAAAAAATGATGAACGCGTAGATTACGTGAAAGGTTCAGGACCGCTAAAATCAACAATAATTACCAAAATACTCACAGATTCTCTGTTTGAAATGGAAAAGATATTAATATTATGGATGAAGTAACAAAACAACTTCACGCTTGGCTTATTGATGATTCAAGCAAGAGCTAGAAGTCATTTGTGAAGATGTAACAGTAAGTGCCAGTGATCCGGAAGCAAAGTTCATGGCAAGTAACGTGTGATTTCACAGATTTAAAGCTCGTGCACGTTTTCGTCACGTGAAGCTGAGCAGCAGTGTGGCTGCCGATGCAGATAAAAAAAAACAGCAGAATTTTGTCCTTAGACTTTTCAGAAAAAATTGTAGAATTAGGTGGTTATGCGATGCAGCAAATCTGTAATATGGATGGAACTGTATTATTCTGAAGAAAAGAAGGTGATAGAACCTACGTTTCCAAAAAAGAAAAATATTTCCTGGATTCGAAGCCGTGACATGTAGGCTAAAACGTTGTGTGGGGGTAACACAGACGGGGGTCACAATTGGACACCATTTTTTATTCATCACTCGGAAAATCCTCGTGTATTAAATAGTGTAGACAAAGCTACCCCTTCGTATTATTCCTGATCAGATCCCAAGGATCTCTCTTTGAAGAGTGTTTCATAAATCGTTTTATGTCCGAGGTAGAAGAATAGTGTCGCGGAAAGAACCCACCGTTCATTATTTTGCTTATAGTCTGTAGCCGATCATTTTTAGAATAGTCGTTTCTTAGGATTGCTGGCGTCAGTTACGGACGGTTCATGAATGAATGAATGAATGAATGAATGATATATTTAACTGCAATTGGGTGTAAACCCGGTGGCAGTGTTACACGTTTACAGACCGAAATTACAGAAAACAACAACAATCAACACCAACAATACATAGAGCAAACCATTTACCCTACTCTGGGCGGAAGTCAGGATGCGGACCGTGCCCCGTCTTTGAGAGGAATACCCTAGCATTTTCCTTACAACCGAGGGAAAGCACGGAAAACCTCGGTCAGGGTAGTAGTCCATGCTAATCTGCCAACGTATATTCAGGACCGTTGGTGATACGTAGGAGGGGAGAGATTTAAATGAGCAAACGTTAGTAGCTATAACGGACGCTAACAATCCAGTGCGAATTCAGTCGCGTACGAGTGTGATGTATATAGGAGTACAAGTGACTGTGTCAGTTTCCTAGAAATTATCTAGTTGTTTTACTGGATATAGCGCTCCAATTTTTTATATCAAGAATAAATTGAGTAAATAAAACAGCAAGTAAAAAAGAAATGATTAAAACTATATGTGATTCGGTAAACCACACCCGTTTCCTGAAAGAGGTTCACCTACCAGACTGAGTGCGTCGGGACAACAAAGTTACGAAGGGTGATCGTGCAGAAGTCGATAACGCTCCTGGTCATCCTGCACATGTACACGACTTCCATTCAAATGTGAAAGTCGTGTTTGTCCCCCCGAACACCACACTAATCCACCCGCCTGTGGAGTGGGGGATCATTGCCACTTTTAAATCCCGTTTTCTGAGAAGGATATTCGTAAATTTGATTTTTGTGTTACCGTGCATCATTGATACAATAATATAAAGCGCCAACTAGATGCAACAATAACTATTTTTTTTATAATTGCAATGAGCTAAACATGTTTCGGGCGATAATTTCGCCCATCCTCAGGAGCACTAGACCGTGTTTACAACTTGTGGTATAATGCACCAGCGATGCTGCATGCTGGCGACAAGTATGAGGTGGATATTCGTAGTTTAGATTTCAACTGGACATTCTTGCGTATACACACAAAGCTGATGAAGTTAGTACTCAACTCCTACTTACACAAACTTCGACTTGCGCCAAATCTTCCAGAAAGTAACTAGCCTACTGCTTAAGTCGGGGAATTGTTTTGTACAGAACCGACTTACACTAAAATAATCTGTTGCGGATTCACATTTGTTGGAGTGTATCATGCTCTCTGGCGGACTTTTATTTCAGTTAAATCTCCCCATATAAATAGTTGCTTGTTGTCGACAGCGTGTGGAGATGTAATAGTTTTTTTTTTTTATTTTAATGAAATAAGCTATGTGGAGCTGTTTACAGTATATTATCAGGGGCAACGATCCTTAAAAACATATTCTTGTAATTTCTTGCCGGGGATGTCGTGCGCTGAAAGTAAAGGCCGTCACTTTGTTGACATCTCGTAAACGAAGCTTACAACTATATCTGTTGCATAAGCTTGCGTGTTTATTTACGCTCTACTTTCCCGAGTTCGCTACGGGTCGGACGGTCCGCGGATCGAATGCCGGTGGTGGCGAAATTTCCCGCACCCGTCCAGGCGGAACCTGGAGCCTACCCAGACTCCTATAACATGGGTATCGGGTCTCTTTCCCGGGGATAAGGCGGCTGGAGCGTGGCGTTGAACACCTACCCCACCTAGCGCCGATGTTAAAGAAAGTATAGAGCTATACCTGTACTCCAGTTTTGGGTCTTCATGGCCTGATCTGGGTGGAATTTGCATTACCTTATCGAGTTTCCGTGTGTGCAAGTATGTGGAATGACTGATTCTCCATCTGTTTATTAGGCCTACTCTAAAGCTGAAAATTCCTGATGTAACACCTGCTTCAGCACGCGCGGATGACTAGTGGCGAGTGCTGTACGTAAGTGGCAGTGGTGAACGGAGCAGCAGCAACGCTGTTGCCTAAGAGCGATGATCTACTCTATGCAGTGAATGGTCTATAGACACTGCGGTTTCCGGTAAAGGAAAGGGGAAACGAGGGTTGTCTGCGTAATGAGGTAGGGGTCTTGAATGGAAAATGAAGTCTGCTTTGTGCAGACCCATATAGGAGTATTATTTAAGGCTATAAGCTGATTCTAGGATTTCTAATTACCTCATAATCAGTTACGTTTCTGGATATGCTGTTAAACTGAAATTAAAATGCACATCACAGAACCGTGGTTGGATGGGTATTGTTCCTCTTTCCAGTCTTTTGCAGTAAATAGATTTAGAAAGGTATTCTGTAATTACTCGGCACGTAGCAGCGGTTTCTGCAGCTGATGTGCAACTTGTAGTTCCGAAATATGATCCTTTGGTTTGCGCAGACGTCGAATCATGTGGTGGCATCCTGTAGTGTTTGATTCCTTGAAGCTCCTTTATGGCGTCGAGAGAGATAAGTGAAGGAAAGAGAGAGAGAGAGAGATAAAATAAAATGGAGGATGCGTGCCTGGGAAAGAGAATAAAGCGAGGCAGAAACATCGAGAGAAATAGAAGGGTGTAGTGGTGGGAGAGAAGACAAAATAGGATTAATGAGAAAGGAAAATGAATACTGTATATCCCGTCTCGTAAGGCGGTATATGTGATGGGACCCACCCTGTAATTAGCAAAGTATCGGTAGTGGATTTCTGATTATTCTAAATTTAAACCAATATGAACAAGTCTAACAATCAGGCCGCGGCTTTCAATCCCAAAGAAACGCGTTATTGTAAAGCGGTGAAGGATTGCTAAATATTGGGAAGTTATTGGAGCAGCATATGATGCACTTGGCGTAAACGTACTGCTCCGTGAAGCAGAGTATTTTTTGATAAAGTGATTATTGTTTATCCGTTCAAGAAATTTATGGCCAGTTAAAATGTTTATCACTGTGTTCAGAGGAACCAATTACTGCAAGGTGTCCTGAGGCACACACCCTCACATTTTCATTCCTTAAAGTCCGTTTCAATATTATCCTGCCATCGTAAGTCTTTCAAGTGGTCTCTTCTGGATATTCCGACAAAGTGAAGAGGTTTCCAGTGTACAGAATTTATTAATGTAAGCAAGTACATCTTCTTTGCAATACTGAACTCTTAATTTTCTTCCCACATTTTCATTTTCCTTCATTTTTGTGCACGATGAGGAGATTCCGATTTAAAATTCAGTGGGACCACGATTGTGCAATTAAAAAGAAACGAAAAGAAATAAAAATGCTACAGAATAAATTAACGGAAGAAACTAAAATCTGGAGTGGAATATTATGGAAGGAAGAGGATAAAAACGAAAACTTAAAAAGAAAAAGGATCAAGAAACACTTGCCGTCTTACGGTTTCTTTCACATTTTCTCTGTCTTTTCTGAAACGGAAATAAGGAGAAAATGCAAGAAACGTTGTAGCAATGAATAATTAAAACTTACTGTTGCTCGCTTTGTTCAGTACACACCCTTCCCACTCTCACACACTTTGTCATGGCTAGAGATTGAAAAAGTGGAGAGGAGTTGCTACAGTGGGCAAAAAATTGCCTCTATTCCACCGCTGATTCATGTTTCTGATATAACTTTACCCATGGAGTTGCCCTAAGGCACACAAAACTAAATCTGATATACCCCACTAATTATATCCCCGAGTGTATAACAATTTACCATAATTTAAAAACACAGTGGTTATTATATGTGTCACCTATTTTAATGTAAAAATACTTCAATTTTTGTCTTACACAGCACATTTGGGTTTCATATGATTCTCTAAGCACGGAATGAGTATTTTCTTCAATCCTTGCATAGAAAGAATAGCAGAACAACTTTGAATAACAACTTGGATTTTTCAATTAGCGGTAAATATTCTCTAAAAATTAAAAGTAAATAATAAAATGTAATAACGCATCACTCCAGAGTAATTAAAGTTTGCGAAACCTAAACACTTTCTTATGTCCAAAGATTCCTCTGGTTTTTTTTTTTTAAGATGTAAAAGGCATTCTTGTGTGAATATCGAAATCTGAAATTAAACATTGCGACCTGCGATTAAAAACTCCAAATAATCCGTAATAAATATGATGCCATATTTACAATATCGACAGTTGTTATTACCCTGAGATTATTAATGTGCTAAATTGTAAACAGTTTACCTCCTAACAAGATGAAGAAATATTAAATATATTTAAAATTAATCTACTTTGAAAAAGAGACTAAATTTCTCACTAAACTATCTAAACATATGAAGAATAACTGTATATTCTAATAATTTTGTTAGAAAACTACAAAGGAATAAAAACCCAACTCGTATTGAATATCTGAGTTCAGGTGTTTACCGTCCAACTTGTTCCGAATGTGAAAAACAATATGTCGGAAGAATTGGAACAATTATTTTTTAAAATTTCGTTTTTAAAGTAATTAATAACAGCATCCAGCAGAATGACCAATAGACGATGCTAACTCGTGCTGTTTTCAAGGCCGTACTGCAGAATGATTCATATGATGGCTACCTTCAAGCCTCACTGTTTAGTAATCCTTTAGCTTGTGCACAGTACTGATGCACCGTGTTAATCTGTGTAATACTGTCGTCTGAGTAAACGTAAGTTTACTTTACTTTTATTTCATACTTACTGTTAGTTTTCGGAAAGTATTTTGCAGTGTCTAATAATCAAATTTGTCTATTCAACATCCTTATCGGAAACTAAATTCTTTACTTCTACGAAGTGCAGAATAATAAATAAATATAAACAGTTTTTAATAAAGTGAACCAGTTTTTTTTAAATAATAATTTACGCATTTTAACAACACGTTCATGTTTCGGCAGGAATCGTATCAGTAACATTATGAACGTTTTTAAACTTCGCATATTTTTATAACATGAGATCTCAGCCTTACCTAGGAATTTTGTGTGTAATGTTCAACTTTCTCAATATATATTAATAATTACAAGAACCTGATTGTAGCCTTCTAAGGCCGAAATATTTTGTGCATTTGACAGCAAGTAGCTGTCAAAATGGAGTTGTGAATGACGGTTTTGTACTATCCTTGTTACACATCGTGCCATAATGCGATGTTGAGGCAGAGGCTGAATCTTGTAACCTTCTTGTAATAAAACCAACTAGATGCACTAATTTCTCAAATTTATTTTTGGAATAAAATTCTGCATGTTTCGGACAGTTCCTCTGCCCATCGTCAGGATTTTTTCACTGTATATACAGCAATGTTAGATGTCATACACGTTTACTGACAGCTTGTTCGCAAGCTGTCAGTAAAAGTGTATGACATGTAACATTGCTGTATATACAGTGAAAAAATCCTGACGATGGGCAGAGGAACTGTCCGAAACATGCAGAATTTTATTCCAAAAATAAATTTGAGAAATTAGTGCATCTAGTTGGTTTTATTATAAGAATTTATCACGATGCACGGTCACGTGAACGTCAAATTCCTTGTAACCTTATTAGACCAACTGATTCATCTTGACGATTCTATTATTATTATTATTATTATGGATGTCTCTTGTCACAGACCTTTTCTTCCTGGTACTTCTCTTGAACCAGCGGTGATCCCCACCGCTCAGGCTTCAAGCTTCACATTGCAGTACTTTCCGTATTATGTGTGATGTTCCAAGTATA
>Ga0131853_10021520_pt1 | contig 11699 bp, 5 predicted proteins | sample TergutLab28metaG_FD_92764 | JGI IMG/M metagenome (GOLD analysis project Ga0131853, IMG submission 92764) | Labiotermes labralis P1 segment gut microbial communities from Petit-Saut dam, French Guiana - Lab288 P1 (version 2) (version 2) | ecosystem: Host-associated > Arthropoda: Insects >...
CACCCCGCCCCAAAAAATTCCGAGTGCAAAAATCCGCTGGAAAAGTTCTCGCCTCGATTTTTTTTTGGGGGGGGGGATCAAGACGGCGTCCTCCTCATTGATTATCTTCCCAAGAGCCAAACTATCAATGCGGAGTATTGCTTATCTCTGCTGGTGCAATTGAAGGACATTTTGAAGGAAAAACACCGGCCACGGGAAGGTCACCAAGGGGGTCTTGTTCTTGCACGACATTCCCCGGCTCACTGGGCACTTGCAACCAAGAAGAAACTGGTCTACCCGGGCTTCCTATGTCTTGATCACAGATCCTATTCTCCGGATCTGGCCTCATCGGACTGAAAAAACAATTGAAAGGTTGCCATTTTTCGTCCGACGCGGAAGTCATTCCTGCCGCGGATACCTGGTTGGACGGACAACCTTCTGAGTTTTTTTTTTTTCGAGTGGCTTGCAGAAGTTAGAGCAACGGGCTAAGAAGTATGTAGAGCTTCGTGGGGAGTATGTTGAATAAATCCCGAGTTTGATCGCTGTAGCTTCTTTCCTTCCTGGAAGGACTAAGAACTTATCAGCACACCCTCGTAGTAGGCACGTAAGCTTGTAAGTTCGTGCACTGCACAACATTTTTTGTCGCGTGGAGAAGCTGCAGAATATTTATTTAGATCCATGTAGAGTAGGCACACACATTTTAGAGTTTTGCTCGGTATTTGTTGGTCTCTCGTCTTTTGGGTGCTTTGTAACCACGGGTAGGCGTCAGGTTAATGGTGGAGTCGGCCTCCAGGTATGAAGGGTAGTTACGGGTATATTGAGTGAGCAGTTGCGGACAGCCGGCAAGGTGTGACCTCTAGTATGTGGGCTGGGCGGTCAAAAATTCGTCGCCGTAAAAGAAAAGGATATTACGGAATGTTACATGTTCCTCAGACACTCAGACTTGGTGGAATCTTGTGAACTCGGCGATGAAATTTCGGTATGCCTAAAAGGTAAGAGATTTAGGGACTAGCAGAGTGACATGTTCCCAAAAAGAACTTTTCTGCGCAATTAGTTGGTTATTGTGCAAAGAATTTCAAAAATTAAAGTAACGGAAACTTTATTCTGACTTCTTTGTGCAAATGGCATATTGGTATGAGATGGTACAACGCAGACCGTCATGTAGTCACCACTGACATTTCAGCACTTACGCCACTGTGACTTCAAGGCTTTTTGTCGCAAAGTAGAAGAAATCCGTGTCAAGAGTCTGTAGACAGAAGATAGCAGCTTGTGTCCACGTCGGTATTTGTAGCATTTCCTCGCTAACCAGGTGATTCTTAAGTGGTCCGAAGAGCTATAAATCAGGAACTTATTATGTCTAACCGGACTTGTGATTGCTTATGCTTTGAGGTTAAGGATTAATCCCATCTCGTACCCAGTGACATCCATCTCTTATTTTGAGAGATATGTGAAATGCCTTCGAAAAAAGCGAAATACTTCGAAAAAAAATATGTCTAATAATGTTGAGAAAGTTTCTTATAAAGTAGTTGAAACTGTAAGACACAAGACAGGCAATGCACTATAACGTGGCATTTAGGCGCGTTCGTGCTACTATTGTGGCAGTGAAAAACAGTAAGCATTACATATTCTGAGTGTGTTTGTAGCCTCAGCATGCAGTGCGCATGCACCGTATTAAATTGTCACATGTGGCCTATCCGTCTGTAGAATTATTTTTCACATTATCTCATAAAAGCACGATTTTCGAAAAAAAAAAAATGTCGCTGGACATTAAACGTGTGTTTTGATTGTCTCTACAACTTTCGTCCGAAACATTTCTCACTCTGACAACAACTGAGCGAGATATGATAAAAAATGTTTACTGGTTTTCATGTAAAGTATACGTTACTCTTGTCAGATTACGATGAAACTTCAATTTTCTTAACGGATATTCGAAAAATACTCAAAATTCATGAAAATCCTTCCAGTGGGAGCCGAGTTGTTCCTTACGGATAGACAGACAGATAGAAAGACATATGCGACGAAGTTAATGGTCGCTTTTTCGCAATTTTGCGAATGCACCTAACAGCTGGAACCACATGCAACAGCTGAGTCACGTATTCTGCCCACCTGTCGCGGAAGTGTCAAAACAAGAAATGCGAAGTTGCCGTTATCGGACGATGGAGTTTTCAGAAGAACAGATTTGCCATCTAAGATCGGAGAAGACAAGCCATAAAGTTGAGAACACGGACAGTTGCAGCAATGCACATTGGTTGGCATTTGTCCGCTCTTGAATAAGAACGAAGTAACAAATGAGTTACTGTGTTACAAAGAACTTTCAGAAAATGTTAGTGGCCAACATGCCGTATTTTTTCTTTGTCTTCGTGCTTAGAAGACTTGAAACTTCCGTAGTAATCGTGTGTTCGAATCTGTACCGATGCGCCCGATCTGTGACGAAAATTTCTCGAAGAATTTTAACGCTTGCAAAAGAACATAATCCTAACGGATTTTGTGTGTGTTTGTGTATGTGTGTGTGTGTGTGTGTGTGTGTGTGTGTGTGTGTGTGTGTGCAGAGAGGTCCTTGTTAGTACGACCTTAGGTCCCGATTTAAAGTCAGTGTTAGACCAATTCGCTACTGTGGTTAAATATTAAATATCAATATAATTAAAAACCGTCAAGTTTCTAAAGCTGTCTAAACTTTTGCAAGTAAAACGCAAAAGTTAGTTTCGCGCACAGAAGTAAGGTTTTTATCCGAGGGAAGAGTGTTTTTTTTTTTTCGTGAATTTGAATCTAAAGGAAGAGAGGCCGTCTGAGATATTAAACGTGTGCCAGTTTAGCATATTTAGCAGAAACAATAATAATTATTATAATGGCCTTAATGCTAATATGTAGGATAGAAATGAAAACATTCGCACTTCCACGGACAACCTATGGGTTTTCCAGAAACAAGAATTCCATTTGGAAAGGAAATCCAAATTACGAAATTCAAGAAATATTTTATTTTATGACATAAACCCATATCAAAAGTATTCCATCATATAAGCTTATCAGAAAACATTTGAGAACAGCATTCATACATTTTCCGTCCTTGGGTATATTGGAACCTGCATGATACCGTAAGTGATTCCTTGACACTTACAACATCAAGTTTTTAATTTTACTTTAGGAAAAAAAAAAAAAAAAGAATGTCTGTAATTCTACAAATCGAAGTCCTAAATAAAACATGCTGACATGTTACTGTGTTAAATTGTGGATTTATACTGGACCGTAATATCCTGAATTTGCAAGAAAAGTCTTGATATTATTGTTGCTGTTTTCTGTTATTCCTTCTGTGAATTGGAACTTTCATCTCATAAATAATTTTGTGCAACAAAGGAAGAACGATACTTGTGTGCACTGTTGACTAAATGACAATCTGACGATCTCATACATGGACTGATATCAGCGAAGTAATCGTGAAACACCAAGCTCAAGTTTCACAGTCCTAGATGCTTGCAATAAAATGTAAACTGTGTTAGTTGTACTGATTAGCGTCAAAACAACAACAACAACGACGACAACAGCAGCAGCAACAACAACAATAACAACAACAAGAAGATTGACGATTTATTTTGCCGATTTTTGATAGCAATCTGTCACAATCCGTCAAACACAACCACCTTTATTTTTGCTTAAGCCTGACTACATGTTTCGGTCTACACAGACCATCATGAGGCCACTATTACAAAAATGTCTCAGAATTTTGGAAATTATTCATGCTTACGCGTAAGTAAAAAAACAAATGTGGTTGTGTTTGACAGATTGTGAGAGATTGCTTTGTAGGTCTTATAAACACAGAGGGATGTCCTCTACGAAATTAATGCCGATTTTTCTTTAAAATTTTTCACTCTAACGGAAATTCACTTTAATTGTCAAATTATATATTTCATATAAGTTAAAAATATTAACACTGTAAAATAAAATGCACATAGCGTTGCCCTTCCTTCGCTTTACTTCAAATGTATCTTTAAGGACAATAACATTCCCAAATGTGCCGCCAAAAGCAAGGTTGAGAACCAATGCCGCCATTGCCGGAGGAACTTCATGCGCTCTGTGCATCATTATTTCTGCATTCCTTGCTAATCTACCGAAAAATGTATCATTTTCAGCCTCATTTCCTTCCTTGGAAATGTGACAGTTGGAAACACAAGATTATTCTGCAGGCATGTGATTATTCATTGTTAGAGCTGCGCAAGACTTAAGTGTAACTGGATTTAGGACGGTATCAAAACCGATCTTAAGAGAGAGAGAGAGAGAGAGAGAGAGACTGAGGGATTGTGGACTGAATTTCTCAGGCTCAAGACAGGACCCTACGGCGAGTCCCTTTGAGTATATAAATGAAGATTTGATTGCATTTTACTGGGCATTTTTTTTAATCTAAACGACTATTAGCTTTTCGGGAAAGAATTTGAGGGTCTTATTTGTGAGAATAAAATAACCGAGTGAAACATTTATGCCCTGCTAGAAGGATGTTAAAAAAAGTGACCCTGTAGGCGTTCTGCAGTAAGAGCGTAAATGTTACAACTTGCTCGTTAAATAAATGGAATAATTTAGATAATATTACATGGTTTTAATATCCTGTGAGTTAAAATTTCTTACAACTTGCTTATAAAATTAAGCTAATGAAGGAATGTTTTCAATGAAAAATAATGAACATTTTAGATGTTAATTATTTTTAAATTTTATCTAAAACCGTGACTTATTACTGAAGAGGATGTTTACGTATGTGTTTCTCTCTTTCTTTGTTTCTTGCGTGATATATTCGTTGGTAAAACAACCGTGTATATATATATATATATATATATATATATATGTACCAAGTCCACATAATTTGGAATCATTTTTAGTGATACAATTAAACGCTGGACAGTTGGAATGTCATAAACGGCTTAAATTATACACACACAAAAAAGAACTACTGTATTAATTTTTGATAGTTTCCACACTATTAACCTTTCTGGACAATGTCAGTAAGGGAATAGGGGGAAGGCAAGAAGGTAGATGATGAAGAGGGTGAAGGGGGAGGGAGAATGGAGAATTCTTATGCGAAAACCAGACCGGTTGGTTAGGTGACGCACTGGAGAAGGTGACAAACGGGCATCCGCAGCAGCAGCAGCAGTGTGGTGTTCTGCTCTTCCTCCGTTGCCAACATGCAATCTCGCCGGGCTGCGGCGTTGCAGCAACGGACAGCGGGAGGGACGGTGCGGTAGTTACCAGTTACGTTATAAGAGAATGGTCTTATTAAGGCCACATTTTCATCATTGTTTTATTGTGGAAGTAGAAGTAATCGACTGCAGAGACCTCTGAAGATCTCATGTGTGGCACGTGGCTGCGATTGGTATTCGAAAGATTGTGTTGCCCAGGAAAAATTTCTTCAAATTGTGGGTGAGTTTCTACCTGAGAGTTATCCACAAGTGTCCAGTGTGTGTTGAAGATGTTGTAGTCATTAGGATGGAGATGCAGTGAACTGCAACAGGTCGAGTGCATTGCCCACTGAGCGCGAACAGGCTCCCCCGGTCTCACGGATCAACCTACGAGCAACCGGTTGTCTCTCTCTTTAACCATTACTGTCCTCTTCTTGACTGTGTCCTAAAGACCCAACGTTTCTTTTCGAAGTGCTGCAAGATCCACTCATTGGTGCCAAATGGTTGTAGATAATTGCTTATCATGACAGCCCGCTTAGATATGTTAAAAATGCGAGCAACTTTATACTGGGCCTTGTCCATGTTGCATTCAATCATATTCGCCAGTATATGTTTTGTCTCTGTCATATCTTCTTTCCTCATCTTCCACTGGCTTAACTTATTTATATGATCTTATGCACACGACTGTATATTACCATTGGCATTAAGGCTCTCAGAGCAGTATTTAAGTATATATTCTAAATGATGTCCTGGACAATAATGACAAAATGGGGCTTTGAGTTATAAAGCTACTCATTGCTTCCTTGGATAAGCGTGGATGTGGTGCTCAGAACTCAAACTGACGGAAAGTGGAAGACACTGAAGCCATTTATCACTTTTAACGGTCTCGGAAACTATTGTTCAGCTGTAGACCTCTGCACTGTTTTCGGGTCTTGAAGGTATTTTTATCACAACTCAAAAAGAGTCTTCACTGTACCATTAGCATTCAAAAGTTAAGGCCATTGTTATCTGGGCCACTTACTGGCTGATATTCAAATTTAACCACTTTTATTCATTGAAACTACTTCTTCATAGTTGTCTTTGTTTCTGAGTTCTTTCCAAACTCACTGTTTAAGTACTAAGAGCAGAGGAAGTTTGCGAATCGCATATACACGGAGATCATTGTGCTCGTTCACCCCGTGAAAATTGTCAGGAATTACGGTCGGCTGCTCTCAGATTTCATCTGGCAGGTATCTCAGTTACGTAGCACAGGCAGAAGAAACCTTCACATTTGTGTCATGTGCTGAAAAAAATACAGTAATTCCTTTTTTTTTACATTTGTACTGTGCATCCTGCTATTATCAAAGTTTTTTTATTACCAATTGATGCACAAGAGAATTTTTTTTGAAGGAATATTAAAATTTACATTAAAATTACAGTAGCTTCAACATGTTTCGGTGTGATCACCATCATCAGGGAGCATACTGTGTGAGCTTACTAAAGTTACAATGTTGAAACATTTGGTTAAAGTACATCATTGTGGTTAATTTGGCGGTATGGATGCAGCTACACCGCCAGATTAACATTGCATCTTTATCAAGCTCACACAGTACGCTACCTGATGATGGTGATCACACCGAAACATTTTGGAGCTATTGTAATTTTAATGTAAATTTTAATATTCCTTTAAAAACAATTCTCTTGTGGGCCACTAATTTTTCTTTGGCTCAGGATTTAAGTTTATTTGGTATTAACGCTTTAACTGCCCCTCTGCTTGCATTTCCTCAGTCATTACTTCGTTAACGATAACTGTTAACGCACAATATGCGCCTACATGTGTTTAAAGTGGGCTACTGTCTGTGCTGTCTGTGTTACGCGGATAGACTCACAGTGATAATCAGACGAACATTCGATAGACCGTAGTCAATGATTTGTTGAAACTGTGAGTAGCCGAAAGGAAATAAGCTATGCCAGTTGCTAAAGAGTGAACTGTGTCACACATAAATATATGTTCTTCAGACGTAGCCGGATAATAAGCTGGGAACCAGGCAATAAGACAGGCGCAATCTAAAATAATTATTATCAACAACAAACTGAACGATTGGCATGACATAGTAGCAGTACTTGTACACAGAACGTACGATATCAACAATTCCATGTTACTGGACCGGCGTTCTGTCTGTTGCATGTATGTCCCTCAAAATGCTGCTTAACACAATATGTCTCAAAAAGTATGTAATCATTTTTAGAAAATTTGAATTTAAATTGTAAACAATGGCATGAAAATAACACAAAATATTTTTATATTGCGGTAGTAAAGTGTTGTTTCGTAGCAAAGCGTGCTAAATTTGACATAGTGTGAGAATGCATGTCTTTAAATTTTAACGACGTATTTTCAGTGTGCTTGGGTTGGTGTATAGTGAAAAGTACTGCAAGGAAGGTGATGCGAACCTCTAATGTGTGTTTTTAAAGAGATATGGCACAGAGTTCAAGTACGTGATTCAGAGAAAATCTAATTATTACTGAATTCTTATTGTATATATTTTATGGACATTTGCTTAATAAATATACGTTATGGTTATAGGGAATATAATTTGCATATATATACATAACAACAGCTCTACAAGCCGGGAGGTCGCGGGTTCGATTCCCGATAGTGTCTTTGGAATTTTTCATTGACGTAATCAGTCCGGCCGCACAATGGGCCTGAAGTCGAATAAGCCTCTTGCAGAAAAGAGTGCCAGGAATATTTCCTGTGGATGAAGTCGGCCGTTACTTAGGGCTGACAATCTGACCACCTGCTTGTGTCGATTGTCTTGAAATCTGGGAAACTGGAACCCCCACGGCATGTTCAGGCCTGTACGTGAATTTCTTTCGCTATTATATATAAAACAACACGCCATAAGCCAAGTAAATGTAAGAAACTTAATGAAAAACGCGTTGAAAGAGCAAATAAGTGTACATAGTTTCCCTGGATGTATGCGCCACGGAGATTAGACTAGGCAAGCTATAGAAACATCCAAATTTAATTGTTTATATTTTCAACATAAGATCTGTCCGATTTTACGCGATTGTTTGTACTACGTATGTATTTACTTTTATTTACTACTGTACACTATTGCAGAATGAAAATTAAATCTTCTGGTTTGTTGAGATGAATAAATGTTAATCTCACTGATTTAGTAAGCCCAAATGTACAAGATATCGCCGAGTTAAGTCTCTTTTACTTCAAAAATTTTATTTACCTGTACGGATCCTGTTTCTATTTTCAGCAGAGTCAAGGTATATTTCTATTCTCAAAACTTTCAGTTCGGTTCTAGGGTCTGCCCAGCCTCCTATTCAGTGGGTATCAGAGTTTTCTTCTTCGGCGGTAAGGCAGCCGAGTGGTTAACACTTCCGTTCGTCACTAAAGTTAAAAATGAATGGAACTATACGTCAGCTCACCCCATATGTTTCCATTGCCTGGACAAGGGCAACTTTTCCTTACACTTTACCTATCGTATCCTACAAACTAATTCTGTACTGATTACGTAATATTTAAAAATTTAAACTAATACTACATTTTATTCATCCATTCTATTACGTTTAATTATCTATTAAGCAAGACTGTCCATTTATGTCAGTATTAACAAAATGATGGGTATTTTTAAACTTATTCAGGATAAAGGTTATCATAATTTTTCTTAATACTTGCTAACTGGGTACGAAATTTTTAATTGTAGAATTCACCAGAGTCGCTTTAAAAAGTTCGTTTTCTTTTACGTTGCGTTATCCTTTTTTAGATTTGTTTTTAAGTGGATCTTGCCAAAAACATGAATTGTGAACATGCAGTGCCATACCTGGCTGTAGACAAAATGTGCTAGCAGTAGTCTTTTATTTGTATTTTGTATAGTGTATGCAAACCTTATACTTGTATGTGTATATAAATAAATAAATATATATACACACACACACACACACGATGTGGTAATAATGGGCTTCTATTTGTGGTAAAAGTATATGAAAACTCGAAATTGATTCTAAGTTTTCAGCCTCTTATTCTTTGTTTTTGATTTGATGTTCTTTTGAATAATTAGTTCTTTTAATAGTGCTGCTTCCTATTTTTCGCAGGACGTTGTTTGTGATAATAGTGGACCTCTAATCAACATGTTCGCCCGTCTGTGCCAACAACAAGTCACAGGTAGGATTGCGAATTAGGTCTGTAACTTGCATTCTTTGGTGAAGGGTAAATGGTAATTCTCTTGGTGTTAATTCTTATTGCTAATATATTCTTATTATTTTTAGAGATAATTTGCTGTAAAATATAATACAAGTCTTCTTTCCTTGAACTTTATTTTTCTTTGTGTGACTTTACATGTGCAATGATAATCATTAAACACCGGTTTTCCTATGCCAACGTTTTATAAATTTAATCTGCTGTGTGTCGCTTGAAATGCATACACATGATAAACACATCGCCAGCCTTAAACAATTTACTAATATTTTTAACTCTTAATGTTCAATTTACATTTTATGTCATTAGAACTAGACGCATATGGCACACTAGGAGACCTGAAATCATATGAACATCGTATTTTTGCTGGCTGAATAGGCTGAAACAAATATTATTGCTACTGAGGAAGCTGGTGCAACTTATTAAATTCTTTGAAATGTCAGAAAAGAGAATAGGCATATAAGAGCGGAACTGATACACACTAATGCAGGTATACTGTAATTTTTCTCTGAAAAGGTCCTTCCAATTTTTCAGTCTGGCTTATATCTAAACTATACACAAAATTCAATTTTTACTACACACAGAGGACCCAGACTACTCAGACAACAATGGCTAAGGAAATAGTCGGTATTTGTTTTAAGGAACATACAAAACAATACAAAACGTATACATGCAATATATGAAATGTATATTTATTTAATGTTGCACAAGGTGGTGCATATATTTACCCTTGAGCCTTAAAAGATTAAAGCGGCCTTGGAACTCTTCTAAATGTTGGTTTTTGAGTTTAATAATAATAATAATAATACAGGAGACTAAAACACTGCAAACTATATTTAATAAATCACATCGTTTGTCGCACAGCGCTACTGAAGTGATGATATTTATTACAAGCAGTAACACAACTGTTATCATCACAGTGTCATACAACAATTGTCGCGAAGTATAAAAAGGTCATATCGGGTAATTATTACACCTGGCGCGTGGATTAGATTTTGTTCGGTCTTGAATATCTGCACACCTTTTTCTATTTGCTTTGTAATTAGAGGCCTTGCGATAAGCCAGTCCCATTTTCAAGGAATAATAACAAACATCAAAATTATTCATAATTTTCACGATTAGATCTCAATCGGAAAAGGCTAGAGGGCGTAACCCATAACACAGAAAGAATGAGAACATTTTACGTAATAAATAAGCAGCATGTAGACTTCCGAGCATCAATCTTCAGAAACGTAAACAACAGACAGGGATATCTATAAATACGCAAGTACTTCTCTAATTATTTCTATAATACGCAATACAGGCTTTTAACATGCAGTTCGTCACGGTTACACATAAGGGGAAAACCCAAAAGTAAGTATGTTAGAGCAGTATCTTTCGTATTCTCTGCTGTTTGTAGCACAGGGATGTAAGATCCCGAGAGGAACACATTTCGGCTTCGGCTGATATAATTTACGAAGAAAGCATTCATGCAACATCCAATACTGTAGTAGTCTTGGCGGAAATATTAGCTCGTACTCGTACACTTCAGCATTATGTCACAGTATAAAACAATAAGTAAAGAACCTCAGAAGAAATTACGTTCTTATTACGTGCGTATAAACATAGTATCCCTAAATATTCTGTTGCTGTCCTATTCTGTCGATGTATTATTTACTTAAAATACAAGTAGGCCTACATTGTACAATCCGGGAATTTCCATATTCTGCTAAAGAGGATTTCTTGTGTCTTGGCTACGACGACAGCGCAAGCCAGCACGAGAACGGTCTCTTTGCGCAAGAGAATTGCTATACAATTAGACAGGCACTAATTGTTATTCACTCTGCAGGACCTAATTTTAACTTCTTAGAACTCCCCTTGCATGTTTGTAAGAATATCTATGCTTAGGTCCTACGCGTGCATCTGTCGATTCCCACGTTAACATAACGCACAGTTACCACGTCAGCTATGAACATCTCTCGCTCGCTTTCTGACATCACGCATCATCACCGGCAAATAGTTTATAGAGAAATCGTGAAATAAAAAAAAACCTGCCTGCATGCGTATAAACTATCACGCAACTGTAAATCTGAAGTAACTAATAATGCAGAATAATTACTGCCACAACTACACACACACACACAGACCTAACATTCTACTGCTGAGAAAGTTGTACGGAACGATTAAAATGAATTACTTCAGTTTAAAACTTTTGTTATGTTAGGGAAAATTGTTCTGAATTTATAACTAGATATTGACTAATATTGACACGCGAACTATACCGACAGAGCGGCCGCCGCCGGTCGGCGAAGTTAGTGCCAACTTTTGCGGATAGAGGGGTGTCACGTGGTCAGCGCAACGGGTCCCCACAGCCGTTAATCTCTGTTTTC
>Ga0131853_10021521_pt1 | contig 11699 bp, 7 predicted proteins | sample TergutLab28metaG_FD_92764 | JGI IMG/M metagenome (GOLD analysis project Ga0131853, IMG submission 92764) | Labiotermes labralis P1 segment gut microbial communities from Petit-Saut dam, French Guiana - Lab288 P1 (version 2) (version 2) | ecosystem: Host-associated > Arthropoda: Insects >...
CGTTTATTTCGGTTTCGTATTTCGTATAAAGTCTACCATACAGGATTATTGGAGTACCTGCGGAAATCAAATCGCCTTTTGAGTATCCATTCCCTTTTGAAAACTCCGCAACCTCCCCCAATTTCCGCTGTGTCCAATCATCAGCAAAGCCTTCAAACCTAACTCTCGGCACACGCTCCCCAGCTTGCGGAAACATCTGCTGAAGATATGCCTTTTTCAGTTTCCGTAAACCCTCCAACTTACGCTTATGATTGGCGATAGTGTTATCGAGGGTGCGGAAGAATGTACCGAGCTTTTTCTGTTCGTCCGAGCATGGAACACCCAAAGAAAAGCCAGCATATTCCTGTGCATTCACACCTGGTTGCCCCGAGCGTTGCGACATCACCTTAATAAAGTCACCATATTTTCTCGTCAAAGTATTTTGGAATACAAAATCCGTATCGAATCCATTTTTAAGTCTTGCACGGATTAAAAAGCCTGCAAAATAAACAAGTCCATCCTTGTCGACATAACGATAAGATTTACCCACACTTGCACCTGTGCGAGCAAAAAGAATATCACCATCTTGAAGTTTGTAGTTATCTGATGTTCTCAAATCACAATCGGGTGAAGTGATGTTGTTTTCCTTGAACTCTCGACTGTCATCGTCAATATCGGTAATGCGGATATACTTGTTTATGCCATCAAAATCTTTGGCTGCCGCATTTAACCCATACTCAAATGATTCCGCAACATCCCCAAGCCTACGCTGTTCCCAATCATCAGTAAATCCCTTTAAACGAATTTCCGGCACATAACTGGTATCATTCACCATAATTTTTCACCTTGCTTTATCATATATGTTCATTTCCCAATCTTACGTTTTATTGTATAGTAATAATTAACCGCTCGGTCAAACTCCTCTTTTGTAAACTCCGGCCAAAGGAGGTCGGAAAAAAACAATTCTGCATATACTGTTTGCCAAGGCAAGAAATTGCTTAAACGACGATTTTCGCTTCCACCTGTACGTATTACTAAATCAACATCTGGAATGTTAGCCGTATCAAGATAAGCCTCAAATGTTTCCTCTGTAATATCATTTACGCTTAAACAACCGCTTGCCACACCATCGGATATTTTTTTTGCCGCTCTAACAAGTTCGTCACGTCCACCGTAACTTAGTGCAATTTGTACTTCAAGGTTTTTGCAATGAGCCGTTGCCGATTCTATATCGTTTATCACAGATAAAACACGAGCAGAAAAACGGTCACGCTCTCCAATGATTTTTAATTTTATACCTTTTTCAACGCATTGTGATTTTTCTTTTAAAAAGTATTTCTCCATAAGCCCAAACAGGTGATTTATTTCCTTGTCTGTCCGCTTCCAATTTTCTGTTGAAAATGCGTATACAGTTGCGTAAGGAATATTTTCTTTTAAGCACCAGTCGCAAAGGTGCCCAAAGTTTTCTGCACCTTTGTTATGCCCTTGATATAACTCAAGCTTGTGATTTTTTGCCCAGCGGCGGTTGCCATCCATTATAACTCCAATATGGTTTAACTTTTGCATACTTCACCCTTAATACTTTCTTGTTATTAGATAGTGAACAAGACCTTTTAGTAAAGTTTTGTGGCTTGTTTTTATTTCATTTATTAAATCCAAACTTTTTTTGGAAAGATTTTTAATTTCATTTTCTGCATATTCTTTTGCACCTGTTTTAATAAAAATATCTCTTACAACTTGTAAGTCATCATCAGTTGCAGACTCATTGCCATAGCTTTTGTCTAAAGCAAACTTTTCATCTTTTGTTGCATTATAATATGCGTAACCATAAAGTAAGGTTTGCTTTTTTTCCTGAACATCAGAAAGAGCCGGTTTGCCCAAAACTTTTTCACTTGCATAAATACCAAGGAGGTCATCTTTTATTTGAAATGCAATCCCTAGCGGCATTGTTATTTCTTTCAGTAAATTTAGCTCATCATCGCCTGCACCACCACAAATCGCACCAAGCATAATTGGACCAACTAAGGTATACCAAGCAGTTTTATATTCAAAAATACGTCCAACTGTTTTTACATAAGATTCATAATCATTTGCAATATCAATTGGTTTATATGGAAGTGTAATGTCCATAATCTCCCCTTCAAGGGTCACAAGTTCGATATGAGAGAATAATTTAAAAACTTTTATAAGAATTTCCGCTGGCAAACCTGAGTTGGCTAAAATTTTATTTGCCAAAAATAACCCATAATCACCGATACAAATACCACGGCTATTGCCAAAATGGAGGTCGCTTTCACTTGAATGAATTGTTGCCTTCCCCCTACGCACAGGGCTTTTGTCGATAATGTCATCATGAATGAGTATAGCCGTTTGAAAAAGTTCATAAGCTGTTTGAACAGGTAAAGAAATAGCCGGTTTATTATTTAACGCAATCTCTTCACCAAGTTTAATGAGTGCCCCACGTATATGTTTTCCACCCTGATGTTGGTTTAATAAATCTTCTACGGCTGCTTTTATTACAAGATTATCAGTTAAATTATTTATTATATTTTTTAAGTACTTATTGGATTCGTCTTCAATTTCATTTTTTGCTTCTGCAAGAAAGTTTGAAAAAAGCAGAAAACCGTGAATTTCATCTAATATGTCAGCTGGAGCAGATGAACTTCCTGCAAGTCCAATTTTTGCACCTGTATCCGGAAAATCTTTATTATCAATTAAATCTTCAAGAGAAGATACAAACAAAACATTGTTGCAGTGTTCCAAACAAGTTTTATAAAGTTCTATAGAGTTTGCACTTTTTACATCACCAACTACAACCATAACATCAGATTCTTTTGCCATTTCAGCAGCCCTTTCAAGCCGCTTTGATACTACATCACAAAGGGTATTGTAAATTTCTGCGAGTGGGTTTTGTTTTTTGATTTCTTCAACTGCTTCATTCCAAAAGATTTTGCTGCATGTTGTTTGTGCTACTACACACAACTTGTCTTCATAGTTTATTTGTTTTAACTCATCAAGTGTTGAGATAATTTTTACATATCCATTTTTGCACCAGCCATAAGTTCCAATAACTTCAGGATGCCCTTTTTTACCAATGATAATAATTTTGTAGCCATCATTGCTTTTTTCATTTACTATATTGTGGATATTTTTAACTTTTGGGCAAGTGCAATCAATAACTTCAACATTTTTATTACATAATTCCTCAAAAACATTTTTTGGCACACCATGGGCTCGGATTATTACAGTAGAGTTTGCTTCAATCTCGCCTAGGCTTTCTACAACAACTAGACCTTTTTGTTTGTATCCATTCATGACATGCTCATTATTGACCAAATCACCATACAAATAAATCTTTTTTCCGGTCAAAGCCTGCTCATTTGCTTTATTTATTGCCGATTGCACACCAAAACAAAAACCAGACTCTTTAACAGTTTTAATCAAAGCACTCATTCCTTTCGTAGTGTTGCTAACAAATCTTTTGCCTTTGTTACGGCTGTTGATTTTGATTTTAAACCGGCTATCTTCTCAATACCTTCAAAAGCCATTTTCTCTTTTGGGATATACCCACGTTTTGCCGCCTCTTTCAAATATGGTAAAAAATGAATTATAACATCAAGGACACGATTTAACCAAACCGGTGGTTTTTTATTTTCATCTGCAATTTCTCCTGCAACTTTTATTACTTTAAACAGCATTGGCCATAGTATTTGAAGCAAAGTGCTTTCTTTTCCAATCGCAGAAATAATCATATCGATTTTTACATCAGGGCTGTTTAGCAAAATATCTGTTGCTTTTAGTACAATATACTCATTCATATGCCCATCTTTTATAAGAGAATAAAAATAATCTCTATGAGATACATAACGTATATCTTTTGCATAGTTTAATAAAATCATGACCAACATTGAGTCAGTTAGAGGAAGTGGAAACTGATTTTTAAACGGAGATTTTTTTCTATGCATTTCATTTATTGAAATATATTCAATTTTTTTATTTTTCGTATCCCAATATAATGCAAATGGTGTTGCACCATATCTAGCATATTGTGTATCCGGATCTTTAATATCTACACTAAGATATCCTTTTTCTTGCAAATTCCAAAGTGAAGAATACATATTTACATGAAACTCTTTATTTGGGTATTCGGGTAACGTGAGTTTAAAAAAGAAATCTTTATATGCTGTATTTGGCATATGCCAATAAGCTTTTACTGTTGCATTATCTCTAATTATATTTAGCTTATCAAGTATTTTTACTTGATACCATATTTCATCAAAAGGTATAGGCATTTCATTAGAAAATTTTGAAGATCCATTTTCTTCTGTTATTTCCGGCAAAAGTTCCACTATTTTTTTTGCTGTAAGCACTGCACGTGATGAGCCGGTTTTTCCGGCTAGTTTGCGTATCCCCGGAAGGTCAAGTGCATTTTCTTCTGTTAAACCTTTTTCAATTGCAAGCTTTACTTCCGGTAAAAATTCTGATGCCAAGTCAACCAGTTCGGGCGTACCTGTTAAAAGTTTTGGTGAGTTTGCTGATAAATTTATAAGGTCATTTATTACCCACCAAACAATTGACAACATTCCATCACGAGCCAAGCTGTCAAGCACAGAAGCAAAGGCTGCAATTCCACTTGGCAAACTGCTTCGCCAATCAAAGTATTTTATATCTGCTGATTTTGGGTGGAGTAAGCCACGTTCCCATGCTTCTCTTATAGCAATTAACGAATCTTCCGAGGCATGTTTGGAAGGCGCACAAAGTGCAAGCAGATAGTTTATAGTTGCACCAGGCGGAAGCGGCTCACTTCTGCGTGCTGCTTGCCGCATAAATAAACCTTGCTCATGGTTTACTCCGCCTTTATTTGCTCCAATATTTAATAAAACACAATCCCCAAAGGTCGGGAAAATAGAATATTTTTCATATACATATTGAGCCCCCATTCGATTTGGGAAACCAAAAAGAGACTTTGATGTGTCAAACACTGTAGCTGTCCATGTTTTGTAACGGTCGTCAACTATCAAAAGAGGTTCTTCCATAGGATTTTTTAGGTAATTTAAAACTGCCTGCCCTGCATAAAGCGGCTGGCGTATAAGCATTTTTGTTATTTTAATCCTTTTTCCGCTTTGCAATTTAATAAGTACTTTTAAATTTTCCAGGGATTTTAAACATTCATTTGTTGCGGTTTTTGTATCTAAACGAGTTAAAGCAACAAACAAGTCTGCTTCAAGTACTTCTTTATTTTCTACCCTATACATTTCCAGCCGCTTTACTAAGTCCGGAACAGTTATAGTCAAATCCACTTTACTTGGAGTGGAAAGGATACACGGCAATTCTCCAAAATGACAAGAAACAATAAAATCCCTTGCAGAAAGCGGAGAACTAAAGTTTCCCGGCACATCTTTTCCCGTACCATAAATTTTTTCTTTGTTTACCCAGCATGAAATTAAATAGTGTAATGGATTTGTCCAAGCGTCATTTGTTCTTATTCCTGCAAGAGCCGTACGGGTTTCTTCCGGATTTTTTATTGCAAGAGCATTTATTTTTGCTACAAATTCTTCGGTTTTGATGTCGTGGACTGTTGCCGGGCGTGATACTATTTCTGCGGCAAGGTCTGTTAGTGATTCTGCTGTGACTTCGTTAATTTCAAGATTTGGCACTTGCCAAAGCAGAGGAGTTTCTTGCCATAAGCCAACTAATTCAGGTGTTTCCTCATCAAAGGTTTCAGTAAAAATGCCCCATTTTTCTGCCAGTTTTTTTGACATAGCCACTATGCTTGTGTCTGTTTCTTCGTTTAAGATATAAAACCACGGTGTGAGTTCTTCAGAATTTTCCGGACATTCACGAGTTAAGGCCGCTTTCAAAATTAATTTTTTTGCTTTTTTTGTTGTTGCCGAAAAAGATGCCAGCATCACTTCAGTAAGCAAGTTTTTATCCACATGGCTTATTAATATTGGAGAAAGAAAACTTATTGCTGTATTTTCACCCATTGATAGGATTGGAATAAGCATTTGCACACGCTCTATTAATTCATCTCTGGTTATTTCTATCTCTTCCAATGCTTTAATATAGCTGTTTCTTTCTCCCGGGCGTACTGCTGCGTCAAGCCCACTAAACATTAAATCAATTGCCTCACCACGGGGCATGAACTCACGTTTTACACCTTCAGCAATAATTAAAGCAAAACTTAAATCTACCCTTGGCGATACTTTTAATGCTACACCTGTAGCTGCATGTTCTGCAAAACGACTTTTTATAGTTTCTAAGCTTGGCAAAAATTCTTTGTCTTGCTGCACGTGATTATATCTATATAAATCCAAAGCACATACGGCACACCATTCCCACCTTTGCATATATTCAAGCTTTTGGGGTATTGGAATATTGTACTCTGTTATTAAATTTATTAAATATGTGCTATTGCCAAATATTGACTGATAATCTTGCGAGAAATTATTATCACAAGCAAGTGGAATAAAATCCGCAATAAATTTTTCACCACGTTCTTTTAAAAGTTTTACAAGAATTTTCTTATTTACATTATAAAATGGCAATACTGATGCTGCCCTTTTTACAGTTACTCCAAGGCGAATTGCAAAAAAAGCAAGTTTTGCTTCAAACTGCGGGCTAAAAATATTTTTATGATAGGTAAAACCATGTTCAGTAACCGGTTTAGTCCAGCGTCCACTTTTTAAGCCGTTTAGGGCTTCTTTTTGCTGCTCTTTTGTACCAAGTGACAAATCTAAAACATTTTCAGCAGTAACAAACTCCCAACCCAAGCTATTAAAAATATCCAATGATTTTTGAAGTTTAATATCCATTTAAAAATCCCCCTCTTTTAGTTGAACCGCAAGAATATGCTTACAAGGACCACGTTTGTTTAAATGTTTTAAATACCATGTACATGTGCATTTTTCGATATCATCGTCGGGGTTGTATAAAACACGGTAGTCTGTGCCGCTTGAAATTACACTCCATTTATAATCTTCTAATTGTTTAATATTTTCTGGGTTTTCCAAGATTTTTTGAGCCGCAACAAGACGTGGATTATCTTTTAAAACTCTATTTGGGTCGTCAGGAAGTTCCCTATGGAAATAAGCTCCGTCAAAAGAATCATAACCTAGTTTACCTGAAACTGCTAAAAGTGAAAGTGCGGCTTCTGCCCTGTCTGTGTTTATATTCCAAACTTCTGCCATTTTCATTACATCAACAATTGATTGGAAAGAAAGTTTTTTGTGAGCAGTTTCCGAATCATTTATCACATCAGGGTGAGCGAGAGAAGTCAAAAGTGCTCCTTCACCGGAGTAACCATGCCATGGTTCGGCAGTTAAACTTAGTGTAATACGGCAGCTTGGCATTTCTGCAACAACCATACATGCCCCTGGTTCTGTATTGTTTGGTTTATAAAAAGTTATTGCCGTGATATTTGTTAAAACACGTTTTAAAGCTCCGAGGCGATGAAGCCCGGAAACAAAAACAGAATTTGGCACTTTCATTTGAGAAATTTTTACGCCCATTTTTGCAGGAGTCAAAAAACCGGACTGGCTTTTGCCTGTAACAGCCGGAAGGCTTGCGATAAATGCTTGTGCTTGCGGTCCTTTTAAGTTGAATCCAACTTCCATGCCTCTATGTATTTCAGAGGCATTTCCCAAGGCTCGAACCCACCTGTCCGGCATTTTTACCGGACGTTCAACTATTGCTTCATTAATTTGAATAAGATTCTCTTTTTTCTCAAAATGAGTAGTAGAGAGTCCGTCATTTCCGATATCCACATGAAGTTTATCATTTTGTTTAACTTGGGTCAGTGCTTTGCGGAGTTCTATTCCAATGTCAACATTTGTTGTGCCAAAACCAATTTCACCGTCAAAACCTGATTTTAACAGGTCAAGACGGGCGTAAACTCCATTGCAGGCAGAAAAACACTCGGCACGAAGCCTATCACCTTGTGCTGTAAGGATTGGGTCACGAAGGTTTACGGGGACATGTTTGAAATATCTTGTAGCAGAAATGTCGGCTAGGACTAGTAATCCACGTGCCAAGATTTGGGGACGAGTTGCAAAACCTGTGAAGAAGCTTGGTTTTTCTACTATGCCTGTGGGGGTTAATGCCGGGGCAAGGGCTAATGCTAGGTTGCCGCTTGCGTAGTTTGATTCATATGCGTATGCTCTCATTTATTATTTCCTTTCTTTGTTTTGAAATTGATGTATGATATTATAAATTCAGCAAGAATTTTAATCTACTTATTTAGGGGTTTAATAACATGAGAAGACTTTCCGAGAAAAATATTTTTCCGAAATTTAGTGAGTTATGGTATGATAAAGCTTATTCATTGCTTGCCTCGCTGCTATACCATATATTGAGACAAAACAATGTATAAGCAACATTAAAAATGATTAAGGTCGGCAAATTTATGAATATCATTTACTCTAAACAGGCAATAAAATTCATATCCTCACAAGATAAGTCAACTAAACAGAGGATTAAAAAGTCTATTGAAGGTTTAATCGGGAATAATCCTTTGGGTGATATAAAACCCCTTAAAGGTTATCCTATCAAAACTTATCGCTTGAGAGTTGGGAAACTACGGATAATATTTAGATATGATGTTGATACAAACGAGCAGCGTATTTTATTTATTTCTGATATAAATTCACGTGGAGACGTTTATAAATAAAGGAGAGTAGCTATGTCTACAATTACAAGAGAAATTACATCACTTGTTGATATGCTTCCTGAAAAGGAGCAAAATTTAGCCTATGAGTTTATTAAACGCATGGTATTAGCATGGGATAGCGATTTTACAAAGCTAACTCCTGCCGAGCGCAGCCATTTAGACAAGTCTGAGATTGATTTTATTAATGGTGATACTGTAAGACATGAAGATATAAATTGGGATTAATCTAATAAATTCAAAGACTGCACTGCCCAAAAGGTCAATTCACATACAAGCAAGCTCTGCTATTTTTGTAATTTCTTCAATCCTACTTTTCAACATTAAACCTTCTTCATCTGCAAAGTTAAATTGCTTTAAACTTTTCACAGCCTCCTGCACCTCATTCAATATTTCCGCATCACGATAAAGATTTGCAATCATAAAACTAGGCAGCCCATGCTGACGAGTACCAAAAAAATCTCCATACCCACGCTCTTGCAAATCAATTTCTGCAAGCTTAAAACCATCAGCTGTATCAGTCATTGCCTTCATGCGGGTTTTCGTCTGCTTATTTTTTGAATCTGTAATAAGCACGCAGTAAGATTCAAGGTCACTCCGCCCAACACGCCCACGAAGCTGATGTAACTGCGAAAGCCCAAACCTTTCCGCATTTTCAATAATCATAAGAGTAGCATTGTCAACATGAACCCCTACTTCAATAACAGTGGTAGAAACCAAAACCTGAATTTCACCGGCTTTAAAGCCAGCCATTATCTCATCTTTTTCCACTGGTTTCATTTTCCCATGTAAAAAATCAATAACAATATTAGGCAAAGCCTTTTTAAGCTCGCCAGTATATTCAAGAACATTTTTAAGTTCCGCCTTTTGACTGGAAGCCGTCTCCTCCTGCTCCTGAATAGCCGGGCAAATCACATAAACCTGCTGACCCTTTTCAACTTCTTTGCGAATAAACCCAAAAATCCGCTCCCTATAACCGGAATCAACCTTATAAGTCTTAATATCCTTCCGTCCAGGCGGCAACTCATTAATAATAGAAATATCCAAATCCCCATAAAGAATAAGCCCAAGCGTCCTTGGAATAGGAGTAGCCGTCATAACAAGCGTATGCGGAGAGGGAATACCTTCGCTTCCGTCACGAGCCATCACGCCCCCTCCTTTTCGAGTAAGATTAAGCCGCTGATTAACCCCAAACCGATGCTGTTCATCAGTGATAGCAAGACCCAAATTTAAATAAACTACATTAGGCTGAATAAGAGCATGAGTGCCAATAATCATGTTTGCTTGACCATTCTCAATTTTCGCAAGAGCCACCCTACGCTCTCTAACCTTCAACGACCCGGTAAGCAAAACCACTTCAAACCCAAATGGTTCAAAAAACTTACTAAACCCTGCGTACAACTGGTTAGCCAAAACATCAGTAGGAGCCATCATAACCGCCTGATACCCATTTTTTATTGCCAAATAAGCCGAAGCCATCGCAACAGCAGTTTTTCCAGAACCAACATCCCCTTGTACAAGCCTGTTTAAACGACTTCCGCTTGAAATATCTGCTGTAATTTCCCTTAGTACATTACCCTGTGCATTTGTGAGCGAAAACGGAAGCATATGTAAAAAAGGCGCAAAATCTACATCAAGCATAGGTAAACCAGGCTCGGCAGATACTGCGCCTTTTATGTTTAGCAGCGTTAACTGCATGAAAAAAAGTTCTTCAAAAACCAAACGACGACGTGCCTCAAGAAAAAGTTCGTCACTTTTTGGAAAATGAATATTTAAAACCGCTTCTTCACGGGGGCAAAGGTCATATTTTTTGCGGATTTCAAACGGAAGATATTCAAAAAACGCTCCTGTGTTTTTTTCTTTTTCACAAACTTCCAATGCCTGAAATATTAAAGAGCGAAAAATTTTTTGAGAAAATTGCTTTGGCGGAGTATAAATAGGGACTATCCGCCCTCCGGAAAGTTCATTCCCCCCCGAAACTTCATAATCGGGAGAGGTCATTTGTAAGCGTGAATCACGGCTGCCATAGTTTAGGTTTTTCACCATTCCTGTAAAGATATACTCGTTACCTTTTTTAAAATACTTTTTTAAATAGGGTTGGTTAAACCAGGTTATCTCAAGAATACCCGTTGAATCTTTAATTTTCACTTTTGTTACTGTAAGTGTACCATTTATGCCTTTACGTTTTAACTCCGCATTTTCCGGCTCAAATGCAACAACCCCCCGAATGGTATTTACCATATCAGGGGTTAATTCAGAAACTGTTTTTATATTACTCCTGTCATCATAATCACGTGGGAAATGGTTAAGTAAATCTGCTACAGAAAATATTCCGGCTTTGTTTAAAGCATTTGTCCGTTTTTCACCAATTCCTAAAAGATTAGAAACCTGCATTTACCCACCTTCTTGTCATCTTATTCAACAGAAATTATAAGACTATAAAGAGGCTGACCGCCATCATAAATTTCAACGTCTGCCATAGGTGCTTTTTCACCAATATAAGTTGCCAAATCATTAGCAACATCATCACTGGCATCTTCACCATAATAAATACTTACAATGTCACCACCATCTTTAAGCATATAGTCAACAAGCACACGAGCCGCCGATTCCAATGATTTTTCAACTAAAACAATATCACCATCATAAATACAAAGGAAGTCTCCCTCTTTTATATCAAAGCCATCAAGTACTGTATTCCGCACAGCCTTAGTAATCTGCCCGGAATGAACCGATTCCATAGCATCCTTCATACCTTCAAGATTTTCTTCAAGGCTGATTGTATCAGAATTTGAAACCACACAAGAAACCCCTTGCGGAATTGACCGTGTGCCGACAACAAAAACATTTTTGTCTTTTGTAAGTTTTCCGGCTTGCTCAGCAGTTAAAACAATATTTTTGTTGTTTGGCAAGACAATAACATTTTCAGCATTTACTCTTTCAATTGCTTTAGAGATATCCTCCGCACTTGGGTTCATGCTTTGACCACCTTCAATTACATAGTCTGCACCAAGTCCCTTAAATAAATCTGCCATGCCTTTTCCTGCTACAACAG
>Ga0131853_10021522_pt1 | contig 11699 bp, 10 predicted proteins | sample TergutLab28metaG_FD_92764 | JGI IMG/M metagenome (GOLD analysis project Ga0131853, IMG submission 92764) | Labiotermes labralis P1 segment gut microbial communities from Petit-Saut dam, French Guiana - Lab288 P1 (version 2) (version 2) | ecosystem: Host-associated > Arthropoda: Insects >...
CTGTTTTTTTTTCTTCAAAATGCAGTTTGTTTCATAATTCTAACGTATTTGGTTCCTGTATTATTCACATTTTATATACAGGGTGTGCTAAAATTAAAAATATAATTCCGGCGCCAAAAGTTTAAGCGTCTTTGAAGGGCTAATATCCTTCAATCGTATTCAGGAAGAAATGTGAAAACTTTTACAGCCTCTTATTACATGCCCTCTTAACAAGCTGTAAGGAATCCACCATTTCTCTCCGCCTTCTATTTCACACTAAATAACCTAGACCGATGATGCAGCGTCGTTAAGTAACTTACAACGAAAAAGTAAAATGGCTAAATCGAATTTGAGTAGAGACAAAAAACGAAGCTATAAAATTGTGAATGAAGTTGTCACAATTATCCTGTTTTACAAAATGTAACGTTGGTATTTTGTCATTCATTTTTGACGAACTGCGGGAAATGAAAGGGAAAGAGAGATTAACAAGTAATGTTCGGTATTGTATAATGCTATATGCGTAGCGTGTCCTGCAGTGACTGCTTCAATAGGATGACAGCGTATAGACACGTTCGCCCTCACAAATCAGTTCCGTTCCTCGACAACATAACACAGACGTCTACATGTAGTTCCACAAAAAAAAACACACACACACACACACACGCACGCACGCGAGCTTCAAACCTGTCAGCCGTCAACAGCAAGCAGCTAGCATTAGGCTTACGCAAACACTGACATTCAGTGTGTTACATCCCCTTATATCGGCGACATCCAAGCCAGTACAGATGTCTACTGATTGCAGGAATATTCATAATAATTTTGACTCTCACTGCTACTCTCTACCAAGAGCCTGAACTTCCTTCCATTTCTTATCCATCATGTATTTATTGCTTCCACAACCCGATTCAAGACTCGGTCTTCGCTGCTATACGAGGGGGTGCTGATAAGTCCTTAGCCCGACCAGGAAGGAGACAAGCTACAGCGACCAAACGTAGGATACATTTAACCTACTCCCCACGAAGCTCAATACACTTCTTATCCCGTTGCTTTAACTTTTACAAGCCACTAAAAAAAAATTCAGAAATTTGTCCGTCCAACCAGGTCTCCGCGGCTGCAATGACCTCCGCGTCGGACGAAAAATGGCGACCTTTCAAATGTCTTTTCAGTCCAGGGAACAGGGGGTAGTGCGACTGGGCCAGATCTGGAGAATAGGGTGGGTGATCAAGATATTGGTAGCCAAGGTAGGCCAGTTTCTTCTGGGTTGCGAGTGCCCGGTGAGCCGGGGCATTGTCGTGCAAGAACAAGATCTCCTTGATGATCTTCCCGCAGAGTTTTTCCTTCAAAATGTCCTTCCATTGCACCAGCAGTAATACTCCGCGTTGATAGTTTGGCCCTTTGGAAGATAATCAATGAGGAGGATGCCATCTTGATCCCAAAAAATCGAGGCGAGAAATTTCCCAGCGGATTTCTGCACTCAGAATTTTTTTAGGGCGGTGTGAGCCGCTATGCCGCCACTCCATTGATTGTTGCTTAGTCTCCGGGCCATAGTGATATAACCAGGTTTCGTCCATGGTCACCAATCGCGACAGAAAATCATTTGGATCGCGCCGAAAAAATTCCAAAAGTTACTCAGACGACTGGCACCGCTGACGATTTTGATCCCCTTTCAGGCATTTCGGGACACATTTCGCGGAGAGCTTCCGCATGTCCAAATGTTCATGAATGATGGACCCAACCCGCTCACAAGAGATGCCCAGTTGCTCAGCTATTGATTCAACCGAAATCCGACCGTCTTCCAAGATTAGCTCGTGAATTTGATCAATAACCTCCGGGGTTCTCACTGTTTTGGGTCGTCCAGGACGAGGCGCATCACACTTGGAAAAATCATCACGTTTAAACTGGGCCACTCAGTTTTTGACGGTGGTATACGATGGTGCATGTTTCTCTAATGTTTCTATCAGAATGGCGTGAATTTCCTTCGGCGCCTTGACTTGCAGTAAAAAAAACTTGATGAGAGCTCGCGTCTCCTTGTTGTAGAAATCGCGCGCGTCGCCTGACATGCTTTCTTTCAGCCTTTGTAACAAGAAAAGACTTGCAATTCGGCACATGAACAGACATCTCTTTCCAACGACACTATCGATTCCGTCCTACGACATAGGGAAGTAGATCGGGCTAAGGATTTATCAGCACCCCCTCGTAGATTCTTTCCAAGTTCTCACAGAGCCCCTCTGATAAAGGATCCGACCACCGCAAGGTTTCTGCACTCAGTGCCTTTATTGATATTCTGCTGACAATCCGTCACACCAGGTTAAAGAATCCACAACTTTTCGGTGAATGGATCTGTCTCCATCTTCGGATGGATAGAAGACGAGGGACAGCCCATCGGGGTAGGTTCTCCTTCTCCTGTTCTCCACCTGACGACGTGAACAGAATCGTTGTCCGAAACCTTGCGGGGTTTTTAGCTTAAGATCGTGCACTATGACCAAAATATTAGCAGCGTCTCGTGCAAATTAAACTGCCATGTTGCACAAAGAAAATGTGGATAAAACACACATATTTCGAGCCTATAACAGGGCCATAATCAGGGAGGTTTTGTAAGGCTAAGGAAGACTCTAACAGAAATGAGTACCAAGAATATTTCCTTAGGGCTGACAAACCCACCACTTTCATGTGCCGATTGTGCCGATTGTCTTGAAATCTGGAAGCCTCAAACTCTTGGAACCCTCAGGGCCTATCCAGGCCTGTAATGGGATTGCTTTACCTTTTAGGAAGACGGAACTATAAGGCCGAAACATGTAGTAAAGACGACAAAATTGGTTTTATCCATATTTATTTTTTGTACTCGTTTGGTTTCTCATAGCATTAGCAGGTAATATACTATGCAGACCATGAATGGCGCAGAAGTACAAATTCAGTTACATCTATTACAATATATAACTGCCAGAAAACTTCAGTCTTGCTCGGTCATTGGTTCAGCTGTTTAGCCTTGGTGCATTACACTTGATACCTCTAAAGCAGAGGTTTTCTTCATTATTAGGTATCCAGCAAGACCCCTTGGATGGCACATGAACTAAGCAAGCCGTGCATAGGATAAAGGGAAGAAGTATTTCAATATTATAATATTTATTTTAAAACCGGTCCCAGTGGCCGCGCGGTCTAAGGCGTAGGTCTGCGGCCGCTCGCCTGCTGTGATCGTGGGTTCGATTCCCACGAGGGGCATGGATGTGTTGTCTGTTGTGAGTGTTGTGTGTTGTCAGGTACAGGTCTCTGCGACGAACTGATCACTCGTCCAGGGGAGTCCTACCGACTGTGGTGCGTCGTTGTGTGTGATCTAGAAACCTCAAGAATGAGGAAGCCATGGCCCGCGTTGGGCCGCAGAGCCACAGGAAAAAAATATATGTATTTATTTAATACATGTTCCGTACATCTTTTATTATTTTGTACAATGACAAACAAATGCACAATCAATTCACAAATTATCCCACTCCTACATGTTTCGACACTGTTGTGTCATCCTCAAGGAGGTCGTAGTTAGTACCTTGCCAAGTTACACAAGTATGTCAAATGCAGAAGTTGATAATATAATTTAAAATAGAAAATTATTTCACATAGGGAATATGCTGTTGAAAACTCCAAGTTTATAATTTTTAAAATAATTATAAATAGGACAATTTTAAAAATTTTTAAACATTGAGATTTCAACAGAAGGAACCCTATGTGAAAGAATTTTAAGTTTTAAATTGTATTACCAACTACCGCAGTTGACATAATTGTGTAACTTAGAAAGGTACTAACTACGAACTCCCTGAGGATGACAAAACAGTGTCGAAACATGTAGGTGGAGTGTGATAATTTGTCAATTGATTGTGCATTTGTTGGTCATTGTACAAAATAAAAAGAGAAGAAGTATTCATGTCCCCAGCAGAATTCGAAAAAGCGAACGCAGTGTCCAGACCGAATTAAATGGAGCGGACATCGTTATCGGGAAACATATCTTCACTTTGAAGTAACTATTAATTAGATCTACTAAATGAATGCATCGCTCAACTGTTACTGCGATCCCTATCGCAGCGGTAGGCCCTACTTAATGTCAGTCATTCATCCTACCCTCCAGAAATTGAAACGGTCGGTGCAAAAATGGTTTAGCTCAACAACTGCTGTACGACGTGCAAGAAGCACGTAGTTCAAACGCGCTCTGAAATATTTTGCAAACCGCTTTTTACTCTACCTGCATTTCAAGTAGTCTGCAACTAATCGAGAAACATTTCACACTTCGTCACTCTCAAATTACGTTTTACTGCTATTTCCGTAAATACTTATCGTATCGTGATATGTTACAGAGAAAATCAATGGATCTCAGTTATCTCGCTGTGGATCGTAATAAGTGTCATGTTTTATATCGCGGAAGCACTGTTGTTGAAATTAGGGGTTCTTTTGAGAAAACGAGGGAACTTGACAGTACTTCAGAACGGACATCCTGTATGTTTGGAACTGACAAACATGTATTGTGAACCAGGATAGTTCACATTTTGCTGCAACTAAGCAACACGGTCAACGATCGAGGAATCAAAGACCGGTTGTTAGTAGGGACAGAGATAAGGTTTTCCACAGCATCCAGACCGGCTCTGACGCCCACCTAGCCCCCTTTGGCATGAGCACCGGGTCTGCTTTCCCTGCGAGTAAAGCGTCCGTTGTAGAAACTTCACCTCTGACCTCCATCTAACGTTGAGATTAAGAATAAGCAAAAAAGTACCTCCACTCCAATACTCACCCCCCATAACGTGGAGCTTAGCTATGTAGAGGGACAATTTTATTTTTACATTCGGCAATTTCAAAGATAAGACGTAGGGACACACACAAACACACACACACACACACCGCACAAACACACACACACACACCACACACACACCACACACACACAGACACAAGCACAAACACACAGACACAGACAAACACACACACAAACACACAGACACAAACACACAGGCACACACACAGACACAAACACACAGACACACACACAAACACACACACACACAAACACACACAGACACACACACAAACACACAAACACACACACAGACACACACACAAACACACAGACACACACACACACAAACACAGAAATAAGACCTTCGCATTTTGTAAACAGTTCATCTATACGATGCATGTAAATTTCATAAAAAGTTGCATTTTTCTTACCATTTGATTTAACAAACACGCGGAAACTATATTACAAAAATCTTAACCCGAGGCACTTGTAGTCTTCTGATTTAGTCTTAACAAAATATCACGACTGTCTGGTAGCAGAACCCGAAGTATCGAAAAAGGTATTTCTAAAGCGTACATAATCCTTGGTTAGATTCATTCAACTTCAATTTCCACAAAATATTCCTCTAAATAGTCTTCATACCCAAGAGAAATACGATATGACTATGCTGAGAGAATGAAGGAGAAAAGACGGTCGAAAAATATATCGTGCTTGTCAACAACATATTTATATATGCAGAAAAGGCAGAAGTTCGTGTAAATGGAAAATATATTAAAGTCTATGATAGAAAAACGATATTTGAAAAATGAAAGAGTAGGTTACCCTACAGACCGAAGATGCCACGTCAAAAGTAGATATGAAGTTAAAACAATGAAAATGATCATGATTATGATAAATATTATTCTCTTTTCTCTTTCAAGGGACTACTACACAAAAATTCTACATACACTTCGTTTCTCCTCCATGTTCGAATGATTAAAACTAACAATAAGCCTAATTTAAGCGGGGTTCTGAGAATCTCACCGCCTTGATTCTGAGACTTCAGGTCTTCCATGATATGATGTTGTGTCGCAGGATGACTGGATCCCATCCCGACGTTTCGAAAGTAGTACACTCTTTTGTTTCAAGAGTCAAGCAGTCCAAGAAGGACAGGTTTATTACAGCTCTCTTCTCGGACTTCTTCGCCTTTGAAGAAGAAGGCATTATAATCTGTCGAAACGTCGAGGACACCACGCCGACACCTACGTTAGCTTTACAATGATGTTACTGAAAAAGTTTGCATTAAAATTCATAACTGTGTTAAAAAAATAATGTTTGTGTATTACACATACAGTCGAACACAACTGTATTTCACCCAGGAGTACAGTAGGTATACAACTACATGTTTCGGCCCTATATGTGGGCCATCTTAAGCTTGTAATTTAACTTAGAGAGCGGCTATGCAAGATGTGTGGGGTGTTCTTTTAGAGTATTGGGGGTTGGGTGGGGGGAACGAGATCTTGTTGTTTCAATAGTGGGTTCAATAGGAATGTTGTGAGTGAATAGCATAAGAACAGTAACCTACTTTGACATATGTACATAAACAACCAATGATAATCCACTCATAACAGCCCTAGGTCACGGTACCCACTGTTGAAACAACGAGATCTCGTTCCCCCCACCCAACCCCCAACACCCTCAAAGAACACCCCACACATCTTGTATAGCTGCTCTGTAAGTTAAATCACAACCTGAGGATGGCCAACATATAGGGCCGAAACATGTAGTTGTATTCCTACTGTACAACTGGGTGAAATATAGTTGTGTTCGACTGTATGTGTAATACACAAAAATTCTTTGTTATTGAACCAACACAACGGGGATGACGCACCTCGAAATTATAACTGTGGTAGTTTTTTTGTATTACTGTCAGACTGCTGTTAATCCTTAAACTCTCCCAAATAGACCCATGTTACCCAAAATGAATTGACTAACGAGCCCACAAATTTTGAAAAAACTCCGTCTAAGCCTATACTGTAACTTTATTAATGTTTGGTCTTTTGAAAATCAGAAGACATGATAAAAGGCCTTTGAACTGCCTAGGAAGCATTTACAGCACCTTATAGAAACTGTTGTACATTCTTCTTTCCTCCAAAGTATTCGGTTGCTGACAAGATAGCATGGAAGGACAATCTGATTACATTACTAGGCCTATGGCTAGGAAACGTATACATCCACAAGGCTCTAAGAGGAACGAAACTGAATAGAGCGCTCTATGCATTAAGCCTCCACATTGCTAATGCGATACACTAACTCCTGAAATGACCGTAAAACAACGATTTGAACTACGGAAGGTTCGGCGCTCCCACGGTTGTGGCTGAAGCTCTTATAGCTCTGTCGGTATAGCAGCTAGGCGACGGGCTGCAAGACCAAGAGTTCGGGGCTCCATTCCCTGCGGGGGGAAGCGATATCTCTTCACAAAAACACCCAGACTGTCTCATGTCTGTGGTTAAACAAACGTATAGGTCTAATAGCGTGTTATAAGTTATGTTTGGAGTGACACAAAACCATGAAAATACTCAGCCAGGATATGTAAATATCTCGACCGACATTCGAACCTGGTACCTACAGAACATGAGTCAGGCTTATATAAATAATTTGTACAGTGGCAAATGCAGGTTTCGTCGCAACGTGCATATTGCTTTGTATTAATTTGAGTCTCTGGAGCAAAGGCTCCACCTGTCCATGAAGGTAAAGGTAAAGGTAAAGCAATCCCATTACAGGCCTGGACAGGCCCAGAGGGTTCCAGGAGGGTGAGGCTCTCGGAATATCTAGATAATCAGCACATGAAGGCCGCCTTTACCCCTCAGGAAAGATTCCTGTTACTCATTTCTGTTAGAGGATGAGTCAACACCAGGGCCATAGTGCGGACGGAAGGATTATGTTAATGAAAAATTCCAATGACACTATCGGGAATCGAACCCTCGACCTCACGACTTGTAGCGCAGTCCATCAACCAAGTGCGCCACCGTGTGCCCAAACTGTCCATACCACACCGTATAAAAATTTGAGTCGGATGACGTGACGTTGTGTTGTTACATAACATTAAGACGTAGAGTGTAGATGCAGATACAGAACTCTATCAGTCAGCTTGTTTTTACAACAATCTTACATTAGCGGTAGTAAAGCTGGTTAACAAAGAAACACTTAAGACGAAATTGAAACAGCGGGGGGGTACTACAGGATGTGCAGAAAGTAAATTCACATCTTTGAGGTCGAAAAGTTATGGAAGAAAAGGGTTCGATTTAGCAGAAGACAAACTGCCTAGAAATTGGTGTCAAGAAGTACACAATCCAGCAAGCTATACAGACTCAATTTATGATGGCCAAACCGGAATGAACAGTTGAAACAGATGAATATAAAATAGTTAGACCTGCTATACACACAGGCCATTATATAACCGTAAAACTTTGGGAAATCAGACATACACTACGTGCCTATTTCTCCCCGTAAGAACAAAAGCAAAAAACACATGAGCGCAGATGGAATGGGAAAAGACACACACACATAAACAAAGACGCCATGGAACTGAACAGGAATATTTACATGAAAAAAAAAACTGAGAGGTAAAGAAGAGAATTTCGAGAGTAGAAGAAACGATGAATTGTCCAACGAATGACTGAAGGTAAGAAAAACGGTATTTCCTTCTAAAGTTATTTGGGTTCTGGACTTTGTCCTATCTGTTTCCGTCCTCAGGTGAAAGGATGGAGAGGCAGCTACTGTGTTGGGTGGGATAGAACGAAATCATCTATGTCTGGTAGCCATAGAATAGCACTTTCTATGTAACCGAGGATATTAGGTGCAAACATTGTACAGTAATATAGTCTTCCTTTGCAAGAATTAAACAGCCGACTTCTTTTGAGGCAGATCAGTACTACCCACATTTTATTCTTGCTGCACCATACTTTTGGTTACAAAGACAAAGGATGCAACTCTAAGACAATCGAAATTCCTATAGGACAAGCTGAGACACAGGTAAAACTATCCCTACACTGGCCTGGTCAGGTTCTTAGGGTTGTAGGTGTTTTGAGACACCCAGGAATTACAGGCTGCAGGCAAATGAAGGTGGCAAGGTTTTCGGTCCTATGAACCGGCCGTCTTAACCTCCAGGAGGTATATCTGGCACTCATTTATGTTACAGGCTGAGTCAACCCCAGTGTCATAGTGCTGGTGGAAGGATTAAACTAATGAAACATTTCAATTGCCCCACCTGGAATTGAACCCGCGACCTTCCGGCTTGTAGCGCACCACCTGCTGAGTAAAGCGAAACTGAAACATAGGCTTTTGTTTGAGGTGAGGTTTATTGAAACTTATTTCATTTGCGGCTAATATTTCAGTCATTTCTTTGTGTTCTTTTCTTCGAACCGTTAGTCTCTACAGGGTGCCTTCAGTACAGTTTACTAACTGCAGTACACTCAATGTAACAACAAGAGAAGCAGCTTCCTACTTTCCTAAGGACTTGTTATGATAACTTATTGAAAAAATGCATAAAGTTAATTTTGTGCTCCCCCAAGGTAACCGTGGAAGAAACGCGAAGTACTATTTTAAAGTACCGCATTGTGTAGGGTATAAGACCGAAAATCTTTTCAAAGGGGATATTTGGAGAAAACAGAAAATTTAGAAAATACATGTTAATGCAACGAATTCGAGTTTTGAATTAGGTAAATGTACGCACTGCAGTGCAGCCATCACCACAGCTTTTAGTGGAATAATGAGTGAGAGAGGACAGCGCTACACTGTACCTTATTTAGTCGCTATTAGCCAGGAAATGAAGTGGTCCTGACGTGTTACTGGGAAATGCACTAAGATCTCGCTTATACGGCAAACCCTACTAGTCTGTGCGGCCATTTACGGGGGAGGAGAACCTGGCTGTATATTCGGGTTGATACGATGGTATGAGCATCAGCATTTATCCTATCGCTCTGAAAGTAACATGAGCTTCTGATGTAGTGCTGATACTGATATTTATCCAGGTTACTTAAGTTGAACATAACAGAACATTAAAAATTCTACATCTGAATAAGTAAATTTTAATTTAAACCACGGCTTGCTTAATGCACGTCGGCTTAGAAAAGGTACAACGGAGAGATCAGAAATACACGTCCAAAGTCACTGATCTATTCTGAACAGTCGTCACGTTTTGGATTATATTTGGAAAGGGTACGTAGTCAAACACAACTATATCAATTAAGATATCTCTCCGTCACGTGCGCGCACAATATACATAGTAGGACCTTAAGTTCTCTTGAAGACAACCTGAAGATGGCCAGTAGGGGCCGAAACATGTAGTTGTCTAGTATAGCCATTAAAACATCTTAATTGACATAGTTGTGTTGGACTACATAACCTTTCCAATTCTCACACACAACGGTGATGACACACTCCCAAGTTGTATTATTTTGTCCAAAAAAATGCACAATATATTAACAATAACTGTTTCTTCAAACACTCCTATATGTTTCTTTGTTTTTACATCATCCTCAGCGAGTTTCTTATTATGTACGCTCAAGGTACAAAATTAATAAAAGAAAATATTTATATACGTAATTGTTACAAAGAATTAATGGATTAAAGTTTTAAAATCGAAGTAAAATATGTTAGGTTTGTCACAATTCTCAAAATGTGTGTCGGACAAATATAATAAAGCCCACAAAACGCAAGGTACATACATGAAGTCATTACGTTGTCGGAATAGTGACGATCTCGTACAACTGCTTGTTTGTCACCCTATACTACAGGGTATCCATTTGCTACGACATGAATGGTCTCGCACCCATCTTTCTGTCTGTCTGTCAGGGAACGGCTTGTCATATTATTCTTATCTATCAAATCGTTTTATGCGCTTGCGTGTAACTCTTTCGTGACGTTATACGCGTGCGTGTGGGTAATAATGCTATTTTGTTATCTGAACTTATATAACGTGTGTATGTTTTATGTAATTAAGTTTTTCCAGCTTCGTTTTAGTTTGCTACCTTTTATTTGCCTCCCATTTCCACATTTCTCTTCCTCAAATAATGTAATCACTCCATCTTCTTTGTTTATGTAATATGTGGATGTGGTTGAGTGATAAAGTCATGTCCTCTTTAGACGAACAGTAGTTATTAACCCCACCCTAACCCACAACATCACTGCCCTTACCCTATCCATTTTCCAGCACAAAAGCTTTTATAGAATACTCCAACGTTACTGCATTGAATCGTAAAACAAAACGCAATTGAAGAAAGCGATATTTTGGGACGAGAAGCCATGTAGACTGGTAGATAGGTACAATACCGACGTTTCGGGAGAATCGATGCTCCCATTTTCCACTCTAAAAATGGAAGTAGGGTGTTTCTTCGAAACGTCGGTCTCAGGTTCCTCCCAGACGTTGGTACTTCCACAAAGTTTCCAAAATTAAACAAGCCATGTCGAATTTCTAAGCGCCAAAGGGTGATGTGAAGCAAGCTAGAAACTGTGAACTCACAAATATTTGGCGCCAGGGTACAATGTTTTGTCGCTCGGGTGACCTGACGCCCAGAGTTTGTGCATCGCTGACTTATATAGCAAACCACAAGGTGTTACACAACGTAAGGCCGTGTTCTTAACATTTATGGCTGCGAGAACCTAAAATCTCCTAATTATTGGTTATTGTTTAAATTTCACCACAGGAAAGGACCGTCAAGTTTTCTAAAATGCATTAGTTTAAAAATGATACGTGCTTAAATGTAGGTCAGTACGTCGTGGTCGGGTGGGCAGGCGGCCTGTTGACAAATATTTAGCCGTTAATTGCCAGTACCCAAGTTCACGGGTTCAAACCCGGCCGAAGCCGTCGGATTTTTAGGGCGAAAAAATCCTCAGCACGCCTTCCTTCGGAGGGGAAGTAAAGCCGTCGGTCCCATGTCGTAGATTTGCGGCATGTAAAAGATCC